>Ga0181517_10004456_pt1 | contig 12741 bp, 8 predicted proteins | sample PEATcosm2014_Bin_31_FD_119748 | JGI IMG/M metagenome (GOLD analysis project Ga0181517, IMG submission 119748) | Peatland microbial communities from MTU Mesocosm Facility, Houghton, MI, USA - PEATcosm2014_Bin01_30_metaG | ecosystem: Environmental > Terrestrial > Soil > Wetlands > Peat | place... | reverse complement strand
TTATCTGAGGTTGACTCTCAAGTCAGATTAGATAAGAAAGGGTAGCCATGCCGAAGTATCAGGTAGCCTGAGTGTAATTTTCGAGATTCTTCACTATCGTTGATCGACTATCTGATGGCAGCAACACCGATGCCTTGGAAGGCTTGGCGAATCTTACGGCATATTGCCCGGCGCAACTGAATTGAGCACCCAGCCCTGCGCCGGATCGTCCACAGTGCAGGTGTACTGCTGCAAATGATCGATGGAGGCAACAGCGCCATAAGGCAGATCGAGACATTGCTGACTGGCTACAGAGACAATCCGGCTGCCCGCCTCTCCGGATGGAGCGGGCACTACTTGCCACAGTTGAGTTGTTTGATAGCTGCTTGCAGTACACGGCTCCTGCACAACTAATTGTCCGGGCGCGGTGACCGGGCTATTCGGAGCACTTGCAACGGTCATGCACATCTGGCTGTTTTCGTTGATTACGATCGCATCGGCATTGGCGTTCACCGGCTCCACAGTCCACTCCTGGCTGCGTTTTCCCGCTCCGCAAGCATATATCTGAAGATTGGCTCCGCTGGCGGTGCTTGCGTCCATAACATCGACACAATCCGGCGTGTAGATTGCCACTTGAATCTGATAGAGATTTCCATTCACGGTGTATCCGCAGCCGGCAACGAAGAAAAGGGGAAGTAACCAAGAGAATCGTTTCATTGCCTCCTCGCTTTTGCACGCTAGACTTGCGTTGCAGTGATCGCTTCGCCGCGCGAATTCTATCTATCCTCACGAATGCGAATTTGAAAGCCAGAGCTGACCTGAACCGAAGAGAGCGCGCCGAAGGTGAACTGCGGCCAGTACTGGTATTCGACATCGGCGACACGAATCGCGAATTTGCGGTTGAGGCGATAATTGATACCTCCTCCTCCGGCGAGTACAAGATAGCCGCCGTGCGCGTAATTGAAGGGGAAATTGAATTGCCCATTGCCAATGAGCGCTTTGACGTAAGGCTTCCAATTGCTCGCGTCGTTGAAGTTGAAACGCGGGCCGATCATGTAAGTTTCGTCGTGAACATTTTCCTGCTGGCGAATCCACAACCAAGTTGCTTCGCCCTCGACGGTGTAGCGCGGATTGAAATTCAGGTCAACGAAGCCAGTCGCGCCGAAAAGGTTTCGCGACCCATAATTCATGTGGTCGCCGTCTAACATACCTCCCGCAGTAATCCAGGAGCCACCCTTTGCCGAAGGCACAACCTGGCAGTAACTCCTGCCGGAATCTCCCAGGCAAAGCGCCAGAAGGAGAAAAAAAGGCAAACTACGCCGACAGGTTACAACATCCAATTTTCTTTCCTGACTTTCGCTGCAACGAGGAAACCGCTTCATAGTGACCTTCCCGTGGCAATGTGTCCTGGAAATAGATAACTCCGATAATTAGATGCAGAGAATCTCGATTTGCAACTAGCGTGTCATCAATTTTTTGGGGCGTACGGAGCGGAGCAGCCTTCATCGAAAGGTCACACATATAGACGTACTCCACGAAAAAAAGTAGACACACGGAAGGATATTTTCGCCAGTCACGCTCTATAGAACTTCAGCCCATTGCGGCGAAGATGCGAAGGCGGAATGAATCAGTCCGACGTGCGAGTAAGTCTGCGGAAAATTTCCCCACATACGCGGCTCGACTGGATCGTAGTCTTCGGAAAGCAAGCCGAGTTGCGACAAGGCTCCATGTATCCGGCCGAACATTGCCACGGCCTCATCGCGGCGACCTGTCGCGGCGAGGGCTTCAATCAACCAGAATGTACAGATGACAAAGGCGACGGAAGGCTTGCCGAAACCGTCGTTGAGGCTATAGCGCTGCAACCAGCCTCCCCTCGACAGATCTTTATGTATGGCGTCGATGGTGCTGCTCAACCTAGGATCGCCCGCAGGAAGAAAACGGAGGTGAACCATTTGCAGAAGCGAAGCATCGAGATCATCTCCGCCGTAATGACCAACGAAACTGTTTCGGTTTTTGCTCCAGGCCTTCGCGACAACTTCAGCGCGAATCCGGTCGGCTGCCGCGTGAAACTCAGCAGCGCGCGCCGGTGTATGCCGATCGGCAATGAGCGCCATGCGGTCGGCTGCCGCCCAGCACATAAGGCTGGAAAATGTTTGCGGCTTCCACTCGGTGCGATACTCCCAGATACCCGCGTCGGGCACTCCGGTCAAAGAGATGGCTTTTCGCGTGAGGCTCTCGATCAGCTTCAAGGCCGCGGGAGAACGCTCAGCGCTCAAGCGCTCATCGAGAAAGATCGGAGTTAGCGCCAAAACCATCTCTCCGTAAATATCGTTCTGCGAATGAAGCGCGGCTCCATTCCCGATCCGCACTGGCTGTTCACCGTTATATCCAGGCCAGTTATCGAGCGTCGATTCTTCAAGGTTCTGCGATCCGTCCACTCGGTAGAGCGGCGCGAGATTCAGTTCCGGTGCTCCGCCGGCGACATTTAATAAGTACTGAACAAATTGCTCACGCTCTTCAGTTTGCCCCAGAACGCCAAAAGCATTCAGCACGTAGTAGGAATCGCGCAGCCAGCAATAGCGATAGTCCCAGTTTCGTCCGCTCTTCGGCGACTCGGGAATCGATGTAGTCATCGCCGCGATAATCGCTCCAGTATCTTCAAAGCAATGCAGCTTCAAAGTAAGCGCGGAGCGAATCACTTCAGATTGAAACAATGGCGGGATGTTACATTGCTTCACCCAACGCTGCCAGTAGCGCGTCGTCTCGTTGAGGAATCGCTCGCACAACTGCGCAAGCGGCTCTTCGACAGGAGCGCCCCAGGCTAATATCAAATGCTGGCGGCCAGTGAGTGAAAACGGCTGACCGCCGAGATAGGAAAGTGGAATGTCGGTGGTAAGTCGAAGCTGGCTTGCGAATCCCTCATACCGCACATGATGCGAACCTTGCATCCGCGAGGGCCGCGCTTTGGACCAGCCCAGCCGCGGCTCGCAGACGACGGTAATGCGGGGCGTGCCTTCGATCGGCTCGACGATTCTGATCAATTGCGTTGGCCGAAAGGCGCGATCATAATGCAGGAAGCGCGGCGCAAAATCAATCACGCGGAAGGAGCCTGTCGAGGTCTCAAATATCGTTTCCAGTATGTTGGTGCTGGACAAATATCGTTGCGTGCCGGATTCTCCGTCTGCCGGACCAACGCGGAAATGCCCGCCATCTTTACGATCCAGCAAGGTGGAACAGACCGGCTCAGAATCGAAGCGAGGAAGGCAACACCAGACAACTTCTCCGCTTTTGTGAATCAGCGCGGAGAATTGGCAGTTACCGATTAACCCTAAATCTTCAAGCCGCATTTTGGATTTCCAGTTACGATGAATCCGTGATTCAATAGATGTATGACACGAGTGGCGCGATTCATCCTCGCCCTGATCGTGGGCTTGGCGTTGTTGACATGGGCGGCATCCGGCGTGGTGCAGACGACGGTGCGCGAATGGTTCGGGCGCGACGTCAGTTTGCGCGCCCGGTTGGCGCTGACTGGAGCCATGCAATCTCTGGCAGATGCATGGAGTGACCCCAAAAATCTTAACCAGCAGTTGATGGGCCTCGCGCGCGATGAGCGTGTTCTCGGCGCGGCGGCCTGCGGAACCGACTTGAGCACGCGGTCGCGCACACCCGGATTTCCGGACGATTTTAGTTGTTTGGCGGTGGGCTTCCGCGTCCGCGACAGCGAATCAGCCGCGGGCAATGCCAATCAGGAATTCCATGAGTGGAGCACCACGGCAATCTTGCCGACTGGCCGCGTGTTTGTAAGCGCGATGCCGATCTGGAATCAGGGACAGCAACTTGGCTTCGCGATTCTAGTGCAGGACTTGAGTTATATTGATCGACGAGAGACCGCGGCGCAGACGTTTCTCTTTGTCGTATGCGGCATCCTGGCGGTGCTGGCCTTCGGTGTGCCCTTACTGGTTGCCAAACGAGCGCGTACTGACCTGAGCCTGGAATTGCGCGGCCTGTTACGCGGGCGCGGCAAGCAGAGCCGGGAGTTCCAGCCGATTCTCAGTGATGTGCGCGAACTGGTTGGGCGCATGGCCAATGAACGGGAGAACGCTCCGGGGTTGTGGACAGCGGAACGACTGAAACAAACTCTCAACCGGCATTTGCATGGCGAGAAGGTCGTCATTCTGGCAAATCGCGAGCCGTACGTTCATCAGTACAACGCAAACGGCGAGATCGAAGTTCATCATCCGGCAAGCGGCCTGGTTACCGCACTCGAACCTATCATGCGAGCGTGCTCAGGGGTATGGGTAGCTTACGGAAGCGGCGACGCCGACCGCGCTACGGTAGACCGCTACGATCACGTCCGTGTGCCACCCGATGAAGAGTCTTATCATATCCGGCGGGTTTGGCTCACTGACGAGGAGTTGCAGGGCTACTACTATGGGTTTTCCAATGAAGGGCTGTGGCCGCTCTGCCACATTGCGCATGCTCGTCCGGTATTCCGTGCCGAAGACTGGAGGCAGTATCGCGCCGTCAACCAGAAGTTCGCCGACGTGGTATGCAGCGAAGTGGACTCGAAAGATCCGATCATCATGGTGCAGGATTACCACTTCGCATTGGCGCCGGCGATGATTCGCAGACGTTTGCCTTCGGCGACGGTGATCGTCTTCTGGCATATTCCCTGGCCCAACGCGGAGCGAATGGGTATCTGCCCCTGGCGCAACGAGTTGCTCGAAGGACTATTGGGAAGCAGCATTCTCGGCTTTCACACGCAACTCCACTGCAATAATTTCCTGGATTCCGTTGACCGATTTCTGGAAACGCGCAGAGACCAGGAGCAAAACGCTGTGATGATGCAGGGGCACCGAACGCTGGTTCGGCCCTATCCGATTGCTCTGGAATGGCCATCCCGCTGGACGGTGGCCGCGCAAAGCATCGAGGATTGCCGCGCGCAGGTATGGCAGGAATATGGATTGAAGCCGAATGCACTGCTCGGCATCGGAGTGGATCGCTTGGATTACACCAAGGGCGTTGAAGAGCGTTTGGAGGCAATCGAGTTGTTGCTGGAGCGGCATCCGGAGTTTCGCGGCCGTTTCAGCTTTGCGCAGCTTGCTGCGCCCAGCCGGACCAAGATTGAGCGATACCAGGAACTCAACGATGCGGTCGAGCGGATGGCTGAACGCATCAACAAGCGTTTCGGAAAAAAAGATTACAAGCCGATTATTCTGCTTCGCAGTCACCACGAACCCCCGGAGGTTTTTCGCTTCTATCGAGCAGCGGATATTTGCTATGTGAGCAGTCTGCACGACGGAATGAATTTAGTGGCAAAGGAGTTTGTAGCCGCGCGCACGGATCTGAAAGGCGTGCTGGTGCTCAGCGAATTCACGGGGGCCGCGCGGGAATTAACGGAAGCTCTCATTGTGAATCCTTACGATGTGGAAGGCAGTTGCGAGGCGCTGGCCGCCGCACTCACCATGCCAGTGGACGAGCAGCAGGATCGCATGAGGTCGATGCGCTCGCTGATGGTTCAATTCAACGTCTATCGCTGGGCCGGCAAAATGCTGGTAGACGCCGCGCGGTTGCGCAACCAGGAGCGAGTGAGCGGACGTCTTGCCGAACGCGCCAGCGAGGGCGCCGCAGTCTGACTTAGGCGCGGGTAACATCCTGCCTAATTCACGTAGTTCAATTCCATAAAGAAAGGTCAGAACCTATAACCCGGTTTGAGTTCGCATCGATACACGGTCGTCTTTTCCGGGTCCGAGTTAGTTCTGGAAGAGCAGGTGGCCCAGCTCATGTAAAGCTCCGGTCCAAGAGGAAAAACCATAGGTTCGCTATTAACCTCGGCTTCAATACTTACTCCTTCTTGAGTGCGCGGGAGGGTAAAATTAAGCGCGCGTCCAAAGACGACAGGATAAGACTCGCGTACGCTGGAGACGCTGGTGGCATGATATACCTCGGCCTCCAGCAAGAATGTCGCTGTATCCGACCAATCCAGCGCGGAGATAGTAATCGTGCGTCCGCCATTCACAAAACCGCTTGAATCGATCCGAGTAAATGGGCATGGGCCGGCGATGCATGAAGCTCTTACATTGCTGAATTCATTTCCAGTTCCGGCATCCATCGACTCAAACGCTGCGGCGGCCTTCCATCTCCCATCGGGTGAACAGGGAGATTTGCTTTCGCAGGGAAGGTTCCCGGTACTGACAACCTGAAAAGTCCTGACCGCGCTGCCTATATTCACTTTGGTTTGTGAGTTCGTGGTATATCTTATGCGAATATTCGACACAAGCAATGGCGCGTGGCCGGAGTCGCTGTCTGCTGGCACTGGAATCGGTTCCATTGCCGCAACATATAAGTGCTCCGCTGCAAGACGAAGCCCACCTTGAAGTTTGAGATCGAGAGGTTTGTAGCCGGAATGCCGAAAACTCAGAGTCAAGATTTGTCCCGGCCACACACTGCCCTGAAAAGGCAGGTTGAAGTATCCCGATTCCTCAGATTGTGTGGATGCGCTGGTCACGCCGTTCGACACGGTTACATCGACGCCGGCAATCGGTAGTTCCCTTCGCGTGTCGTCGTCGCGGCGGATCACCGCGCCTTTGATTCTCATCGCTCCTACGCTCCAGCGATGCAGGTGTACACCAAGCGCGATAGCAATTGCAACCGATAACACTCCGGCGACTGTCCACACAACTATTCTTCTTTTCTTCACTCCCGCTTCACCTACATTCATGGTAACTCGACATATCCTGAATCGATCTTCTGCTCATGTTCCCTGCATCTCCCGGCTATGATTCCGCATCTAACTTCCTACTTGAGTATGTACGCAAAGATCAATCCCCCATTGACTGTTTGCGACAATGATACCGTATGGAAATTGCAGAATCGACGAAGTTGATGGAGGCAATAACCCCCGCCGTCTTTTCTTGCGTCAAATGGCTGCCCTATCTCTGGGCCTGCCAGTCGCTCAGGCCAATCTCTTTCCACTGTTCATTCAATCATCGGCGGAAGAGCAGAGTACGCAACTGCACGCTACCCCCGCAGCACCTCCCGCGCCGACAGCACTTTCACTTGCAGACAATCAATTCCTGAATGAACTCGAGCATTGTAACTTCCACTTTTTTTGGGAACAAGGCAATCCTCTAACCGGATTGATCAAAGACCGCTGCAATGTGCGCGGTAAAGACACGAGCATGGCGGCAAGCATTGCATCGACGGGATTCGGCCTCACCGCGATATGTATTGGTGACGAGCGCGGCTTCGTAAGTCACTCCGATGCGCGTTTGCGAGTGATTGCGGCCTTGTCTTTTCTGTGGCGCAAACTGCCTACGCATCGCGGGTTTTTCTATCACTTCGCCAATATCAATACGGGAGAAAGAATCTGGGACTCTGAGGTCTCCTCCGTCGATACTGCCTTGCTGCTTTGCGGTGTCCTAACCTGCCGTCAGTATTTTAATGATGATGCGATTTCAGAGCTGGCTCATGCAATCTTCGATCGCGTGGATTGGAGTTGGCTCTCTGAAGATACTTCCCTGCTCTCGCATGGCTGGACTCCGGAGTTGGGATTTATTCCCTCCCGGTGGGATTTCTACAGCGAGCTGATGATGATTTACCTGTTGGGGATGGGGTCTTCTACGTATCCACTCAAAGCCGAAACATGGTTCGCGTGGAAACGAACTGTCTTTGAATACGATGGGCTGCGCTATATAGGCTCGTTCGCTCCCCTCTTTGTGCATCAGTATTCCCAGGCATGGTTCAACTTTCGCGGCAAGCGCGACCGCTATGCGGACTACTTTCAGAACTCCGTGATTGCCTCCGATGTGCATCGCCGTTTTTGCGTTGAGATGAATGAACAGTTCGCCGATTACAGCGATGCGCTCTGGGGCATCACTGCATCCGACTCCGCAAATGGATATATGGTTTGGGGTGGTCCGCCGGCCATGGGCCCTATCGACGGGACTATCGTCCCCGCCGCGCCTGGAGGCTCATTGCCTTTTTTGCCGGACGCGACGATGCGAGTGCTGAGGACCATTCACGATCACTATCCCAAAGCATGGTGCCGCTATGGATTCGTAAATGCATTCAACCCGTTGACGGATTGGTACGACACCGATGTGATTGGAATCGACACGGGCATTACGATGCTCATGGCCGAGAATGCGCGCACTGGATTTGTATGGGAGACCTTCATGAAGAACCCTGAAGCCCAGCGCGGCATGACAAATGCAGGCTTCAAACCATACCACGCGCACGTTAGTTAGTCGCGGCGTTGGCGCTTAACACAATCTTTTTCGGCTGGAGTTAATGAGATATGTCCTCAACCGCGCAAGACGCAAATCTCGCTGGCAAACCCAGTGAGATTCAAGCCGATCAACCAGCCCATCCCGGCAATGCCTGGGGCGATCGCATCAGCGCGCTTAAAAATGTGCCTGCTGTTCTTCACTTTGTTTGGGAGTCAGGCCCCGCGATTGTTTTCTGGAATATCACCATTCGCATTCTTGTTGCATTTCTGCCAGTGGGCATCGGCATCATTGCTCGCTTTATTATCGACGGGGTCAACCGAATTCGCCTCCAGCAGCCGCTTCCTCAGCACTTCTGGTGGCTGGTGGGAGCGGAAATGGCGCTCGCGGTACTTGCAGGAATTCTCTCTCGCGCGGTCGACTACTTCGACAATCTGCTTGCCGACCGTTATACCCATCACGTCAGCGTCGAAGTGATGCGCAAGGCCGCATCACTCGATCTAACTGTCTACGAAGATCCTGTCTTCTACGATCGTTTGGAACGCGCCCGTGTGCAGGCCACAGACAGATTGGCAATGATTCAGCAACTTGGTCGGTTGATCCAACAAACTCTGACTGCGGTGGCCTTCTCTGCCGTGCTGATTCGCTACTCGCCCTTTCTTCTGTTGCTGCTCGTCGCCGGCATACTTCCAGCATTCCTGGGTGAGAGCCATTTTGCGTTTCTGACCTACGCGAAGAATTTTCGCCAGACACCTTTGCGCCGCCAGATGGATTATCTGCGCCTAGTGGGCGGAAGCAAAGAGGCGGCCAAAGAACTCAAACTCTTCAATCTCAGCAGCTATCTAACCGGGCGCTTCACCACCCTGTCGCAGCGAATCTACGAGGAGAATGTCGCCCTCAACAGACGGCGGCTTTTTTGGACGGGTCTTTTAGCCATTGCCGGTCAACTCGGTTATTACGGCGCATACGCCTATAGCATTTACTGCACGATTCAGGGTCGATACAGCATAGGTGACCTTACGCTGATCACAACCGCGATCATGCAGGCAACAGGCAATATACAGCAGGCCTTCTCGACTGCTGCCGGGGTGGCCGACCAAGCGCTTTTTCTTACCGATCTGTTGGCATTTTTTGAGATGAAGCCTCACGTCGAATCCAAGGTGAATGGTTTGCGAGCGCCGCGTCCTATAGTGCGCGGTTTTGAATTCCGCAATGTTTCATTTACCTATCCCGGCGCCAACGGACCCGTCCTCCGCAACTTCAACTTCACTTTGTTTTCGGGAGAAAGAGTGGCTCTGATCGGCGAAAATGGCCAAGGTAAGACTACAATCGTCAAACTAATTACGCGTCTCTATGATCCGAGCGAAGGTGAGATTCTGCTCGACGGCGTTGATCTGCGCGAATATGATCTGGCCGACCTTCACTCGGAGATTGGCGTGATCTTCCAGGACTTCATGCGTTACGAAATGACGGCTCGCGAGAACATCGCTGTTGGCCGCATTGAAGTTGAGTACGCGGCTGGGGAGATCGAACTCGTTGCTCAAAAAAGCCTTGCTGCAGATGTAATTGCTAAATTGCATGGAGGGTACAACCAGATGCTAGGCCGCCGCTTCGAAGGCGGCGTCGACTTATCAGGCGGCGAGTGGCAAAAGATTGCTCTGGCCCGCGCCTATCTGCGCGATGCTCAGTTACTGATCCTCGATGAACCAACCGCTGCGCTCGACGCGCGCAGCGAGCTGGAAGTCTTTCAGCGTTTTGCCAATTTGACCTTTGGCAAGATGGCTCTGCTGATCTCTCATCGTTTTTCTACCGTGCGCATGGCCGATCGCATCGTCGTGTTGGAAGCAGGGCAACTCGTGGAAGAGGGTAGCCATACACAATTGATCGCGCTGGGCGGTCGCTATGCTGCCATGTTTGAAATGCAGGCCGCCAGTTACCGTTGAGAAGCTATGACCGATACCGCAACGATTCACGATGCACGGCTACCGCTCAGTAGCGAGATGATCGAATCGTTGCGCTCCGTTGAGTCGTGGGATATCATTCACAGGCCTGATAAGCCAACCAGATTTCACGCTCGCATAATCGCCGCGCGAAGTACCCTCAAGCAGCTTGAAGACAATCTTGCCTCTTCAACGGCTGTGTCTCCAGCGACAGAGGAGATATACTCCACTTTCTCTGAGCTGCGGGCAAACTTTCGCCTTCTGCGATCAGCCATCCATGCTATGCCGGAAAATCCGCGAGTTGTGTCTCGCCTTCCCCGCGTCATTCACTCTGGGCAACAAGAGGAACTGCGCGTTGCAGCCATCGCAGATATCTATTTTCGCGCCTCCAACTGGAACTTCTCGGCTATGGAGTTTCAATCTTTTATCCGCGCATTGCAAGCTCACGAGCCGCTTACCCTTGACGAATTGTGGATTGTCGCCGCATTTCTGGAATTTGTTCTGCTCGAATCGTTGCTTGAGGAAGCTACTGTTCTACAGCACTCCCCGGTCACTGGCTCCGTCTCTTCAATTTCTCTTCGCATCAAGAACCTCCGACTCATCAGCAGGACAGAGTGGTCCCTTCTCGTCGAGCCGCTTATTCTCTTTGATGCCACGCTCCGGAAGGATCCAGCTGAATGTTATGGACTAATGGACTTCGACAGCCGCGAACTCTATCGCAAGCGAGTCGCATTCATCGCTCGCCATTCGGATTGCAACGAATCCGAGGTTGCCCAGGCCGCTCTTGAACTCGCGCAGGAAGGCGCTCGGATGCAGTCAGATGATCCGCGAATTCAGCGGCGCTGTATGCACATCGGCTACTATCTGATCGAGAAGGGCTTTTCCCGGCTTGCTCTGCGCACCGGTTTTCATCCGCCTCTTGTTGAGCGCGCGCGCGCTTTCATTCGCGCTCACGCGGACGATTTCTATATTACCGGAATCGAACTTATCACCATCCTGTTTATCGCCTGTCTCGTCTACTTGCAGTTGTCTGATCTCACTCTGCCTACCTGCTTGATCGCTGTCCTCTTGCTCTTGCTCCCCGTCATGCAATGCGCTGTCGATTTAGTGAACAGCTCCGTTACCGCCATTTTTGAACCAGACTTATTACCCAAGCTCGATTTCAGCAAAGGCATCCCCGGCGAATGCGCTACTGTAGCAGCCGTTCCTTCTTTGCTTTTGAATGAAGATCATGTGCGCTCACTGGTAAACGATCTTGAAGTTCGCTTCCTCGCCAACCGTGACCCCAACCTTCACTTCGCGCTGCTTACCGACTTGCCGGATTCCGCGAGCAAGCCGCGCGCCAACGATTCGCACCCTCTGGTCGAGCTTGCCGTGCGGCTCATCGACGAACTCAATGCCAAATATGACTCGCCGGAATACGGCGGCTTCATTCTTCTCCATCGCCACCGCATCTTTAACGTGAGCCAGGGCGTGTGGATGGGATGGGAGCGCAAACGCGGAAAACTTCTCGATCTCAACAAGCTTCTTGCCGGCAGCTTCGACGCTTTCCCCATCAAAGCCGGACGAACTGAAGCGCTCCGCCAAATCCGCTACGTGCTTACGCTTGACTCAGACACGCAACTCCCTCGCGGCACGGCGGTACGGTTGATCGGTACGATTGCGCATCCACTGCACCAGGCCATCATCCACCCGAAGTCTCGAGTCGTCGTCGCTGGCTACGGCATTCTACAGCCGCGCATGGGAGTGAGTGTCCGCTCCGCCTCGCGTTCTCGCATGGCTGCCATCTACTCCGGCCAGAGCGGCTTTGACATTTATACGCGAGCCATCTCCGACGCGTACCAGGATCTTTACGGCGAAGGAACATTTACAGGCAAGGGCATCTATGAGGCAGCCACTCTTCAATCGGTGATCGACCGGCGTTTTCCACGAAACTCTCTGCTTAGTCACGACCTGATCGAGGGCGCTTATGCTCGCGCGGGCCTTGTTACGGATATCGAACTCATTGATGATTTTCCATCGCACTTGAGCGCTTTCAACCGTCGCAAGCACCGCTGGATGCGTGGCGACTGGCAGATCGCGCAGTGGATGTTTTCCCGTGTGCCGGATGAATCCCATCACTGGGCGCCCAACCCCATCTCGTCAATTGCTCGCTGGAAAATCTTTGACAACCTGCGCCGCTCACTCGTCGAACCTTTTACTTTTGTCCTCTTTGTCGCGGGCTGGCTCGGGCTTTCCGGCGGGCCGCTTTATTGGACTGTTGTCCCGCTCACTCTACTAATTTTTCCCATCTTTATTCAGTTCTGCTTCGACCTGGGTAAGGCTTTGATCAACGGCCGAAAAGGTGGTGTAGGTGAGGCGCTTTCCAGTCTTTGGAACGCAGCGTACGCTGCCCTGCTGAATCTCGTGTTTCTTCCTCACCAGATGCTGCTCTCTCTCGACGCGATCATCCGCGCGCTCGTCCGTCGTTTCATCACTGGCGAGCGTTTGCTGGAATGGGAGACGGCCGCCGAGTCTGAAGCTCAATCCAGCGGGCGCGCATCGTTAGACCGCTATCTCGTCCTCACACCCGTCGTAGCGTTGGTTGTAGCCGT
>Ga0181517_10004453_pt1 | contig 12744 bp, 16 predicted proteins | sample PEATcosm2014_Bin_31_FD_119748 | JGI IMG/M metagenome (GOLD analysis project Ga0181517, IMG submission 119748) | Peatland microbial communities from MTU Mesocosm Facility, Houghton, MI, USA - PEATcosm2014_Bin01_30_metaG | ecosystem: Environmental > Terrestrial > Soil > Wetlands > Peat | place... | reverse complement strand
GTTCAGGATATCGGGGCTCTTGGCGGGGATTGGTTGAAGCGCGTCGAGGCATACCAAAAAGTCTACAACGTAGCCGGAGAGATACCCGATGCGCCCAAAGGGTATATGCGGCAGCTTCGGGCGCGCCGGGACGCCGAGCAAGTAGACGAAGCCCGTAAGACAGGGGTCCCGTTGGACATGGACGCGAGGAACCCCGCACCCAAGCCTCATTCTAGCAGCGCTGTAGTGCCTGCGGAAGTGCCCGCGCCGAGTAAGGTGCCTGCGGAAGTGCCCGCGCCGAGTAAGGTGTCCAACACGGTGCATAGCAATACCACCAATAACATACACGTGCATACAGCGAGCACGAATGCCACACCTAGGGAAATAGCTGATGTTGTGCAGAAAGCCGTCGCGAAGGCTTTAGCCGATCGCGATAGATCCGTGTTTGCGACTACGACGACCGCTCAACCTGATCCCTTGGCGCAATACCCATGAGCTTATTAGACGCTATCGGTCTGGGCGCGGGGACACAAGGTGTTCCGACGGCCGATCAAATGAACGTTGTGTCCTCGGCCCCGGGGCATGATTACTCGGTCCTGCCCGCCTATATTCAATGGGGAGACCCGTCGGCGCAGAACTTTCTCATATTCGACGCGGTCATGTCCGAGACACATACGCGCGTGGCCACCGTCACGACGCATACGGTAGAGACGGGCGTGGCCGTGACGGACCACGTGCGCCCCGAACCGGATGAGCTCGCACTCGAGGTCATCGTCTCCAACACGCCGCTCCCCAAGGCGAACGATCCGGACATGGTCATAGGGCCGGTTACGCTTACCATTCCACAACCAAACACGTTCTATTCGATATCGGGAGCTATCGACGCTCTGGCCACGGTGATTGGACTGAAGCCCGCCTTCCCCACGACGCTGAATGCGATCGTGGCTTCCTACCCTGACGATCACGACTATATAAGGCTGGCGAACTTCACTTTGACGAATCTCCGTAACAACGCGCTTCTCCTGACCGTGCGCTGCCCGCGGGCCGAGTACGACAACATGGTGCTCAAGAGCGTGGTCATGCTCCGCGACCCTGAGTTAGGGTCGGGCGCTGCCCGATTTCGACTCGAGATGGTGCAAATCCGCACGGTAGCGTCATCGGTCGGCGCAGCCCCCCAACCCACCGTAGCATCTGCGGCGACAACCCAGAGCAATGGCGGCCAAGAAGCGAAAGACGACAATACGCCGCAGACTTCTACGTCCGTGTTAGACAGATTTCTAGGTATACGCTAATGGCGCTCACTATCCCGACCGATTCCGCCGCTCTTTTCTGGACGCAGACTACGGCCCTCGACGGCGTCAGTTACGTGCTCACATTCCGGTACAACTCCCGGGAGCAGTGCTACTACCTGAGCATAGATTCTCAGGACGGCTCTACGAACTACGTCAACGGGTTGAAGCTAGTGTCTAACTACTTGTTATTGCGAGAGGTTTCCACGCCTCCCGGAGAGCTGGTAGTCCTAGCCATAGGCGATGACTCCCCGGCCCGTGTCGGAGACTTCGGCGGCGGTAGGTGCGCTTTATACTACATAGCGCAAGCGGACGTCATAGCCTCGGGTGCCGAGCCTTGGCGTAATCCCTATGCTTGATCCTACGACCAAGCTTTTCGCCCGGCAGGTCAATCTTACCATTGGCATGCCCTCGGGGCCGCTGGCGCTCCCCTTCAACGATGCTAATGCCACGGGGCTAACGGTCGACGGTCTGGACATAGAGTTCGACGTGGAAAAGTCTTTGAAGTCGTCGGAGCCTAACAAGGCTCGGATAAAGGTGTGGAATCTCACACGGGACCACATCAAGGCGATTGGCCAAGCTCAAGCGCTCACGGTGCGTCTTGAGGCCGGCTACAAGGGCAATACGGCTCAGATTTACTATGGCGGGATTCGATCCGCGCACTCTTCCCGAGAGGGCGACACGGACTTCGTCACCACACTGGAATCGGAAAACACGGTAGCAAAGCCCGGGATAGTGTCCGCCACGAAAAAAGTGACGACGTCGTCCTTCATCAGCGTCCCGCAAGGCCCTCGGGTGTCTCTGTCGTCCGCGATTAGCACGTTGGCCCCTATCCTGGGTGTGACGACAGGAGACTTGACGGCTGCTTTGGCCGGGAAAGAAGCCATCCTGATAAGCGGGTCGTCCTTGCACGGGAACGCAGCGCAGCGCATGACCGATATCTGTCGATCGGCCGGACTGGAATGGTCGATACAGGACGAGGTCTTGCAACTCGTGGACATCGGCCAGGCGCTCACTACGACTACGGCGTTCAACATTTCCCCGGACACGGGCTTGGTAGGCTCCCCGACGTCCGACTCCCAAGGCGTCGTAGAGGCCACGGTCCTGCTGACCCCTGGCCTAGCGCCCGGCGTCCTAGTGAACTTCGTCGGCGCCGGGGACCCTAGCGGCTTGACACCGTGCATATTCGTCAATGGCGGCGGTTACCGTATCGACAAGATCCGAGCCCACGGTAGCACCTTCAGCAAGGACTACTACCACTCCTTTACGGCGGTGAAATACTGACATGCCCATACCTCGCACGTTACCGGAGATTCTAGGGGCGCACGCTGACGTTCTGAAGAGCGATATCCGAAAGTGCATCCCGGCCACGGTTACCGCCGTGAACGCGGCGAAGATGACGGTGGATGTTCAAGTAGCCGTCAATGACGTGCTATTCGATCCGTTGGGTAACGCCTACTCCGTAGCAGCCCCGACGATTGCAGATGTACCGCTCGGCGTGGCCCGAGGGGGCAAGTTCTTCGTGTGGGTGCCGGTGTCGGTAGGGGATTCCGTCCTACTCATATTCTCCGACCTATCGGCGGACTCGTGGCGTCTGGCCTCCAGCGCGCCCACGGAAGGCGTTGACCCCGTATTCCTGGGGCGGCACACCCTTGACTCGGCGTTCGCGATCCCTATGTTCGCGCCCGACTCCCAGGCGTTCGCAGACCCCGCGCTCGACCCGACGAAAATTATCATAGGCAGGGACGGTGGGCCGGAGATCAAAGTCTCTACCGCCGGAATAGAGCTTGGAGCGGCGGGCGCGACCCCGCCCTCCGATTACGTGGCCTTGGCCTCTAAAGTAGAAACGGAATTGAACGCCATAGCGTCGGCCATGTCAGCGCTGAGCTCGGCCGTAGGCAAGGCCACGACTACGTCTCCGGGTAACCCGATAGGTTTCACCGCGCCCACGCCGGCTTATTCCCCAGGTCCCGTAGCTTCTTCCACCGTAAAATGCGCGTAGGCTAAAATTCACCGTGTCCTGCTTTCTAATGACATCCGCTGGCGATCTGGATTTCTCGACGGGCAATCTGTCGATAGTCCGCGGCGTGGCCCAGGTTACGGCTCAGAAACTTACAGCGCTATACTCTATCGCGCAAGGTGAGTGGTTCATCGACGGACGCCTAGGGGTCCCGTACGTGACGCAAGTTCTAATCAAGAACCCGAGCCTTAGCAGCATCGGCACGATGCTCATAACCATCGCTCAGAAGTGTCCGGGTGTGGCAGCCGTGAGCAGCATCAAGCTGAACTACACACCGAACGCGCGCACGCTCGGGGCCACGCTCACGGTAATCACAAATGACGGCGCCGTTCTCTCCGGGGGCCTTGGCCAACCCTTTATCGTCACGAGGCAAGCGACATGAGCATCAATAATCTAACGGCCTCGGGCTTCGTAGCCTCTACGGTGACGGAGGAGGTTACCTACCTCAACGGCCAGGTGCAAACACTCATTGATCCGAACCTGGATGTAGACCCGGATCAACCGCTAGGGCAAATCATTGGCATCTTCGCCGCGGAGTTCGCAGCCTCGACCGAGCTCTTGGCCACGGTCTACAATTCGATGGACCCTGCCGCGGCCGAGGGCGCCTTGCTGGCGAACCTGGCTTCCCTCACGGGGACCTATCCACAAGTCGCCACGTATTCCACGGTCCCTTGCAACCTCACGCTAAGCGCAGGGACCACGGTAGGCGCCGGTTCTACTATCTCGGTCCCCGGACAGCCGACATCGAATGTGTGGCAATTGCTCACCTCCGTAACGGCGCCTAGCGGCGGGGGTGTCGTCCCCGGGTCCTTCCAAGCCACGGTTACGGGGCCTCAGAATGTGACCTCGGGCACGAGCATGGTCATTTCGCCTACGATTACAGGCTGGTCCGCTTGCTTAACTACGGCGAATGCCGCGCAAGGGCAAAACGCGGATACCGACACCACGCTTCGGACTCGGCGACTCGAAGAGCTCGGGGGCGAACAGTTCGGCACTACCGCAGCAATCCAAGCCGCTGTTCTGGCCGCGGTGACGCCTTACGCCGGGGGATCGCCAGCAGGCGCGTGGTGCTACGAGAACATATCGTACGCCTCGGACGCAAGCGGCGTGCCTCCGCATAGCATCCACGTGGTCTACTGGGCCGGGGCGTCAAACATAATGCCATCGCCGACCCTAGCAAACATCATAGCCCAAGCGATATGGTCGCACAAGGGCGCCGGCGTTGGCACCTACGGGGCCTTGTCGGGCGTGGCCACGGATGCCTTAGGCAATAACTATACCATATACTTCGACGTGGGGACGGCGGTACCTGTCTACGTGTCGCTGAACACAACGCCCAACCCCGTCACCACGGCGCAGCGCGCGGCTATTGTGACCGAACTGACGACCTTCACGGAGCAGACGTGGACCTTCGGGACGACCGTGAAGGTTATTCCGCTACTGGCCAGTGTGCTAAATGGCGTAGCAGGTCTTGTCGATATTCCCACCTACGGCATCGGTCTCGCGCCCGCGCCGGTAACTACGGGTAACATCGCCATGAGCCCGATGCAGATCGCAATCCTAAGTGGTATCCTAGTGAACGGAACATGATCCCCGCTCAGAACTTCGACATCGCCACGGGCGGCACGGCGCTGCTGACGTCAGCCTACGCGAACAAGCCCGTAATCTCGGCCCTTGTGACGGCCTTCTCGAACCGCTTTCAGGTCTTGGAGTCGCAGATCTGGTCTATCCTGAACGGCATCAACCTGGCCAATCATCCCATGCCTGGGGGTCCTTGGGACGTGCTCGACAAGTACGGTCTAATCGTAGGGGAATCGCGGCAGGGTCGAAGCGACGCGGCTTATCTGCCCGCCCTGCGGCTCCGCGTTTTGGTGAATAATTCCCAAGGTTTGGTATCGGACATAATCGCCGCTGCTAGCGCTATCTTGACGCCCGGGGGGTACACCTTCGTATACTCCGAGGCGCCGGACCAGACCTTCTTGATCACGGCCCTCGGAATACCGGACGCGGACATTGCGGCGCTTTTCCAATACATACCGCTGGCTCGGGACGGCGGCGCCGACGCCCACATAATAGTTTCCAGCCCCGGAGACGACGTACTGATCTGGGGTAACACTTGGGACGCTGCGACGACGCTCGCATCCGAAGAGGTAAGATGACAGCCTACTTACGCGCATTGTGGTTACGCCTAAGCGCGGCCCCCTTCAAATGGGGTTGCCTATGGGGAAACAACATCTTTTTTGAAGGAGACGAGTAATGCTTTCCGTGACTTTCCCGTGGTCTTCTGCGGTCAACTATCCTTCCGGCCCGGATGTCGGTACGGCAACGAAAGTGGTCCCCACCGCTAATCAGTTCATCCGAGGTACGCCGGCTACGGCGCAGACCTTCGACTACTTGCTGAACGAGCGCGACACCTTTGCGCAGAACAGCAGCCCCTTGACTTGGCAAAGCCCGCTCCCTACCGCGGGTTACTACAGCGGTGCCTGGTACGATTCCCTGCAAGGTGTTTGGCTCCTAGGCACTAACCCGACAGGCGGCGGAGCCACGGCCTTCCAGGCTCTTTGGAACCCCGGCACGGCATCCAATAACAGCGCGCCCATCACGGGCTCGACCTACGGCACGACGCAACCTATGGCTCTGTCCTACAATTCGGAGCACCCGGGGGCATATGCCGTCATCAGCACGGGCTCGCCCGGCTCGGCGGGCACGGCCGAAGTCTTCTACTTCGGGCCTGCTGGTACCGGCCTGACCCACGCTTACACGGTCACCCTTGTAACGTCTGTCACGTGTGCGGAGATGGTATATGTGCCGGGCTGGCCAATGCTGTACGCTATGGGCAGTTCCAGCGGTTGGTCTGTCCTGTCGGGTCTCGCGACGCCCACTATCGTGGCTTCCAGAAGCGTGGCCAGCACACAAGTCATGGCTCGGAGCAATGGCACCACGGCCATATTCGCTAGCAGCGTTGATCCGTCGTACGTTACGACCACGGACGGGCACACCTTCATAACCCGAACCTTCCCTTCTGCTATGAACATAGGGCCGGGTACATCGCAATACACGCTAGCAGGAATAACCTGGCACTCGTCCATACTCGGCTCCGTGTGGGTGGCCAATGTAGCCTGGGCGAATACCAGTGCGATAAGCACCTGGATTTCCCTGGACGCTATCACGTGGACGCAACAGAGTGCCCTCGTCGTGGTGTCCCCGCATATTGGGGAGGTCATAGACCTGGCTTCGGCAGGGCATCACCTAGCGGCGGTGTGCGCTTTCGTGCCCTCCTACCCGCAGACCTGGAACACAACGCTGTCCCGTATCCTTACGTCTGAGGACTTGGGCGTCACTTGGCACATGTCCCCGGGTGCGGTACTCGGCGACTTGAACCCCCGGATCTACTCGGGCAACGGGCAATTCTATGTCACCGGGGGCGGCAGTGCCGTGTTCTCCGATAAAGTGATCGAAGTCTAAATCGCGCCGCTGCGCATGCGGCCCCAGGGTTGCCGCAAAGACCACTGACCGAGCCCAATAGCGTCGAGCATGTTGTGTTCGACGCTCTTGGCCATCTTAGGCAGCTTGTCTCGCGTGTCGGCCGATAGCGTGGCCTTGATGCGCGCGGCCATGATGTCGCCGTCGATAGTACCTTTCCAATCCCGGGGCGCCACTAGGCGAACGGTGTGGCCGGAGTATCGCTCCTGATACCGCCCCACGCACCGGGCCAAGTGTAGTATGCTCGTGACAGTACCCTGCGAATAGATCCGGGCCGGACTCTCGATAACTACCAGGTAATTCCCCGGGACGCTTACGTGTTCGTCCGGCGTTACGACACCTGCCTTGACCAAGACGCCGTTGGCGAAAATAGCGTACCCTGTATGCAGACCGGGGTCTAATGCGAGTATGTTTCCCATACGCGCATTATGGGACCCCGGGGATGTTACGTCAAGGTCTTAGTCGCTAGGCGCTTCCACGTCTCGCGCTCCGCGGCCGTGAGCCGGGAGAAGTCCGCTAAACCCGTAGAGTCCTTCGGAGACCCGTCGACGCTTGCGCTAGGCGACGGGGGTGGGGAGTACTTGAGGACTAAATCCAGCAGGGCTATAATCTGCTTGGGGTCTAAAGGACCTACAGCGTTCTCGTAGTCGGGATGCTGGCTAAGGCGAAGCCATTTCTCTACCTGCCCCGCGGCAAGCTCCAAGGCAGATGTCTGGAACTTGTTCAAAGCCACAGCTCGGCGGGCGCGCTCAAGAGCGGCTTGCCCTCGCGCTTCCTCCGTCTCCGCAAGAGCCGCAACTTCCGGCCGTTCCCTAGGCGGCACCCATTTCGCAATATGCTCTTTGGCCATGCTCTATTTTAGCTAAAATGTTTCATGACCACCGGGATTGATAGCGTCGACGAGAGCATGAAACTACGGCAAGACGCCGCGAACGCAGAGGTATCGGCGGCCGAGAAGGCCCTGGCCACTAAAGCACAATATCATAAAGCTATTTCGCAAATTAGAGAAGACAACCTCCTAGACGGCCTTGTCGGAAATGGCCCCTCAGGGAGCGGCGGTGGGTGGGTGAACCCCGTCACTGGCCATGGTGTCTTCGGCCGCGACAAGGTGATGTTCGGGAGATACGACGAGGCCTTCCGGATCGATGACACGCAACTCACCGCGCTCTACAACGGCAATGACATCGCCAAGAAGATTGTCAAAGGCTTCCCGGACGAGATGTTCCGGCGCGGTTGGACGCTGGTCATCCCGCAAGACGCCAGTGGGGGCGCGGGGAGCGCGGGAAGTGCGGGACGCTTGGCTACGGACCAGCCCTCCGATGGCGAGTCTGGCCCAGCAGCCCCGGGCAGCCCCCTGGTAGACCCTTTGGGCGCACCCCCGGATAACGCTTCGGGCAAAGGCGACTACGCTAACTTGAACGGCGCCTCGAGCCGGCAGTTCGGCGAAGCAGCCCCCGGGGCGTCGGCGTCCTACGTCTCCGGCTCGGCGGACACCGTGCAATCGAAGGTTCGGCCGGGCGACCCTATGGGCGAACGACTGGCCGACCCTGTCACATTTCCGAAGGATAATCGCAAGGCTGTAAACGCCGGGCAGGATCAAGGGGCGCGCGCCGATCTGGCCATGGCTGTCGAGACCTACGCGAACAAGCTTCAGCTACGCGGCAAGGCTAAGGAAGCGTCTGTCTTCGGCGGTCTGTACGGTGGGGGGCTGCTCATCGTAGGCGCCGACGATGGCCAAGACATGGCCATGCCCTTGGACGAAACCCGAATCCGAGCCGTGCGTTATCTGTCATGGGTTGATCGTCGATTTGTCTTCGCTTCGACCTGGTACGCGGATATCGGCCCCCAGTTCGGCGAAGTGGAGACGTGGGAAATCATAAACCCGTTCGGCGGCCAGGCGAACACGCGCATTCACGAGTCCCGCGTGGTGCGCTTCGACGGCGCCCCCGTGGACTTCCTAATGCGCCGACGCCTGCTAGGGTGGACCCTCTCCGTGCTCCAAGCGCCTTACGACGTTATGCGTCAGTTCGATATGTCGTTCCAGTCGATCGCCAACCTAATGAGCGATCTGAGCCAGGCCGTCATGTCCGTGAACGGGTTGGCGCAGATGATCTCTAACGACCCCCAGACGCTCCAAACGCGCATGGCCATGGTCGATATGTCGAGGTCCTCCGGGAAGATGATGTTCATCGACGCGGAGAACGAGAAGTTTGAGCGCACACCGACGCCGCTAAACGGTGTGGCGGAGACGCTGCATGCCATCATGCTGCGCATGGCGGCGGCCTCCGAGTACCCCGTAGCCTTCCTGTTCGGCCGAGAGCCTTCGGGGTTGAACGCCACGGGCGACGCGGACTTCCGCCGATTCTACGACGTAATCGCGGGGAAGATTCAAGCGGACCTAGAGCCCAAGCTGCGCCGTCTGTATACTCTCATCCTTCTGGCCAAGGACGGCCCGACGCAAGGCTCGCTCCCGGGCATGGGCATCCAATTCGTTTGGCCAAAGCTATACGAGCCGTCGGAGACCGAGCAAGCGCTGATTCGCTGGAACATGGCCCAGGCTGACTCTGCTTACGTCACGGCAGGTATCCTGCTCCCAGAAGAAGTAGCGGCGTCGCGGTTCCGCGGTGGCGAACTTCACCTCGAGACAGAGATCGATATGGGCCTACGGAACGAGAAGAAAGCAACCGCCGAACTCCCTCCGAATCAGGCCGACAAGTACAAGGACGCCAAGCAAGCGGCCGAAGACGCCAAGAACGCACCCCCGCCCGTAGCCGCGGCGAAGCCCGGCGCCCCGCCTGTAGCCGCGGCGAAGCCCACGCCGCAAGGCCGTAAAGACTCCGTAAGCATATCAGACATCGTCATGACCGGTTTCGCCAAGTGGCCAGGCGCTCAAGACCCGAACCTAGCCGCGCGAAAAAGTGACGACATTACGCTCCGAGAAGACGGCGTGTCGTACATCGTAGAAGAGGGTCACGCGGCCGTGCTGGCCCATCGATGGTCGGGCGAGAAAAAAGTGACGGCCTTCATTCGGACTCCATAGCCGCTTTGACTCGGTCCCATGCCCGGGCGGACTTACCCGGGCACGGCCTTTCTCCTGCAAGAATGCGGGCCTGAATTTTCGCATCCCGCAGTCTGCGTTCCGTGGCGCGATCGCGGGCGCGTTTGGATTCGCCGCTGTTCGCCTCGAGTCCTTGCGCCACGTCTCCCCAGTGCGCGCGTTCCGCAAACTCCTCAAGTACGCCTTTATGTATGTCCGAACTCGTGAATGCCATGCGCATAAGATAACGCGGTCACACCTCGTGCGCAAGCCATTTTCGGACTTGCACCATGGCCGGTGCCAGCCACGACTCGTTTTGCTGCAAGTATAGTAGCGCTTGTGTGGTGGCATCCACCCTGTCGTCATACGCGGAGCGGGGGAAAGTTAGAAGCTCCGTGATGTACCCTGCGACCCAAGGGTGCGTATCAGGGTCCGGCAAATGAACGTTACCGGCCTGGAATAGCCCCGAACACGCCGAGGCGCGCGAGAACTTGCCGCCTCGAGGGTCGACGGCGACAAGGCCGGACAGCTTCGATTGCAGGACTTGTAGAACGGCCGAGCCGTTGGCTTTCTCCTCGATGAGCTTGGCCGTAGCTTGTGGCCATCGCTTGGCTTGATCCCGGATACGATCCAGCGCCGTCGAGAACGACATGCGATCCCAGGCTTGGTCGAGTAGATAGAAGTCAGCGCCCTTGCGGCCCCACACTTGGCCGCAAGCATAATCGGAGGACTCGCCGTCCTTGTAGGCCAGATCCCACGAGAGTATCACTTGATCGAACGCTTTAGGCGCTTCCGGATAGAACTTCAGCCACTCCCTTTGGAAGATCGCGCCGCCTTCGGGCACGGGCTGTTGATCCAACTGCGCAGCGGCGTACATCGAGCCCAGGTCCCGGCGCAGCTTGTCTATCAGGTTTTGCGGCAATCGGTTAGGGTCTAGGAGTTCGCCCTCTTGAGTTCGAGGGTCGTAGCCATAAGGCGTGCGGCAGCGTCTCTTCGGGTCGAAATTAGCCGGGAGCATCAAGTGCGTGGCGCCCCTGTCGAGAAACATCTGAGCCAAATCTGAGCAGTGAAGGCGCTGCATGATGCAAATCAGCCCCGTCTTTTGCGGCGGCTTCCTCCAGCGCGTCGACATCGTTCGCGCGTACCAATCGCGGATATTCTGCAGGCCAACGGCTGAAGCGTCCTCGGGCTTGTTCGGGTCGTCAAGTATCTGGATATTCGCGTGCAAGCCCGTGGCCTTACCCCCTGGCGTTGTGCCCAGTCGGAAACCCCCCTTATCGTTCACCACGTAATCGACGGCTGCCACCGTGGGCAGAGAGAAGCGGTCTCCCCAGCGCGCCTGATACCACCGCGAGCGCATCAAGTCTACGGTCTTATTCGAGTCACGTCGGAAAATTAGCTCCGCATACGTGGCCATTATGAGGGCTAGCGCGGGGTCCCGTATCCAAAGCCATGCGGGGAAAAGGACGCACGTTATGCAAGACTTCGACGAATTAGGGGGGATATTCACTACGAGCTCGTCAATTTCCCCTCGAAAGACGGCCTCGTAATGTTCCGCCATGAGCGGGATGTGCCAGTTATCCTGGAACGGGGAGTCCGCGTATACCTGCGACCACGCCATCTTGATGAAGTCGTAGAAGGAATCCTTTAGCCCTATCTCCCGATCGCAGGCTATGATCTCCTCAGAACCCTCAAGCATTACAGCACCTTCCGGGCTTTGGCCAACGCCCCAGGCATCCGTCTAAGCAAGGCTTTTTGCTCGCGGGCCGACAGCGACGCTATGTACTCGCGGAGAGAGGCCACGTCGTCGTCGTCGCAGTGGCCAGGGTCTTCGACCTCTGTCAGAGTGTTAGCGCACTCCGACGGTACGAAGGTGGGTTGGGCGCAGAGTGCGTTCTGCCATGCTCGCTCGCTTATCCCGAGCTCGTCTTTCGTAGCTTCCTCCCCCGTCTTAGCCAGCACGGCGCTCTGCCGTTCTTGAACGCGCTTGCTGAGATGAGCGTTCTTACGAATAGTGATAGGTGTGGCATACTGTACAACGCGCTGCATTTCGCGTAGGACGCGCCACCAACAATGCGTCGAGAAAGCGCCTTTGGCCGGATCGTAGTCTTCGATGCTCCGCCAGACGCCTATGCGGGCCGCTTGCAACAAGTCGTCCCGCATAGCGCTAGTGTAGTAGCTAGTGTTTTTTCGGAACCGATAGACTAGGCTTTTGGCCAAGGGTTCGTAAGCTTGCAAGAGCTTGTCCCGGGCAGCCAACTTCCTAGGGCCTTCAGCGGAGAAAAAACACGCCCACAATTCTTCGGATTTTGCCACTCTATCTATAGGCTAGGGTTACGGCTCCGGGAGTACGCCGAAGCCCATACCTGACGGCGCACGCCAAGCCCTACCAGCCGTGGCGTAGGCACGCGTCGAGCCTAAGATCCGCGCCGCGCCGCAGACGTCAGCCCAACCTAGGACTTGCGCCTCATCGAAGACCTGCGCCGAGTCGTGGACCATCGCCCAGTCGCGCACCCAAGCCGATCCGCCGACCCAAGCCGAGCCATAGACCAGAGCCTGGCCGAAGACCTTGGCCGCGCCGCATACTACAGCATGGCCGCATACCGTAGAGTGACCGTAAACCTGCGCCTTATCTAAGACCTGCGCCGATTCTGAGACCCATGCAAGGTCATCGATCCGCGCAAAGTCGCACACCTTAGCCGAGCCGGAGACACACGCATTCGGACCGACGAAGGCCGTATCGTCGACATCAGCCGTGTTCGCCACCCACCCGCCGCCGTTCGGGTGCTGGTGCGCGGGCACTGGGCCTTTGCCGTCGCCGAAATCGTACGTTACCGTGTTATCGTTCATGTTCGTGTTCCTCCGGAGACCCACGCCTTTCCGTAGACCCACGCCGAGCCGAAGACCGTCGCCGAGCCGAAGACCCACGCCTCTCC
>Ga0181517_10004451_pt1 | contig 12746 bp, 12 predicted proteins | sample PEATcosm2014_Bin_31_FD_119748 | JGI IMG/M metagenome (GOLD analysis project Ga0181517, IMG submission 119748) | Peatland microbial communities from MTU Mesocosm Facility, Houghton, MI, USA - PEATcosm2014_Bin01_30_metaG | ecosystem: Environmental > Terrestrial > Soil > Wetlands > Peat | place... | reverse complement strand
GGGCAGGTTGACTTCCTTGACAGGAGGAAATGCTCCGCCGACCAGGCCCTTATATACCTGGCAGGGCTCACCCGCGGCTCCGATGTCACCGGATGCGGCGACCACGGTTACGTGGTGAGCTGCGGCGAACTGAAATGCGCCATGGAGAGCGGCCACCTCGGCATGGTTGTCGCAGTTCTCCCCACCGGTCTGGCCGGCGGCACTGATCGAGATAACGCCACCAAGCGAGCTACCGAGGCGCACCGCAGCTACCGACGCTGCCACCGCGCTGGCGGCGTTTTCGAGGGAGTTCCCATTGACGGGGACCTCAACAATGGTGGCGCCGGGGGCGATGGCGTGTACTACCTCGGTGTCCAGCACCTCCTCACCGTTCGCCAACCACGGCGATGCGGAGGGGGCGAGAGTGGTCACGACCCGGATGTGCGCCGTTGGAAGGTGGAACAGCTTGTCGAACGCGGCCATGTCCTGGCGGATGTCGCTAACCGGGAGCGGGAACTGCGGCTCGGCCAGCTCCGGCAGCACCACAGTTTCCCCGACGCCGTTCGTGCCGTGGTCGAGCAAGGGCAGGATGCCGTACGCCACTTCGAGCTGGTGAGGGGTATAGCAAGTGGTCACCGAGTAGCAGTCGGCTGTAGAGCCTGCGGGCGGGTTGGCGGCGGCGGAAGCGGCCGTCGTGCCCACGGACGGGCTGTACCAGCCGACAGCGGCTAACGCTCCGGTGACGCTTACGGCACCCACGGTGCGCAGCGGTCGGTGCGAGGTTGTCCGGGGACGGTAGAGCCGTTTGAATTCGGGCACGGGGCCCTCACTTTCTGGGTTGGGTCGATGAGGCCTGGCGTTGACCGACCCAGAGGGCCGTGCCGACGATGGACGTCTTCCACTCCCTCATGATCGCTGGTCACGAGGCGTCCGTCGTCAGGCCGGAGAACAGATTTCGGCTCATCTCCCAGAACGACGGGCCGTCGTCCCCAAGGTTGACCTCGTCCTCCCGCCACCCCGAGGAGACCGGGTGCGGCCCGGTTTCAGCCCGTCCCGACCAGGCCGGACTCGTAGGCGATCACTACCAATTGGACGCGGTCACGCGCGCCCAACTTGGACAGGGCCCTGCTTACATGGGTCTTCGCCGTGGGCACGCTCACGTTTAGGACTTGGGCCAGCTCAGCATTGGAAAGACCCTGGGCGACGAGCAGCAGCACCTCCCGCTCGCGTTCGGTGAGCTGGTCAAGGTCACTCCGGTACTTCGGCGATGGCCCTCTCTGGCGGCCGAAATAGGCGACCAGGCGACGGGTGACGCTCGGGGCGAGCAGGGCCTCGCCGGCAGCGACGACCCGGATCCCGTTCAGGAGCTCTTCGAGCGGACGGCTCTTCAGGACAAACCCGCTCGCACCCGCCCTCATGGCCTCGAAGACGTACTCATCCAGGTCGAAAGTAGTAAGGACGAGCACGCGCGGCGGCTGGCCGGGGCGCGCCGAAGTTATCCGACGCGTCGCCTCGATCCCGTCCATGACGGGCATGCGTACGTCCATGACGACGACGTCAGGCGAGGTAGTGGTAGCCAGCCCTACGGCCTCGGCGCCATCGGCGGCTTCTCCGACCACTTCCATGTCGTCCTCGGCGTCGATGACAGCCCTGAACGCGCTGCGCAACAGTTCCTGGTCGTCGACGACAAGGACCCGGATGCTCACGGGCCAAAGGGGAGGGGGACGCGAGCACTGACCCGGAACCCGTGCCCGGGGAGGGGCCCGGCCATCAGGGAGCCTCCGAAGGCACCAACCCGTTCTTGCATTCCCACGATGCCATGTCGGGCGCCGGGCTGGGCCGGCTGCCCCGAGGGTGACGGCCTTAGCTGACCGGTGGGCGCCCCTCCGTCGTCACCGACCTCGATGTCTACTTCGCCCTCCGACACGGAAATGTCCACCGTCGCACTGGCCCCCGGCGCATGCTTGACCACGTTGGTGAGAGCCTCCTGCACGACGCGGTAAACCGACAGCTCTAGTGCGGCCGACATGGGGCGATCGGTCCCTGAAGCGTGGAACTCCACGGCGGTCCCGGCCGCCCGGACCGTATCGACCAGCTGTCCAAGGTCGACCAGGCCAGGCACCGGGGCGAGGCCGGAGGGCGAGCCGACCTCCTCCCGCAGGAGCCCGAGGACTACTTGGAGCTCGTCTTGGGCACTGCGCCCGGTGGCCTCGATGGACTCAAGCGCAATGGCGGCTTGCTCGGGCCGTTTAGCCATCAGCCGGCGGCCGGCGCCGGCTTGCACGGTGATCACGGCCAGGCTGTGGGCGATAACGTCGTGCAAGTCGCGTGCAATCCGGACCCTCTCGTCCCGGACAGCCTGCCTGGCGCTGTCGGCTTCGGTTGCCCGGTCTCGCGCCGTCTGGTCGGCTAAGTAGGCCCGTCGCGCTGACACACCGTCGCCCACGCACCAGGCCACCGCCAAGAGGAGGACGGCCTCGGTCGTCTCCGGGCCCCTGCCGGACCCGCCAGAGAGGGCCAGAGCGACGAGAAGGGCCACCTCTCCCAGAGCGAGCGCCGGCAGGGATAACCGACGGGGGGCGCGGGCGGCCACCATGTAACCGGTGAGGGCCAGCATGGTACTGAGCGGTAACGGTGAGCTGCCCAAGGCTAGGAGCGCAGCGATGGCTGCCGCTGAAATAGCAAATGCCGGCAGCGGGAACAGCCTTCGGAAAAGTACCGGGGCGCCGGCGAGGAGCGCCAGGATTATGTCGTCCGGCTGGCCGTGGACGGCACCGAGGCGCGGGTCACGGAGGTAAATGACGCCAACCAACAACCCCAGGACGGCGGCGACGGCGTCCAGCAGGACCCACTGTCGCTCGGTCAGACCGTGAGCGAACCAGCGGGTACGGGGCGCTCGGACCTGCTGAAAAGATCCCACAACATCGACCGTAGCCACCGGGACATGACTGTGCATCGGTCGCGAGGATGACAGTTGTCCCTTCAGTACGCCGCCGCAGCAGCAGTCACAGGTGAATAGCGGGGAGATCGGGCTATTGCGACCGCGGCAGGGGACGGCGCGGCTTCCCGATAAGCCGGTCTTTTCGTGAAGAACCGTTTTGCTTGATGTGACGTCCTAGTCGGGTTCTTGGAAGTCGCTCTTCAAGTACGAGCGGTCAGGGGCGGAGGCCACGCAAGAGCGCAGTGTAGGCACGATCGAAGACGGCGTCGTGGTCCTGGGCGAAACCAATGCCGAGGAAGGGATCACCCGAGCACTCCAACCACGAATGGGGGCAACCAAATTCGCGTTCTTCCCCGTCGCCGGCAGCGCTCTTCCAATGACCTGGGAGCAGATGAAAGCCCCCGTCAACACCCAACAGGGACCTTGACGGGGGCCTTGGGCAGCACGAGCGGGGCTGGGACCGGTTGGAGCTCGATGAACCCAACGACGACGCCGACTATTGCGACGACGACCAACAAGAGGCACCCGAGGGACCGTCGGCCCCAATGGCGCTTTCGGGACGGTTCGTCGTGCAGTTCGCGTCCAGGGACCGCGCCGCCGTCGCCGTTTGTCATCGCTCGCCCGTCCGTCCTGGGCCGGCGTCTGTGGCTTCGGCACGGCGTCATGTGGCCGGGGCGGGGGCACCACCTGAAAGACGGGGGTCCGAGACGAGACCGTCTCGAACTCAGCCACAGGGGCATGCCGGTCTACGGGAATATGCGGACGGCCCCCAGGGACCTTTTCCAGGTAGCGCTTGATGATGGGTGCCCGTTCGCCTGGGGGCACCTCTACCAGCTGGCACGGGATGGCACCTCGGCGCCGGAGGGCGGCCTTGCCGTCCGCGGCCCGGACGTTGCACACCCAGTTGCATTGCTCGCCGAGCATGGAAACGAGGTACCAATGCCCCTGCCAATCAGCCATGCCCAGGGGGAAACGTACCGTGCGGCCCGAACGACGGCCCCGCACCTCCAGGGTCACCCAGCGCCGGGGCGCCAAGCCCTGAGAAAACACCCCGGCCCAGAGGCAGGCGAAGCGGCGTGCCACGCGGTCCCCACGACCTCCTGGGTACATGGCCCGTAGTCGTTGGTCAGACAAAAGGATCCCCATGTCGTCCTCCCGGGGCGCTTTCGCGCCGTCAGCATGAGCGTGGTCTCGGCAGCGGCTTGTTCTTGCTAGCCTGGTACTAGGATGATGGATGTTCATACTTGAGACATAGAGTCTAAAGACCCAAGGTGGAAAATTGGAGACCCGCTCGCAAGCTCCGACCGGCCTGGCCCGCAGGGGACGGCGGTTGTCTGACCACGACACCGAACAACGCATGCTGAAGGCGGCCGTGGCCATGGTGAACCGGTCAGGGCTCACCGTCAGCCTGGACCACATCAGCTTCGAGGACGTCATCCGCGACGCCGACGTGTCCCGGAGCGCCGTCTACCGGCGTTGGCCGTACAAGGACCTGTTCTTCAGCGACCTCGTGAAGGAGCTGGCCCAAGCGGCCATACCCACACCGGCCGACAACGAGGCCATAGCCCGGCTGTTCCGAGATGTCGTGGCCGAGCGCCGAGCCTGGCTGGAGACCCCCGAGCTACGTCACGGCCTAGTCCTCGAGCTACTGCGACGGGCATCGCTGCTGGACTTCCAAACGCTCTACGCCTCGGCGGAATGGCGGACCTACATCGCATTGCACGCCACGTTCATGAGCCTGGCTGAAGGTGAGCTGCGCGACCAGGTCCAGGCCACATTGGCCCAATCCGAGCGAGGCTTCATTGGCCGCGTCGCCGCTTCTTGGGAGCTCTTGTGCGGGGTGTTCGGCTACCGGCTGCGGAGGGAGCTCGGCGCCAACTTTGAAACCTTGGCCACCCTGCTGAGCGCCAATGTTCGGGGACTGACAGTCATGGCGCTTTCGCTGCCAGGCCTAGCGGACGACCGGGCTCCGGCCCGGCCCTTCGGGGCAGCAGGCGAAGAGGAATGGTCACTTCCGGCCCTTGGCGCGGCCGCCATCGCCTCGGCGTTCCTGGAGCCGGACCCATCGCTCACTTGGGACGAAGACCGTGTTACTCGCCTCTACGAGGCGCTCAGCAGCCTGGCCGCTCAACGCCAGGTACTCGCTCACGACCACGCGGTCCTCGGGCTGGGGCCCTAGGGATTTTGGCGGTCCCGAGCGGGCAGCCCTACGGCCACCGTTGACCCCAAGAAAAAGGCTTATGTCAAAGCTAACATGGTCCAACTAGGAGCCCACCGTGCCCGTTAGGGGTCGGGCCAGGGACGTAGTCCTCCGAGCGACCCGAACTCAGCACCCTCGTTAGCGCAAGGACAAGGAAAGGAACGTGAGGCGAGCATGACGTCAACTGAACTTACCGAGGTCGCAGACCGGGCCGTTAGAGAGTATGAGGACGTTGGGTACACGATATTCCGCCATGTCATAGACGCCGATCTGTTGGGTGAGACGAATGGGCATGTCGAGTGGCTACAGGAACAGCATCCAGACGTTCCACCGGAACGTCTGGGGACAGAGTTTGTTCGAGACGACCCTTTTTGGTTGAGGCTTGTATCCGACCCTCGTTTGTTGAACATTGCCGAACTGTTTATAGGGCCCGATATAGCTTTATTCGCCTCCCATTATATTTCGAAGCCTCCGAGGTCGGGGAAACCGGTCTTGTGGCATCAAGACGGTTCGTATTGGCCATTGGAGCCGATGGCTGTTGTCAGTTTATGGCTCGCGGTTGACGACTCAAATGAAAAAAATGGCTGTATGAAGGTGATACCGGGCAGCCATCGCGACGAGCTCTCGTCCCTGCGTGAGAACACTACGACGGAATCAGTCTTAGGCTCTGAGGCAGACAGGGACGTCGATGAGAGCAAGGCCGTCAGTCTAGTTTTGGCAGCGGGTGACGTCGAGGTGCACCACCCCAACATTATGCATAGTAGCGACGCCAACCGGTCGGAGTACCGTCGCTGCGGGTTGACTATCCGGTACATCCCCACGACTACGAAGATCGTTAGTGATGAACAACCCTGGAACAGCGCGTTCCATTTTCGCGGAAGGCCTGGTATCAACCAGTACCAACCTTGGCCACAATTCGATCCGGCTCGTCACTTTCGCTTCGTAGGGGCAGAGGTTTGAAGGAATCTCAGCCCCACCCGGTCCGGGTCTCGAAGAGGTCGCCGTCGACGTCGATGTCCCCGGTAACGAACGCCCGGGCCATACCGAGCTCGTCCGGTGACCAGACCAGCCGGGCCAATGCGCGCGGTGCCCGCAGGACAAGAGTGCCGGGGCCGCCCAGCGGGCCCGCGGCGCTGCCGTCCCAGAACACGATACGTACGGGGAGGCTCCCGGCAAAAAAGTGCTCGAGGAGTGGCGACATCGCCCGCGCCACCGTCTTGTCGGCGCCCGCGCCTTGCCGGCCTCTCGTCCCGACCGAGGCCACCTCGGCGCTGGTCGGCCGCTCGTCTGAACGCAATGCCATAAGCCGTCCTCCCTCTTGAGGACCAGGTGGCCCGGTCGCGAAAGGAACATCAACCTTTCCTCGGCAGGTCGCTCAGTTCATTTCCCCAGCACTGTACAACCGGGGCCAATACGAGCGAACGTGCACCTCAGACACACCCGGGTAGAGTCTTGGCTACGCCCGGCCCCTTCCCGATGCCCCCTCGCCTGCCGGCCGAGTTGGGACCAGGAGACCGTGTAACGCTCGCCACCGATGCGCGCTGGGAGGCGATCGTAATCAGGGGCGATTTCTCGGGGCAGTTGGCTGAAGACATCGAAATCAGCGGGTGCCGCCTGACTTCGGCCTCCTTTTCCGGTGCCCGACTGCCAAGAGCACGTTTGAGCGACACGGTTTTCGAGCGCTGTGACCTGTCGGCGGCTGTGCTGTCCCAGGCGGCGCTCACCCGGGTGGAGTTCGCAGACTGTCGCCTTTCCGGTGCCGATCTCTCCGGTGCCCGCCTCCAAGACGTCTTGTTCAGCGAGTGCCGCCTGGTGGATGTGAACCTGCGCATGGCGGCCGGTGCCCGGGTGCGCTTCGATGGCTGCAACCTGGCCGGTGCAGACCTCTACGCTGCTCAGCTCCCTGGAGCCTGCCTCTTCGACTCGGACCTCACCGGCGCAGAGCTATCCCGGGCGAACCTGGTCGGAGGTCGGTTGCACGGCTCTGCCCTCGGTGCCCTGAAAGGAGCCGCCGCCCTTCGGGGCACGACGGTCAGCTCCGCCCAGGTCATGGCCGTGGCTCTTCAGGTCCTCGGGGTACTGGAGATCAACATCGATGACGAACGTGAACCTCCAGCGCGTTGAGCCAGTCCTTGTACAACGCCGGCAGAGATCTATTGGGTGGAGCACCCAGGAAGTGATCTTCTCGTGTTGCTTGACGACGCTCTTGGTCGCCTCGGGCCCGCATTGCGAGTGACGAAGGGCCCACGTTGACCTAAAGAAAAGCACGGCCGCTGAGTAAGTGGCCCCCTCGGCCACCGCCTCTTAACCACAGACGGCGCCGGCACAGCACAAGGCCCACAGGAGCGTAGGCCCCGGCGGCTGGCCCGCCGGCGGGCGCCGCCAGCTCGGTGGCCAGTTCGAAAAGGGCCACCGCCCTTGTGCCGCGGGACCAGCTCCAGGCCAGATCCGGAGGGCTGCGCCGTCAAGGAGCTCCGCTGGCGCCGAAGTTGCGCGTCTTCGTACACTCCTTGCCTACAAACTGGGCCGACCCCTACCTCCTGAACTCAACTTCTCCTCGAAGTACCCTCTTGACAGATAGTTACAGCCGAAGATAGATTTTACCCGGTGCCCCTTTCGCCAGAGCTAGCCAAAGTGCCAACGAGCGAGTACAAGGCCCTCCTTAGTGCCGTGGGTTCGAAGGGCGCCGCTACCCGGTCCGAACTCGCCGCCCGAAGCGCGCTGCCCCGCTCCAGCGTGACGCTGCGCGTGCGTGAGCTGCTCGATGCCGGGCTGCTGGTAGAGATGGGCGAGACCGAGCAAACCGGGGGCCGGCGGGCCAGGCGCGTCGGCTTCGCACCGAGCACCGGAGCGGTATTGGCCATCGAGCTCGGGTCCAAGCACGCCCGCTGGCGCCTGGCTGACTTCGCCGGAGCACCTCTGGCAGGCAACGCCTTCCCCATGGTGATCGAATGGGGGGACGAAAAGGTGTTCAAGCCGGTTGAAGCCCAAGTACGCCAAGCGTTGGACCGCCTGGAGTTGTCGATCGACGTGGTGCGATCGTGCGCCGTTGGCTTTCCCGGGCCCGTCGATTTCGCCAACGGCCCCGCCCTGGGGCCAACGAGCTATGCCAACTGGGGGAACGGCCCCGTGTCGTCCCAGTTGGCAAAATGGGTACAGGGGCCGATCGCCGTCGATAACGACGTCAATGTCATGGCCTGGGGCGAGTACAACGCCAAATGGCGACGGGAGAACATTCACGACCTGTTGTTCATCAAGCATGGGTCGGGCATAGGCTGCGGCATAATAGCCAACGGGCAAGTTTACCGAGGCTACGACGGGACTGCCGGTGAGGTCGGTCATATCGGGGTAACTGACGTCGAGCCCCCGCTAACGTGCTCGTGCGGGAGCAAGAACTGTCTCGAAGTCGTAGCCAGCGGGAGCGCCCTGGTGCACCGGCTGAAGGCACGGGGCTACGACGTCGAGACGGTGGGCGATGTGTCCCGATTGGCCTCAGAAGGTGACCCAGTGGTCACCAACATGCTCCGTGAGGCGGGCAGGGCCCTGGGCACGGTCATGAGCGGCATCGTCAGCTTCTTCAACCCCGCTCTTATCGTGATGGGCGGCTTGCTGGGTTCCTTGGAGATCTCGCTCCTGGCCGGCCTGCGGGAAGCGACTTACGCCAAAGCTACGATGTTCTCGACCCGAGACCTGCGCATCGTCGCCAGCTCCCTCGGCGCTGAAGCCGCGTTGCACGGGGCGACACTATTGGCTCTCGACCTGGCCTATGGCGTAGCTATAGATCTGGCAGAGGAAAGGGGCGGTAAGGTCTGGTCTCCACTCCCCAGCTCCCACCCAGCGGAGCGACGCCGAGAGAACAACGTCAAACACATCACAAAGGGGGCACGATCTGAAATTCCGATGAACCGGTTGGCGGCCGTAGACAGTCCTGGGCGACCGGGACCTGCCTGACGGTGCCGACGTATTGGGGCCAACGAGAAAGTTGTCCCTGACCCCAGGTCAGGGACAACTCACATAGCTAAACAAGCTAACCAGCTAAACCAGTAATCTAGAAAGGGAACAATAATGGTTCGTAAACTATCGAAGAAACGACTGGCCAGCCGCCGCGCGTCCATATTGATGGTTGGCATCGCCACGACCGTCGTCGGTTGGTGTGGAGTGTCCTCATCCGTCGTTGATGCATCCGCCTCTAGTATCCCCACAGTTAACTGGTGGGGCTGGACGCCCGTAACCGGTCTCGCCGCGCTCGATATCGCAGCCTTCAATAAGGTTTACCCCAACATCAAGGTCGTTTACAAGAACTTCCCGGACGCCAATTACACCGCCGCTCTGCGGCCCGCGCTCCTCTCCGGGGTCGGGCCCGACGTGTTTGACGTAGCCACCGGCGGCCAAGTTGGGGCCTTCTCCGAGTTTGTCCCCTACGCCATCAACCTCACTCCGGCCATGGTGAAGCTGCGCGGCAGCAACTGGGCGACGGGGATGTACGCGCCCGGGATAGCTGACTTCAGCCTGGACGGTCAACTTAGGGTCGTGCCCGTGGGACGGGTGGCCGCCGGGTTCATGTGGATCAACCTGGGCCTCTTCAACAAGTACAAGCTGACGCCGCCGACCACTCTCGCCCAGTGGGTGAGCGTATGCAAGACCTTCCGCGCCAACGGTGTGGGAAGTTGCTTCCGGGAGGGCGTTGGTTCGCCCGGGTTTGACGTCGACACGATCCACTCAATAGTTAACAGCGTCGAGCCGGGGGCATTCAATGAGGCTCTGTCGGGCACGATCAAGTGGACGAACCCGGCCATCGTCAAGGGACTGGCAATCTTCAAGGAACTCAGCACGGACGGCATCCTGGATCCCGGCGCCGACGGCTTTGAGCAGTACCCGGACGTCAACAACGCCTTCCTCGCCGGTAAAGTTCCCATGGTCCAAATGGGGACCTGGTACCAGCAGAACACCGAGGTGTCCTATCTGCGGGCGAACGTCGAAGGGGCTGGCGCTTCCGCCAACTCGAAACTGCCCACCTTTGTCCCGATCCCCTTCCCCAACGTGGGCGGCCATTCTGTGGCGCTGTTCGGCGACCCCGACTACGGGTTCGCGGTAAGCACCAACTCGAAGGTCAAAACTGCGGCGACAGAGTTCGCTCTCTTCCTATCGTCGACCAAGGCCGGTCAGCTGAGGGTTGCGGACAACTTCGACGAGTACCCGGTACTGACTACGCTCTCGCCCGATTTCTCCGCACTCCCGCTGGTCGTCCCCAGCCTCCAAGCGCCAGACCTCTACAAGCTGGCCGCGCTGGTTAACCAGGTCACGGAGACCAGAAATGCACAGATCACCTCGGTTATGGATACAGGGATCATAACTGCGGACCAGAGCGTCATCGATGGGCAGGCCACGCCGGCGCAGGCTGCGGCCACTCTGCAGCAAACGCAGGCGACGAGCCCGTACGTGAAGTAGCCGGGCCACCTAAGGCAATACGGAGCGATAGTTTGCAGCCCGAACCAATACACATGGCTGCTGCACGGCTAAGCGTCCGCTCTAGGATGGGCCAAGTCCCATGCTAGAGCGGACCGGTCAAGCCCAGCGCAGAGCCCGAGCAAGGCGCAAAGGCGTAGGCCAGTCGAAGTCGTCAGGCCTTCTCTGGATTGCCCCGGCGCTTATCGTGTCGGTGGGCCTCATTTACTACTGCATCGGGTACACGGGTATCATCTCGACCTGGAACTGGGACGGGGTGAGCCCCACCCATCAGTCCGTCGGTTTCGGGAACTTCCGCCAACTCTGGGCGGACCCGGTCTTCTGGGGGACCCTCCGGCACACGTTGCTGTATTTCGTCATCGTGCTCGTAATGGAAGTCCTGCTCGGTATGGTGTTCGCCGCCCTGCTGCACTCCAAGGTGTGGCTGGGAGCGGTCTACAAGGTTATCATCTTCCTTCCGGTAGTCCTGGCCCCGGCGACGATGGCGCCGGTCTTCCGCTCGGTCTTCGCGCCTGCCGGCCAATTCAATGAAGCGCTGCGCTTTTTCGGGCTTGGAGCTCTGCAGCGGTCGTGGCTCGCTCAGCCCGGGACCGCTCTAGGCGTTATTATCGCCATCGGTATCTGGCAGTCTACCGGCGTCTCGTTCATCCTCTATTTCGCGGCAATGGGCCAGATCGACGGTGAAATTATCGAAGCCGCCCGCCTTGACGGGGCGGGGAACATACGTATGTTCCGCAACATCATCTGGCCAAGTGTCCGGGGGACGACAGCCGCGCTTTCCGTGCTGACCGCCATTGCGTCGCTTAAGCTATTCGATATCCCGTACCTTGTGACCTCTGGTGGCCCGGACTTTGGGACGGAGTTCCTGGGAACGTTCATCTACCGAGTGAGCATCCCCCAAGCTCAAGTGGGTTACGGCGCCGCGCTCTCGATCGTGCTCCTGGTCCTGGCCGTGACCGTGGCCATGGTGCTGACCCTAGGTTTCCGCCTCCGCCATAGATCGGAGTAGAAAATGTTCGAATCTCGCAAATGGCAGAAAGTTGTCCTTCAGCTTATCCTCACCATCCTGGCGGTCCCCTTCCTGCTCCCCCTGATCGCCATGGTCCAGGGTTCCTTCGCGGGCACCGGTTGGCACAACTACCGGGTGGTGCTGGCGCTTGGCGACCTGCCGACGTTCTTTCGCAATAGCGCGATCATTGCCGTTTCGGTGATAGCCATCGTCCTCGTATGCACACTGCTGGCGGCTTTTGGTTTCTCGAAACTGAACATCCGCCGCAAGGAGCTCTACTTCTGGGCGCTGCTTGTGGTGCTGACCCTCCCCGAGGTCGTACTGCTGACCCCGCTGTTCTCAACCGCGATCAAGTTGCATATATACAACACGTTGCTGGCCGTCATCCTGCCACTAGCGGCCCTGCAGATCCCCTTCACGACGCTCCTGGCGAGGAACTTCATGAACGGGATACCAGATGGTCTCATCGAAGCGGCCCGGGTGGACGGGGCGAGCCTTTGGCGCACGTTCCGCTCCATCATACTTCCGCTCACGCGCCCGATCGCCGCTGCCATCGCAGTACTGACCCTCATTAACGCATGGAACGACTATCTTCTGCCGCTTGTGTTCCTGCAGAGCCCGAACCTGCAAACCATAACGCTCGTGCCCCAGTTCTTCATCGGTGAGTACAACGACGACCTGACGAAGGTGTTCGCCGCGGCGGTGCTGACGGCAATCCCAGAGGTGCTTGTATACATCGGTCTTCAGCGACTATTCGAGCGTGGCCTGGCCGCCGGGGCGCTCAAATGAACCCGGAAGGCGACGAGCCTGTCTCGTCGCGTGCCCGGCGCACAAGGAACGAGGAGCAGAAGTGAACGAGCCTGGATTTGAGCCCCTGTTTGACGGGGTGAGCCTCACCGGGTGGAGCGCGGTCCCGCGCCACTACGGACAGCTGTACCCCGGTGGTCCTGGTGTGCTCGACGTGAACACCGGCTTCCCACGCGACTATAACTCCCACGCGGATGCCCATCCTGCTGCTTGGAGCGTCGAGGACGGGGCCATCGTCGGCCGACAAGAGCCCGAGGGATCAGGGTACGGCGGGTACCTGATCTCCGACCGCGACTACGGCGACTTCGAGCTGCGGCTCGAGGCCAACCCGGACTGGCCGGCGG
>Ga0181517_10004449_pt1 | contig 12749 bp, 14 predicted proteins | sample PEATcosm2014_Bin_31_FD_119748 | JGI IMG/M metagenome (GOLD analysis project Ga0181517, IMG submission 119748) | Peatland microbial communities from MTU Mesocosm Facility, Houghton, MI, USA - PEATcosm2014_Bin01_30_metaG | ecosystem: Environmental > Terrestrial > Soil > Wetlands > Peat | place... | reverse complement strand
TTCGAGACCCAGCGCCCACAGATCACGGAGGTTCTCCGTAAGCTCGCCGGAAGGCTGGAAATCCGCAACGCCGACGAGCGGAAGACGATCAGGACCCGGCAAGCCGTGCTCCACAGCGAGGAGTTCCAGGCCCTTTGGGACCGCATCAAGCACCGGACCACCTACCGGGTGAATTTCAATAACGAGGGACTGCTCCAGGACTGTATCAAGGCCATCGCCGATGCCCCGCCGATTACCAAGACCCGCCTCGTCTGGCGCAAGGCCGACCTTGCCATCGGCCGCTCGGGCATCGAAGCCACGGAGACGGCAACCTCCGGGCCGGTCGTCCTCGAAGAGGGCGACATCGAGTTGCCCGACCTGCTGACCGACCTCCAGGACAAGACCCAGCTCACCCGCCGCAGCCTGGTCCGCATCCTGACCGGCAGCGGGCGGCTGGACGACTTCAAGCGGAACCCGCAGGAGTTCGTCGAGCTGGCGGCCGAAGCGATCAACCGCACGAAGCGGCTGGCCCTGGTGGACGGGATCAAGTACCAGCGGCTGGGCGACGAATACTACTACGCCCAGGAGCTGTTCGAGAAAGAGGAATTGACTGGCTACCTGAAGAACATGCTGGCCGTGAAAAAGGCAGTCTACGAGCACGTCGTCTACGACTCATCCGGCGTCGAACGGACCTTCGCCGAGCAGTTGGAGCGGAATGAGGCGGTGAAGGTCTACGCCAAGCTGCCTGGCTGGTTCAAGGTGCCGACGCCGCTGGGCACCTACAACCCGGACTGGGCCGTGCTGGTGGAGATCGACGGTGCCGAGCGGCTGTACTTCGTCGTCGAGACCAAGAGCGGCCTGTTCAAGGACGACCTGCGCGACAAGGAAGCCGCCAAGATCAAATGTGGCGAGGCCCACTTTGAGGCCCTGGCCGTGGGCGAAAGTCATGCGAAGTTGATTCCAGCCAGGAACATTGACGACCTGATGGCGCACGTCGTGGAAGGGGACTGAAGGGATGTCGATTTGGCAAACGCTGGCCGGCACGCTGGCAGGTGCCTTGGGTGGTGCTCTTCGGGAGCCTGATTGCCGCCGGGATCGTGGCATGGTGGACCCAGAAATGGATCGAGGGGCGGGAACGGCGGAACCGACGAGATGACCTTCGGCTTGACCTGTACCTGGAAATCGTCGATCTGGTTCTCGACAACGAACAAACTCTGGCCCAGCGCAAAGCCGAGGGAGAAAACCCGCCGGCGGAGCTCCAGAGGAAATGGTTCGGCGTATCGCATCGGCTCAAGTTGTTGCCACGGCCGCCCCCTCTCCCCAATGCCTCCCCCATCTTTCCCCAATCGGCTTCGGCGGGTTCCCGGGCACCATGCAGTTGCCCGGCAGCGGCAGGTCGTGGTCGGTATACCACTCCTGATGCGATGACAGGACGACCACCAATTCCGGGACGGCGTTCAGTCCGCGGTGCCGGTCGGGCTCGTTATGCAGCCGACTGTTGTCGGAACGCAGCCTGGAGAAAACTTCCCGGCGCAGCACCGGCAGGAAGGACACGGGTGTGGCTGCCTTCCAGGGCGGGGTCCCGCCGGATCGAGCCTTCCATGAAGGGCGGAATGTAGTGTGTCTCACTGGCGACAAGGGGAACAGTGTGCATGCGTCACATGAGAAACCGAAACTGGTACGGCCTTGGAGCTAAGTGGGGCATCCTCTTGACCGTTCGTGCGAGCACTTTGGCGTAAGCCATTGTCACCGGCAACCTGTCGTAAAGCCCATCATGGTTCCAGTTCATCTTGCAGAGTCCCAACACCTCACGGCATGTTTGGTCGAATAGTCCATGACCGGCAAACCGGCTCAGCAGCAGCGGAGCCGGAATCGCTTTCCCTTCCTTGAAGAAATCTTTCTGACCGGCCATTGGTACATTTCCCTGCGTCCACAGCAGAACATTTCTGCCATCAAGCTGCATATAGCTCCCTCGTCTACAAGGATACCTGCCGGGAGTTCCTTTCGCACCAGACCGTTGCGGTGGATTGATCTGCACGCCGCGCCACATAACGTCCTGCTGGATGTGAATAAGGTCCAGCCCCCGCGTATTGGGCCATGCGTCAAAGCACCCGTCGATTTCCTCTGGCTTGAAGGGGGTAGACTTGTGAATTACCACTCGTTTCGGTACACGTCCGGCGTTGCGCCTCTGATACAAAGCAAGACTCCGGGACATCACTCTGCGCATTTCACCCCGGCCAAGATACGGGTCGTTGCGCTCCACGCGAACGTCATCGACATCGTATGCGATGAACTCCAAACCAACGCCATCTGCGTCAAACACCTGGCTGCAACAGGTTATAAACCGAGCTTGAGTATCCGTAGGGTGCGACCGCAGTGCATAGCTCAATCCAATGTGTGCTGTATCAGCCTCCACATCCGCTAGTTTCCAGGGAATACCTCCGGCCTTACAATAGAGGGCAATAGCAACTCGCCACATCACGCTACAGCGGCAGGGATATGTAAATGCTCTGGTCTCTCGCAGAATCTGAAGGGGTAGATTCCTTGCAGCCGTCACGGCCTTGAGGTAATCGTGTAGATCAAAGTCCTCTCCTTCATCCCGAAACACCAGCCACTGTTCCCACGCGGTCGGTACCACAAGCAGCACTACGTCGAACTCATTGCGGTTTGCCTGTAAGTGCGACAGTGCTCGTGTCAGAGTGTCAGCAAGCAGTATGTGAGGCTTCTGAGAACGTGCGAGATCAGACTCTAGACCGCTAGGCAGTTCAATATGGCAGGTTGTTGCCGCCGGAACAACGCGAACACCGAAAAGTCGTTGAAACCCCGGAAACTCCAACAGGTAGGCCCTCCTTTCCTTGGGCATGTGACGACTCTCGACTTCGGACAACAGACTCGTCGCAAGTCCGCCTTGTCCGTACGCAGTAACAAAAGCTACTCGAATTGGGTCACAAACCTGAGTAATGATGGAACGGCTGAAAGGTCCGTACGTCAACAGGCCACGGAGCGGGTGATGGTCTCGGTCTGACGATCGTTCGGGATGGAATATGAGTTCTGGCTCTGGGACGATGTAGTGGGCCGGCAAGCTGTACGGAGACGGGCTCATCGGACTCCCCCTCGCCAGCTAAATGCCGTTGTCTTCTGAATCTCGAATGCGGCATCTACTCCCGAGGTTGTGTCAAATGCACGAAGAGTGGCGGCTTTTTCCTTGCCAATAAGCAGTTCAGCCCAGCCATCAAAGAGTTTGCTCCAAGTCGGATTGTACCGTCGGGCAAGTTTTTCGCGGACGAAATCGGCGATGCTTGGTTTATGGTCGGTGTCCTCTGTTCTGGGAACCCATATTGTTGGCTCTGCGAGAAGCAACAACCGCTGTGAACGAAGCTCCAAACCGACTCTTATCGCTTCGGCCCAAGACACCTCAGTTCCTGGAATCCTGCCGTACAAAGGATTCACTGCTGATCGGAGCGCTGCATACCTTGGATCAGTGATGCGATCGGAATCAACAATGATCCTGGTACGTCTTCGACGGTCCACCTTTACGGGACAGCACCGGCCGATCGCGCGGCACAATGCGTCATAGAGAAGCCCCAATTCCGCAGATTCATATCGTAGCCGATTTTGGTCAATGGCGTGCAGGGAGAACTCGGAAATATGATGAGGTCCGAATGCCTTCCGTAAGTCTGTGTCGTCGCCAAAGGCGATAATTCCGAAGTTGCGTCTACCAGCTATTACCTGAACCCCGGCCCGATCTATCGCCTCTCGCATCTCCTTGTAGCCTCCAATCTCGCAAACAACGCGTCTACACATCGTCGGTGCGGACGTGATTGGGAAGGCATTGAAGCGTATAACAGGCCAACTTCGCCCCGGAGCGGGAACGGGTGAATTAGAGACGCGAGTTGATCGACTGTCGAGCAAATGCAGGATTTCAGGGGAAGCGTCAGGTAGTAGCGATAAAATGTCGCCAAACAGTTCATCGAATGTCTCAACCTCAATCACATGCGCCTCCGCACCAGCACCTCTAGCATTGTCCAATAACTGTTGGACACGAGGCAGAAGTGGCGATTCGGGGCGATGAAACCAAAATAGCCCACTCGGATAGCCGCTATGGTTAGCGACAACTTTTTCAAGAGTCTCCATGACCGAGGCATCTCGACCGCTGTAACCCACCACAGCGAGACCGAATCGTTGGCAAGCCCGTAGCAACGCGCTCTGTAGTACCGCATCTTGCGACCGCAGTTCTTCCTCCGTGTTCTTGAGTCGGCGGGACTGAAAGTCGCCATGGAGTTTCACGAGGAGTGGCCACCTAGACTCGTTCATCGCTTCGTGTGCCACCTTAGCGGAGTCGATGCTGGCGACGACTAAGCGACTTGTGGTGTCAAAGACTCGTCCGGCAGCATCTTCGACCATGCGGTCGAAGTTCGTTGTCCACACAGCGCCCACTTTTCCGGCCTTCATTAGTCCAGCCATCGCCAGGTAGCCAAACGATGGGGCCGCTCCCGAAACGGCCTGGTCAATGAACTGCCGTCGGTCTATTTCACTCGGGAATGCTGTCTCAAAGTAGTAGGTGTATTCCTCGGGCGAGTCTTCGGACGGCGCATTAGGAAGTGATTGGCAGAATCGCTGAATCGCGGAGCGAACTGCTGGATCAGAAAGATTTGCGCAGGCACTAAGCGGCCTTCGATTTGAGGAGCAGAAAATGCGTCGTTTGAACTCCCAAATCATGTGGGAAGCAGTACGGACTCCCGCCGAAGCAGAGGCACCAGCCCCGAGAAACCACATCACATTCGGGGCACGCATCGGAAAAGCCCGTAGGAATTCGTCCAGCTTCATGGGGCATTCAGCCCTATTGGTATCTGCTGAAGTGGAGTTTTCGTTTGGAAATCATCCATGACTGTCCAGCCGACAACCCAATACTGTTCAGATAGCCCACGTCGAGTGGTAATGGACCTCATGCGCCCTTCACACATCAGTTCCTCGGGGCCGCGTGACCCCACAATTGGAACACGATGTTGGACACTTCGCCTCGCCTCTCGCCAAAGCCGATCCACCTCATAGTCGGGGTTGCGGGCGAGTCGGAACGATGCGTCCGCTGATTGGCTAAATGGAAAACGCGGTCCGGTGCCGTTCACGCCAACTCGAAAAAGGACGCTCACTAATCGGGGTATTTCGAGAACGCGAAAAGCGATAGCGTCTTCGGATACTTGAAACAGCCTCGCTAGCTCTCCTACGAAGGCCCAACTTGGCCGTCTGCCTTCGCGAGCGTGCCGAAGAAGCTCGTTCCGAAACCAAGGCTCCGGCAACAGGAGTTCAGCCGCAATTCGATTGACGGCTCTTTCTTCCCAGTTGCCTAAATGGCGCCGCTCTGTCCGGCCAGCAATGGCTTTCCCTTGGACTCGGCTTAATAGGAAATGGCCAACTTCATGGGCGATAGTGAAACGGTTGCGCCGTGGGCTGTTACCGATTCGATACCGGATCACGAACGTGCCGTCCTTCTGTTCCCCGAGGTAGCCATCTGCCGCCATTTCTCGCGGCTCGACATTACCGATTCCCAAGCAATGCGCTATCTGGCAGATGTTCACAGGTTCGCGCGGACAGCCTTCTCGGCAGACCAGTTCCCTCGCAAGTTCTAGCGTCTCAAATACACTTCGTGGCCAAGACATGACACGGCTCCATTCCGACTAGAAAAGCCGCAGTCGTTGATCTCGCTCCCGCCATTCGCCAACAGTAATAACCTGATATTGACCCTCTCGGTGCTCAATAGTTACAAGATCAGCGGTCTCGCGGCATTCTGCCTGATACGCGCTCCAGAGGCGAAAGACGCGGTCTTCCGGGTATCCAGGGAACGTATCACCACGGCCTAGAGCGAAGTCAATAAGATTGCTGAGTGACTTCTTCTCCTCTTGGTTCATCGTGTCATCCGACGGCTTCAACATCGGCGGCGTGCCAAGATTCCCTAACTGAAGGTAGCATTTGGTAACATCTGCTATCCTCATCAATCGCATCGGTGAACAACAGGCCATAAGCGATGGAAAACGCTCAAGCCGCCAAAGCCACCGAGGTCTAGTGTCAGTCTTCCTTGCCAATTCTGCGAGCGGCACGTTATGCGCGATTCTCTGTCCATAAATCACTCGCCCTAAGTGTGATTTCTCAAAGGTTTCCATGATGGCTCTGCGATGTTTCGCCGACTCGATCGTCATGCCTGCTATTGTAGCCAACAACTCGGAGGACAGCCTGACTTCCACGTCAGACGGGTTCTCATATTCGATTGTTGCCAGTGTCGCCGAATAGACGCCGGCAAACATCCGACTTAACGGAGCACCTTTCTTGGCGATAATCACCTTTGGGCTGGAGGCGTCTGCCGAAATCTGGCATTCACAGCCGACACCAAGTGACGGAACGTTTACATGGAACACCACCAAGTCAGCCGTCATTGTGCGTTCATGGTCCAAGTCATAGACATCCTCGGCTGTGTGGTTGGTGCCTGGAGGCGTAGTGTCAGCGGGGTCGTAGACGTTGAAGCGAATGCCGTGGTACTCATACGACGACAGGATGCGTTTCGCGATCTCTCGCACATCGCGGCAGGCACATTCGACGCACTTGTCATTGTTAGTCAGTGGTCCAGCAAGATAGACATTCAAGACCGGTGGAGAGATCATGGGCGCATCCTTCTCGACGGTAAATGCGAGACGTTTTTGGTCATCGAAGTCCATTGCGAAAAAAGTGCTGTCGGGCATTAGCCTACTCCACTAGACGATCGCTCGAAACGGGCACCATAGTACGCACCAATTGCGGTGCCGGTTAACGGACTTATGATTGCATACCACTTGTCAAAGACGACGGCAAGACGGTCTCCTCCGTCTGGCACCAACCACACCGCCACAAAATATAGTGGGAGAGATAGAACAACGCCGACGACCAGGACCATTGCCAGCAAGTTTGCAGTGCGGGCCTTGTCGCGTCGGATCACCTCCGAAATGTCGTGACGATAGAACTGCTCTGTCGATTCCAGGTCAACCTGAATCGACTCGACCGGTTCTTGCGGCATGATTTAGCCCCCACGGCTGCTTGACATCATTAACGGAAGCTCCAGACGTGTGTGGATTTTATCCTTGTCTGGATCAAGAACGCACAACTGTTGACCGCGCTCTCGCACGTCCACATAGATTCGGAACAGACTCAGAGCATGACGAAACAGGTCGGCAGTCGTCAAGCCTGTCACGTCTCGGAGACGATCCACTTCATTCGCGGCGGCGGGCGTAAGATCAATAGTCACACGGCGACCCTTGGCGGCCTGAGACGCGTTTTCCGAAGTCATTCTTGAGCTCCAAAAGTTCAATTGGGGGTTCTTCGCGCGTACCTGATTACCTCATATCCTTAAAGATTATACTACTATGCAGTATTTGTTCAAGATATATTACGGAACTTTTCTGCATCGTTCTTGAACAGGGATAGCTATTGAGGTCTGTTTACATGCTACCCAAAGGCATGGCTACCCGCACGACATGATGCCCATATCTCTGCAACTGGCAAGCATTTTCGGCCGGCAAAGTGGCTAACCCATCGGCAGTCCGAGCGCCCCCTTCTTACTGAATTGCCTTACCGCCGGGAAGTGGTTATGCGCCACTATTGGTGGGTATTCGGTGTTCCGATGTCCGCCCCGTGAAACAGGTTCCCAAACCAACAACCCAAGAGTTCTTCCTCGATTCCTTGGCGTTGGTTCCATCAGGCAGCTCCCCTGAGGATTAGTCTTGGAGGGAACTCGGAGTGCGTTCGAGCAGATGAGGAAGGGGCATGTGCCACCCCCTTGACGCTTCCAGTGGATTTAGTCGTCACGATCCCTGGGGCGGACGTCGACACTTCACTCGGGACTTCCGTCCCCCGTCAGCAGCTTCACCTCCAGCCCCTCGATCTCCCGCAGCGTCTTCCCGGCGATCCCCTGCAGGTCGCCGTACATGCCGGCGGTGGACTCGACCACGCAACGGATCTGCTCCTCCCGCTTGGCCCACAGCCTGGTCATCGTCTTCCGCTCCCTCTCCAGGTCCTCGTGCATGTCGGAAAACCTCTCGACGATCGCCTCGACGCGATGCCGGAAGCGGGGCCCCGTCAGGTACTCGTAGACCATCCCCATCTTCGTCTGCTGGCCCTCGCCTGCTTGCCGGGCGGCGGCTATTTCCACGAGGGAGTGCCGCAGCGCTATCGCCACCGGGATCGCGCAACGCGGGTTCGTGACCCATACGCCGTCGATCCGGTCGAACGAGTCCACCCCCTTCGGCAGCGCCTGCGTGACGATGAGGGCGATTTCCGCCTTCGCCGTCCGCTGGTCGTCCCGCAGCTTCGGCAGCCAGCCGTCGCTCCAGTTCTTCGTGCGTTTCGATTCCCACAGCATCGTGCCGCAATGCTGGCCGGAAGGCCCGACGACCCGTTGTACGAGGTCGCCGCCGTGCTCGCCCTTTGGCACCGGCTCCACCGTGTCCATGGGGAATGCGGCGCGCACGAGCGATTCGAGCTCGACCTCCTGGACCTCGCCCTGGAGCTGTTGGGAGCCTTGCTCCGCCTTCCGCTTGAGCTCCTCGATCTGCCGCTGCATGGCGGCGATGGTCTCCTCCTTCTCCGCGACCTTCAGCTTCAGCGACTCCTCCGCCTCCAGTTTCGCCTTGTCGCGTACTGCGGCCAGGGACTGCTGCACCCGCGTCTCGACGGTCAGGTCCATCTCGCGCTTGGCGTCGTCGAGCTCGCGCTGCTTGCGGACCAGTTCCGCCTGGGCCTTCTGTGCCTCGGCGAGCTTCGCGTCCCGCTGCTTCAGGACCTCCTGGAGTTCCGACAGCTCCGTGGCCTTGGCTTCCAGGTCCCCTCCCAGGAGAAGGCGAGCCTTCTTCGCCTCCTCGGCGGCGATAGCGGCACGTCCGGTCTTGAGCCTTTCGGCGACCTGTTCGTCGAGGGTCTCCCTCGCTTGCGCCAAAGCGGCTTGCCGTTCCCGGACCGCCCCTTCGCGCTTGGCGACCTCCGCGTCCTTGTCGGCGAGCCGCTGTTCGTACTGCTCGCGAACGGACTCGACGAGAGGCGCGGCAAGCGACTCGGTAAGCTTGATCTCCGCCTTGCAGTTCGGGCAGGTGATGGTCGGGTCGGTCATCTTGGTATCCGGAACGGTTGTTGATGGTGTTTCGGGGCTTGAACCTGCGTGGCCCCATTCTACCGGCTGTTCGTGCGGTGCAGGAGCTGGCGATCGTCCTCCGGCGGGGTACGGAGCATGTGCCGGAACTGAAAACACCTAGATTATTACCGGATTCCCTGCCGATCAGCGCGCCCGACGGGGCCCCCTTGGGATACGTGGGGGCTTTCGTCTGGATTGAGAGGGAACTCCGCCGAGCAATTGAGAACCGGTACGGTGTAACGCTGGTGTAACGCGCCGCCTTGCATGAAGGAGGCACCGGCGACCAATGTGGTCGCGGTGGAAAGAGTAAGGATGGGGAAAGCCGGTCAAGCAGGCGTCTTCATCCTTGGATTGACGTACCTGCGTGGCGAAGTCCGAGATGGCGCCTCGGAAACTCTAGCACTGAACTGTGTTACATCGGCGTTGCACCGTCATTTCAGGGCAACTTCACCGCAATTCTGTTACACCGTTGTTACACGGACATGCAATGCCAAAGAAAAAGGACTCACGCCGATTTGACGTAAGTCCTTTTCAGTAAAGCAAGTGCGAGAGACAGGAGTTGAACCTGCACGGGTTTCCCCACTGGATCCTAAGTCCAGCGCGTCTGCCAATTCCGCCACTCTCGCAAGTTATTTGCTGTAAATCATTTACGGCAATGCAAGCACGTCACGGTGCAGCCATTTAAAGCGTGCATCGTCCTTGCTTTTGTCCCTTGAACGAAGCGGGCCGGATCATCGCATCTTTTCCACTTCTGCCGCTCGCCCTAGCCTCTGAGGCGGAAGGCGAAGAGCCGGCCTACTCCCAATATGACAGGCTAATGGCCGGTCGGCAACCGGCCGAACCACCCGCCCCCGTGCTTCGTACATCCTACGAAGGGCAACCGGACGCGACAGCTCCACCGTCCACAGGCGGGGGAGGAGACCGTGTGCTCCTGGGTTGCGACGGCGGCCGTGCTGGCGTCGGCAAGCACGGCACGAATGTCCTCGGTTCTGGCCCGCAATATCCTTGGGTTGCCCGAGGATGCGCTCAATGATCGCGGGCGCCTCGTCATCGGCGGAGGACGCACACTCGACGCCGTCCTCAGCCGCGACTCGCCGGCGGTCGTCGATCGGCACTTCTCCCAACGTGGCCGCCGGGCTCGGCTTTTCCAGGTCATCCAAGAGCGCCCTGAGACCATCGGTATCGACATTGGCCCGCAAACGGCCCTCGAAGGGCTGGCGCTACAACTTGCCACGAAATGTTTGTTCCCGTAACCGAGAAGAGGAGGTGTTCCATGCAACGTCTTGTTGTGTTAGCGGTAGCCGCCTGCACGCTCGCAGGCATGGTCGGCCCATCGACGGCGAGAGATCCGGCGAATCGGAGACCTTCCGAGAAGCAGCGAGTGGCAGCCGCCGACGAGGCCGCGATCAATGAAGTGGTCATCGGCGAACCGGTTCGTTACAAGAACTTGACCATCTTTCCTGTGACGTCCAAAGTTCCCAACAATGCCGACCTGTACCTGACACTGGACGAAGGTTTGAAGGCCGGGACGGTTCAGGTCTTTGAGGTCGGTGCCGAACCGACAGCGGCCGGCATTGACCTGCCGCAGACGAACCAAGGCTCGCAACGACGTGCGAACAGGGCCGGACGGGCTGCCGATCAGCCCACTCCCTTCCTCGATCAGCCCGTTGCCGTGCCAGGGGCTCCGCCCGCAAATCGCCGCCAGCCCGAGCGGCAGCGGGCCCAACCGTCGCGCATGCCGAACGCCGCCAACGATGATCCCTTTGCCGCAGGACAGCAGGAAGGTGCAGAGGTTAACCGGCTGATGGTCTTGAATCGCTCCGCCAAACCTCTCTACCTCATGCCCGGGGAGATCATCTATGGCGGTCAACAAGATCGGACGATCGGCGAGGAGGCGATCATTCCGCCGAGCAAAAAGCCCGTACCGATTCAAGTCTTCTGTGTGGAGCACGGCCGCTGGGCTCCGCGCGAAGACGCCGAGACCTCCCAAGCTTTAGATCGCCTGGCCGCCTCGTCCGATCGGCCCCTGGATGCCGCGGCGCGGCGGAAGTTGGCCGAAGATGCCAAGCAGGGCAAGTTTGTCGCCCATGCCGGAAGTCTGAGCAAAGGCGGGCGGGTTGCCGTCCAGGAGGGCAAGGGCCAACAGGAAGTGTGGGACAAAGTCGGCGAGGCCAACGCCTCCGCCCGCGTTGTCAGCGGCAGCGGGGCCTTTACCGCAAACTACACGAGCCCGAAGGTGCTCAAACAGCTCCACGCTTACATCGAGGTCCTTCAGTCCCCCGTAGCCGGCCGCAAGCAGGTCGTCGGCGCGATTGTGGCCATCAACGGCAAGGTCGAATCGGTCGACGTGTTCCAGGCCACGCCGCTCTTCCAAAAGCTCTGGCCAAAGTTGCTCAAAAGCGACGCCTTGGACGCCTTTGCCGTAAATCGCGAGCCGGCGGCCGAAAGACCGTGTACGCTGAGCGAGGCAAGAGAGTTTCTCCGCACCGCCATGCAGGCCACCGTGCAAGAGAAGAGCAAAACTGAGGGCGGCTTAGTGGTCACCAAACGGGAGTCCGAGAAGGTCATGTCCTTCTCGGCGGGCATGGGCGGTGGTATGAGTGCGGGGGGCGAGGGCGCCGTCCACAGCTCGGGTTACTCGAAGTAGGAGTGTCATATTGCCGACCGCCACAATCCGTTGTTGCGACGATTCGGTCCTGCGGACTCGAAAGTGGCGAGCTATTTTGTTAACATGGGGCGTGTTACGGATCGGACCATAGCCGAGCGGGTCGAAGGGGACACGTACCTGGTGCGTCGTGTCGAAACTTTCGGCTCGCGTGACGGAAAAACCGACACGCCCCCCGGCCGCCCGGCCGCCCGGCCGGCGGACGACAATTGAGCACGGCCGCCGGGGTGGAATTTCACGGCAAGGCGGCAGAAAACGGATGTTCGTGCCAGCGGAACGCTTTTTGCCCACTGTCGGCTTTTTCACCCCGGTCAATATTTGCGCCAAGGAGCGGCCATGAGGATGAAGCAACCAACAGATGGGCGAGGAGAGATGAGCCGAGAGGGGACGGCCGACCGGCGGAGATCCGGCGCGTTCACGCTCGTTGAACTCCTGGTGGTCATTACGATCATCGGCGTGTTGGTGTCGTTGTTGCTGCCCGCGGTGCAGTCGGCGCGGGAGGCCGCGCGGCAGCTTCAGTGTTTGAACAATCTCAAGCAACTGGCGCTGGCCTGCCATACTTACGAAAACGCCAACGGCGGGCTGCCGCTGCTGTACTCGTCGTCCCTGCAGTTAGGCTGGATCGCGCCGATCATGCCGTATTTCGAGCAGGGCAACCTCAACCTGCAATACAACTTCAAGCAGCCCTGGTTCGACGCCAGCAATGCCGCGGTGGTCGGGCAAAGATTGCCGGTATTGGAGTGCCCTTCCAGTCCGGTGCGGCACCTTTATACGGCCACCGACAAGGGCTTCGCCGGCCAAAGCGCGAACCCCATGACCACCTTCACGGTGGCCAGCACCGATTATTTCGCCCTCGCCGGTGCCTCGTCGTCCACGACCTTGAAGTCGCCCAGCACGATTCCGCCGGGGTACTTCGCCGCTTACCCCAAGGCCCCCGCGCAAATCGATCTCTCCGGC
>Ga0181517_10004448_pt1 | contig 12751 bp, 6 predicted proteins | sample PEATcosm2014_Bin_31_FD_119748 | JGI IMG/M metagenome (GOLD analysis project Ga0181517, IMG submission 119748) | Peatland microbial communities from MTU Mesocosm Facility, Houghton, MI, USA - PEATcosm2014_Bin01_30_metaG | ecosystem: Environmental > Terrestrial > Soil > Wetlands > Peat | place... | reverse complement strand
GTCGGGCTGCTTGCCGCAACCGCCTTGCCAGCCCAGGCCCCCAGCCCTCAGCCGACAGACAAGCCCGCACCGGCACAGGCCGCACCGAACCAATCCCCTGCCGCCAACCAAGTTATCCCTCCGTCTGCCACTCAGCCGGCGAAGCCCGTGCCTGTCGTATCCGCCAAGGCTCAGCGGCGCGCCGCCAAACTCTACCTGGCTGCGGCCAAGCTGTTTGATGCGCAACAGTTTGAAGAGGCAATGAGCATCTACCAGCAAGTGGCCGCGCTTGACCCATCCAATCCCGACTACGCGCTGGCGGTCGACGTGGCTCGCAGCCACGCGGTAACCGCGCTGATCCAAAGCGCGGCCAAAGACCGCATTCAAGGAGATTCGGCCAGCGCGCGCGCTGCTCTGGCCCATGCCCGGGAGCTCGATCCCAACAACGCCCTGGTCACGCAGCACTTGTACGAGTTGAGCGACGACCAGATAGCCGGTCAAACCGCTCCGCCCTATGAGAAAGGCGCCAGAACGATTGGCGAAGCGGCGGTGCTGGCTCCTGTTGAAGGCGTACACAGCTTCCATCTTCACACTGATCAGCGCGCAGCCATCCTGCAGGTGTTCCGGGCCTATGGTCTCGAAGCAACGGTGGATTTGAGCATCCGCGCCGTCCAGATCAGGCTGGACGTCGACAATGCCAATTTTGCGCAGGCCATGCGCACCCTGTCCATGGTGACCAACTCGTTTTACGTTGCGCTGGATCCGCATCGCGCGATTGTGGCCAGGGATACCAAAGAGAATCGCCTGCAGTTTGTGCGCCAGGAGATGGAGACCGTTTACCTGCCGGCGCTGACCCAGACCGAGCTTACCGATGTGGGCAACCTGGCAAAGAACGTCTTCGATGCGCCGCAGTCGGTGGTTGAGCAGTCGGGTGGGACCATCACCATTCGCGCGCCGCAGGCAAACCTGGATGCCTTCAACGCCACCATCAGCGAATTGCTCGACGGCCGCAGCCAGGTTCTGCTCGACGTTCGCCTCATCCAGCTTGCGCACACCGGCGAGCGCAATACCGGCGTCCAACTGCCGCAGCAGATGGGCGTCTTCAACGTCTACGCTGAAGCCCAGTCAATCCTGAATTCGAACCAGAGCCTGGTGCAGCAGATCATTGCGTCCGGATTGGCCTCTCCCAACGACTATCTGGCCATCATCGGGATTCTTCTTGCCTCCGGCCAGGTTTCCAATCCACTCTTGTCCAGCGGGTTTGCCACGGTTGGCGGGGGTTCGCTCTCAACCTTCGGTTTGGCGCCAGGGGCCACCACCTTGAACCTCAACCTGAACTCCTCGGATTCGCGGGAGCTCGATCAACTGCAGTTGCGTCTTGGCGATGGCGAAGCTGGAAGCCTGCGCATGGGAACGCGCTATCCCATCCAGACCTCTTCTTTCTCAAGCCTGTCGGCCAGCGGGGTCAACATCCCCGGATTGACCGGCGCGGGAAGCTCCAGCGCCCTGAGCGCGCTGCTTTCATCGCAAAGCGCCGTCCCGCCGGTTCCGCAAGTGGAGTACCAGGATCTCGGCATGACGTTGAAGGCCACGCCCAAGGTAATGCGCAGCGGTGACGTCGCGCTGACCATCGAAATGAAGATCGACGCCCTGGCCGGGGGCTCTATCAACGGCAACCCGATCCTGGATAACCGCGCCTACTCCGGCGTAGTGACGCTCAGAGAGGGCGAGGCCGTGGAAGTGGTAAGCGAACTGACCAAGCAGGAGAGCCGGGCGATCAGCGGAGTACCGGGAGTGAGCGAAGTTCCGGGCCTGAACAACCTCACCGGCAAGGACAATACCACCGACTACTCCACCCTGCTGGTGATCATGACGCCGCACGTCATTCGCGGCTCCCAGGCCGCCGGCCACTCGCCCATGATGCGGGTGGAGCGCGGCCAGCAGACACGCTAGAAGCCATTCAGACGCCCCCTCGATGGTCGACTTCGAGGAAACCGCCGGCGAAACTTAGACTTATTCAGTCCCTATTGCGCATTTACTCTCCGGTAAGTATTGAAGAAAGATATAAACATGTCCGGAGAGAACAGGTCCTGCGTGCCGTGCCCGCAAGTCCCGTCGTTGTCGAGGTTGAGCGTTACGTTCCCTCCCGCGCTGTTAACCGCGGTCTGGAACGTGCTCCACTCTGAAGGCGAGATTGTTGTGTCGCCGGGGCAGCCGCTCAGATAGATTGGAACGTCCAAGTAAGTATCCGGATTCAGTGTTGGGTCGAAGGCTGAGAGAGCGCCGACGCCGCCCGTAAACGGCGTATTCACGAACTGGCCTGACGAGTAGGCTGTCCCACTCTGCCAGTAGTCCAGGTAGGTGTAGCCGGAAGTTAGATACTGGGCCGGGAGGCCGTCCGGGCCAGTTGCGACCTTCTTCCAGTAACCCGTGGTGGATGCCGGATTCTCTCCCGTGCTCGGCTGCAGCGCAACGTACCAGTCGCCGTAGGCATAGTCAATAATCGCACCGAATGGGTTTCCGGTCTGATTGTAGGCGTTGGTCAGACTGGTGACGCCCGACACGCATATGATGGCCGCGCTGCCCGGCCACGCCTGCTCGTATTCCAGGGCATCCATGCACCCCATCGAGTATCCGAAGTGATAGAGCTGCCCCAAATCGGGGAGGTTGGCCCTGGCCCAATCTTCCGCCGCCTTACGCCAAAGTTCTCCTGAGGGCGCTCCCCAGTTGGAGGTGAGGCCGTTGGTGAAATCTCGTCCTACAGAGTTAGGCCACGTATTGGGAGCAATAACGACGTATCCCTCGTTGACCAGCGCGGCAACCGAGGTAAATGCAACCGAGTTTATGTTGAAGTAGCCATTCGGATGGTGGTACAGGACGACCGGCGCGCCACTCTGTGCACTGTAGCTCCCAGGAACGAATATCTGCGTATTAGGCCCAAGGAAACGAGAGGGTGGGCCGTAACCTCCAGGATCCAAAGCCACGGCGGGATTAAGAATCATGGGCGCAACCATCTCTCGATCAGGAGGTGGGTCAAGATTGCCCTGGGAAAGATAGATACCCGTGATGGTGTTCTCCGTTGAAGCGTTTGAGATCGCGATGACCTGCAAGTCCTGGTTCAACGCTCCATAAACAGGGTCAACGAAGGACGCTGACATTTCACCGCAGTATTCGCTTCCGTCCCAGTTCGCGGCATAAGGCATGTCGGAAAAGACCGTTGTCAATGTGTCCGGTATAACGCAGGGCCAGACGCCGAAGCCATCCGATGCTACGGTAAAGCTCATCGGGGTCCCTGTAGGGACCGACGTTAGAGGGCCGTAGGTAAGGTATTGCCCATTGTTCCACCCTGCATACAAATCCATTGATCCGTTGCTGGACCAGGAATACCCGCTAAATTGATTGCCTGGATTCTCAAACCTAATCGTGAACGGGTTTGCGTCGTTGAAAACGAAGTGGATGTTCAACCGCCAAGGCCTTGTTGGATCGATTGGCTGCGGAAGGACAATCGTCCCCGTCCCTGGCGTCCCCTCCTCTGCCGCTACGACCCCCTCGCTAGTGTTGGACAGTCCGTTCGACGCATTCAGATCATAGGTTTGGAGCAAAGAGTAATAGATACCGTTCAACGAAGGCGGAGCAGCTGGATTGACGGCGATGGACACGTTGGCGGCGGCGGTGTTGTAATCCGTGGCGTCTGTGGGCGTGAAGGCCACCGAGAGGGTGTGCGAGCCGACCGTCAACACCGTACCCAGGACCGGCGTGTAGGCGTAGCTTCCGGACACGCCGCCAGATGTGGCATCAAGCTGAACCGCCGATAGCGCCGTCCCGTAGGTGATCGTTGCGGGAGTAGCCCAGCTCACCGCCGGTGTGCCCTTGGTGATGGTCACCGATCCGTTGATGTACTTGAAGCTGTAGTTGGACGAGACCGTTCCCCCCGAACAACTTGTGGTCGGCGAAGAGCCGGCCAAGCTGGCGGCTGTATACGTCGTCGTGCAGGTCGGAACCACTGTCACTACTGCAGCGGAGTCGCCGTTCTGGAGTCCGGTATAGCTTGAGGTGATCTTCGGAACCGGCGATCCGAAGACTACTGTCGGACTCGATGCCGTCACAGTCAATGCTGCCTTGTTGACTTGTAGTGGCACCGTCTCGGTGGTCGGCGAGTAGTCCGTCGTATCGGTTGGAGTAAAGGTCACTGACAGGGTTTGTGTGCCTGCCCCAAGTACTGTCCCCAAGGCCGGTGTATAGGCGAAGGTGCCAGCCACCGTCGAGGTGGCGTTCAGTTGCGCGCCAGAGAGTGCGGTGCCATAGGTGATCGCCGGGGGTGTGTTCCAGGTGATGGTGCTGGTGATGGTGGGAGTCTTAGACAGGGCCGGATTGAGTGAGAACCCACCACAACCGGTAGCCAAGAAAATGACCGCAAGGGAGGTAGCGAAGGCGGCGACGAGGATTGAAGCCTTTGAGATGGCCATGAAAGTTCTCATATTCTGGCCCGCTGAGGCCCCATGATCGAAGAGAGCGCAATAGCATTAGCCAATCTCCGAGTGCGAGTCCCCAAGTGTCATCCGCCAGAGGTCTAAGGCGTGATTTTGCCTGGTTCCGGAGCAACGGACAGAAAACATCTCCCAGTGCGTTTGCGCGGTCTGAATTATTTCCAGTTGGAATACAAATGATGCTAGCTTCAATTCCCGGTTACTCGATGTGATTCGTCGCACACGATGTCTATAGATCGGAACCGCAATGGCCACCGACATGTTTGAGAAAGTCACATGGGATTGGGGGGCTGAGTAAATGATCTTCCGTGTGGCGGACTATACTCGCTTCTGGCTCACTCCGGGCTCATGAGTCCGCACCGGCCAGTCTTGAGCGAGTAACCGGCAACTCTGTCGAAAATCGCCGATTTTCATTCCTATGGGTAGGCCGAAGGCCCCTGCATAACTCGGAAGTTACCACTAACTTGTCATCCTGGACGAACCTGCCGCAGCGGACGAGCCGAAGGTCTGCCCCAAGCGGAACCGAACGGTGTACGCGTCCTCTGCGACCTCTGTTCAGCCGTCGACCAGCTTCAACCCTGTTTATCCCGGCGCGCATGGACACAAAGAGTAGCCCGGCAGTTTGGTGCCCTCTCAATCAAGAGCGCGCCAAACTGCCGGGCTTCTGTTTTCTTGCAATCTACAGGGGCTCTACTAATTCACGCCGTCCATTTTGGCCTGGAAAGCAACAATCTGCTTCAGGGTGTCGTAGGCAATCCCGCCCACTGAAACCGGGCGGCCGTTGACCATCAGGATCGGAGTCTGGTTGATGTTCAGATCCTCTGCGAGCTTGACCCCTGCATCCACAGTCACCGCAGTGGCCGGTAATGCAGCACATTCCCCTACCTTGGCCGGGTCCAAACCTGCCTTGGTAACCGCGCTATTCAGGGTCAGGGTCGCGCCATCGGCAGTTGCCAGACCCTCCTGGCCCTCAAATACGGCCCCGGCAAAGCCGAAGAATGCATCGTTGCCGGCAAGCTTGGCCACGCACACGCCGTAGGCGGCTGCTTTCCTGGCCGAGGGGTGAATCTTGGTCAGCGGATAGCTCTGGAAGACGATGCGAGCCTTTGGAAAATCAACTGCCAGCTTTTCCATATTGGCCTGCGCTTCTTTGCAATGCGGGCATTGGAAATCGGCGAACTCCACCAGTTCCAGGTCCTTTGCAGCCGCGCCCCGATAGGGACCGTCGGCCCTCTTGGCCAGCGTCGCGCGGTCATCCGCGAACGGGTGCTCACCGAAGGGAATGATGTCGTCGCCCGCGATAGCATGCTTGCCATCGGGCAGCACAAAGAAGCCAACCGATCCTGGCTTCTGCTTGCCGGTCTTGTCGCCAACCAGGATGTACACCTTGCTGAGTCCATCCACCGGCGTCTTCACAATGCCCTGAACCTGCCAAACGCGGGTCTCGTCGAAACCCCAGGTATTCTGCAGAAAGCTGTTGACCACATCCTTGGTGGGCGTGGGGGCGGTAAAGTTGGCCGGGTCGGGCTTGGGAAACACGGGCGGACCCGAAGGAGCCGGGGCGGAAGGCTGCTGTGCGGGCGCAGCCGGCACCTGTTGCTGTGCAGCGGCGGCCAAAGCGGACACGGACAAACAAACCAGAGCCGCGGCACTGGCAAAACGGGCGGACTGACGGATCAAGCGAATTCTCCTTAAATTGCGGCGAGGCTCCCCAAACCGCCGGGAGTCTCTCCCACTTAGTCTAAACCTCAACTTTGACGGCAATGGGAAACCTGCGCCCCATGCCAAATGACTTGGAAGTGACCTTCAGGACCGGAGCGGCCTGCTGACGCTTGTACTCGGAGCGCTCCACCAGCCCAACCACCTGATGGACGAGTTGCAGGGGAAATCCGTTTGCACGGGCAATGCACTCCGGCGTCTCGTAGCGCTCGACATAGGCCTCGAGAATGGGGTCGAGCACCTCGTAAGGGGGTAACGAATCGGTGTCTTTCTGGTCGGGACGCAACTCCGCTGAAGGCGGCTTGTCCAGGATCGCCCGGGGAATCACCTCGCCGTCCCGATTCAGCCAGCGGCAAACGGCATAAACGCGGGTCTTCACCAGGTCGCCGATGACCGCCAGGGCTCCCACCATGTCGCCATAAAGCGTACAGTACCCAACCGCCATCTCTGACTTGTTGCCCGTCGTCAACACCAGTGCCGAAAACTTGTTTGAAAGGGCCATCAGCAGGCCCCCGCGAATGCGCGACTGGATGTTCTCTTCGGTGGTGTCAGGCTTGGTGTCCGTAAAAAGCGGCGCCAGCGCGCCGGTGTATGCGTCGAACAGCCTGCCGATCCCGATCACCTCATACCGAATGCCAAGATTGGCCGCCAATTGCCGGCTGTCGTCGATCGATCCGGCGGACGAGTAGGCGCTGGGCATGCCAACCGCCAGCACGTTCTCCGCGCCCAGGGCGTCTTTGGCGATGGTCGCCACCAGCGCCGAGTCAATACCGCCGCTCAGACCCACCAGAACCTTGCGGAACCCGCACTTGAGAACGTAATCGCGCGTGCCCAGCACCAGGGCGCGGTAAGCCGCCTCGGTTTCATCGTCTTCTGGAACCGGGATAGCCGGCGCGCAGAAAGGATCCACAACCACCAGATCTTCTCGAAAAGAGGCAGCCTGGGCGATCGGTTCACCCTGCGCATTCAGGGCCAGCGAGGAACCGTCGAAGATCAGGCTATCGTTGCCGCCCACCTGATTTGACATCAACACCGGCACGCCGTCGCGTCGGGCAATGGCGGCCAGCATCTCCCGGCGAAGCTCCCGCTTGCCATGCCAGAACGGCGACGACGACAGGTTGATGTGCAGGGCAGGCTGCTGGCGCATCAGTTCTTCCATGGGATCGATGCTGTACAGCCGCCGGGGCCAGAAGCCTTTGTCATTCCAGGCATCTTCGCAAATGGTGATGGCCAGCCGGATGCCGTCCAGTTCCACCACCTTTTGAGGCTTGGAAGGCGCAAAGTATCGCTGCTCGTCAAAGACATCGTAAAACGGCAGCAGGCGCTTGTGCTGCTCAAGCAGCAGGCGGCCGCCGTCCAGCAGAACCGCGGCGTTCACGGCCGGTTTGCCGGTCTCCGGCGCAGCCGCCAGGGCAACGCCTGCTAGCACCGCCGTGGACATCTGGCTGGTGGCCTCGGCCAGTTCGTCCACGGCCTGCCGGCAGCGGGCCAGGAAACTGGGCTTCTCAAGAAAATCCGCCGGCGGGTAGCCACAGATGGCTAACTCCGAAAACACAGTGAGGCGGGCGCCTTGCGCGGCCGCACGCCGGCTGGCCGCAACAATCTTCTCGATATTTGCAGTGAAATTGCCGACTGTGGGATTGATCTGGGCGAGTGCGATCTTCACATATCCAGTTTAGAGCACTTGTCCAGCCTTGGCCGCAGTTCCCGTACTCGCGGGCACCGTGACAAAAAGGCCGCCCTTGGGAAGGCGGCCATGCAACTCTGGAATCATTCAAAACGCGCTTATGAGCCGGTGCCCGAGAAGACCACTCCGATGGTGCGCATGATGATCTTCAGGTCCAGCCAGATGCTCCAATTTTCAATGTAGGTCACATCCAGTGAAATATAGCTGTCAAATGAAGGATCCTGGCGGCCCTGCACCTGCCATAGCCCAGTGACGCCGGGCATCACATCCAGACGGCGCAAGTGGCTGAGTTTGTACTCCCGCACCTCGCTGGCCAGCGGCGGGCGCGGACCCACCACGCTCATATCCCCGCGGATCACATTCAGAAATTGGGGCAACTCGTCCAGAGAATACTTGCGCAGGAAGTGGCCCAGTTTGGTCACCCGGGGATCGTTGGAGATCTTGAAAAGTACCCCGTCCCGCTCGTTCATATGCATCACGTCAGCGCGCCGGGTTTCTGCGTCGCGCACCATGGTGCGGAATTTGGTGCAGCGGAATACGCGGCCCTTCTTGCCAATGCGCTCCGAGTAGTAGAGCACCGGACCGCGCGAATCGAACTTGATGGCAATGGCGATGGCCAACATCAGAGGCGAAAGCACCACCAGCACCATGGTGGAGAAAAAAAGGTCCATCGCGCGCTTTAGCAGCAGGCCGACCTCAGGGACATGGCCGCGATGCAGCGGTATGGTCGGGAACTGGCCAATGTACTCAATGGGGCTGCTCCAGGCCAGTCCGTCGTACATGTCGGGGACCACGCGAAGGTCCACCCCGTGAAGCCGGGCCTGTTCAAGAACATCCTGAACGATGCCTCTCTCGCAGGGGGTGGTAAAGAAGATCTCATCCACAAACTGCTTCCGCGCATGCTGGAAGAGCGTTTCCAGGGTCCCCACCACGTCTCCCGAGGTGGCCGTAAAGCGCGAATTCGAACTGGGAAGATCGATAAAGCCCTTGAAGGTGTAGCCGAGGTGGCGAATGCTCTCAAGATGGTGACGAAGGGCATGCGCCTCGGGACCAGTGCCCACAACCAGTACATTGCGGGTCCCAATGCCGCGCTCGAACTGGCGATAGAGCAGGACGCGATAGGCCATCCTCCGCAAGCTGAGCGCTACGGTTACCAGTCCCAGCGTGATCAGCACGATGCTGCGGGGAATGTCGTCGGCATGCACCAGGTAGAGCGTGCCGGTGAGCAGCAGGCCAGAGGTGAAGCAAGCCTGCACGCTGAGCCTCTGCTCATGAAGAAAGCTGGTCAGCCGTGCCGGGGAATACAAGTGAAGACGCCGGCTGGTGATGATCAACGCAAACGTGAATCCGCAAAGCAGCGCCAGCAGTATCCATATCGAGCGCCCGTAAAACAGGGTGCCGTGCCAGAAACCCCTTGCTCCAACCACAGGGCCGGTTCCAAATTCGTAGAGAGTTGCCAGTACCGCTGACCCGATAATTGTTACGGCATCCAGCACCATCCACACCTTGGCCGCGCCTCGCACATTGCGAGCGGGACCGTTTTGCGTCCCACCCGCCCATTCCGGGGCTGAAGAAACGGAAGCAGATACCCGTTGCCAGAATTCCGATGTGGCCATATGTGTCCCGCAGACCTCAAATGTTGAAAGACACCAAGGAAGAAAAAAGTAGATCACGTCTCCCTGAAGCTCAGGGAGAGACTCATCTCGTACAACCGCGAGTCAGACTCTGTTCTTGTCTTGAAGTCTGTTCGTCGTCAAGCGCCGCTATTCGAAATGCAACACGCCCGTCGCCCGGGTCGAGCCGTACCGGTCATCCATTGCCGGTGAGAATTTCTGAATCTGCGCTGTTCGCCGCCTTCTTCAAGAAACAGGCGGCATTCATCCTTTGTTTCAGGGACCCTTCGAAAATAACCGTGACCGCGAATTAGATGCGACCGAACCGACCAAGGACAACTGCACCGTCGCGGCATCTCGAAACCCGTTCTGCGGACAATAGATACGGGTGAGGACAAAGCCATCATATCAAATCGCGTCAAGTCCTCAATCCACTTGTCTTAGGAGCCGGTTGCCGTCGGCACTCTTCAGACGGTCTCGAACCGGGAGCGGCCTCTCCAGCATCGTTCCCTGCGCGGTCCAATAGCAAGAAAAATCAAAGGCTTACAGCCACATCCCCTATTCCGAAGGTAACAGGTAGGCATCCAGTGTCAAAAACTGTTGAATATACTCGTTCTCTGAGGCGAGAAATCCCTGCAGGGGCCCAAAGTACAAAGCGCTCCCCTGGTGCAGAAACAGAACCTGGTCCGCCAGCCGCTCGGCAAAGCGCATATCGTGCGTAACCACGATGCTGGTAAACCCAAGCTGGCGCTTCAGCCGCTGGATGAGGTCGCCCAGGCGGCGGGCGATAATCGGGTCCACCATGGTGGTCGGCTCGTCGTAGAGCACCACCTCAGGCTGCGCGGCCAGCGCCCGGGCAATGGCCACTGCGCGTTTTCGGCCCGTGGACAAGCTGGCGGGAAATGCCTCCGCGGCATCTTCGGCCCCCACCATGCCCAAGAGCCGGTCTACTATTTGCTGAATCTGATCCTCATCCAGGCCGCCCCGCTCACGCAGCGGAAACGCGACGTTCTCGCGCACGCTGAGCGAATCGAAAAGCGCGCCGTTTTGAAAGACCATCGTGAGGCGCTTGCGGATCGCTCTCAACCCATCTTCATCGAGGCCCGTAATCTCCTGGCCTTCCACCGTGATTGAGCCTGAATCCGGCTTGAGAAATCCCATCAGCAGGCGCAGGGCCACCGATTTGCCCACCCCGCTTCGGCCCAGGATACAGAGCGTCTGGCCCCGATCCACCCAAAAACTCACGTCTTCCAGAACAGGCCGGCCATCGAACGAAATCGACACGTTGTTAAAGGCGATGATTGGCCCAGAAGGCTCTTCGCCGCCCTCTCTCTCCGGCGTCCCGGCAATCTGCGGATTGGCTGAAGGCTCGAGCATGGTTGTGGAATCAGATTACGCGATGGGAGAGCATTGATCCGCGGGCACATCCTGTCTTTGCCACGAAACGCGCTCCCGATCTACGGGTAGGTTGAGGTTTGTGGTATCCCACCCTTGGCACAAAAACAAGAACCTGCCAAGGATGGGGCACCCAGCGCTGAGATCGTATCGATATCCCCGGTCCCCAAAAGCGAGGGACCGGGGGCACCCAGCGGGGGCACCCAGCCGGGGGCACCCAGCATGTTTGGCTGAACCAGCACGTTCACTCAGCGGTAACCCGGCAGCTCGCTAGCTGCCGGACTCCTCCAAAAAGCGCACGATCGACTCAATGCCCAGTTCGAAGTTTTTCAGGTGGAATTTCTCGTTGGGCGCATGAATGTTGTCGTCGGGCAGGCCGAAACCCATCATCACACTGGGCACTCCCAGGTGACGGTCAAAGTCGCCCACGATGGGGATGGAGCCGCCGGAGCGGATAAAGACTGTATCCTTGCCCCAAACCTCGTGCAGAGCCTTGGTGGCCGCCTGTACAAACCGGTTATTCACCGGAATCAGGCAGGGATCGCCGGAGTGAATCAGGCGCACATCGATGTCCACACCGGCGGGCTTGATCTTCTCAACGTAAGCCTTGTAAAGGGCAAAAGCCTTGGCCGGGGTCATGCCGGGAACCAGGCGCATGGAAATTTTGGCCGCTGCCTTGGCGGGAATCACGGTCTTGGCGCCGGCGCCGGTAAAGCCGCCGGGGATGCCGTGCACGTCCAGCGTGGGCCGCGCCCAGGTGCGTTCCATCACGCTGAAGCCGGCCTCGCCCACCAGTTCGCGGGAACCAACTTCGGTTTTGCGATAGTGTTCTTCGTCGAAGGGAAGGCTTTTCCACGCAGCCAGTTCCTCGGGGCTGGGCGGAATAATGCCGTCGTAGAACCCGGGGATGAGGATATGGCCGTTCTCATCCTTGAGTTTGGCGATCATCTGCGCCAGCGACACAAACGGATTCGGCGCCACGCCGCCAAACATGCCGGAGTGCAGGTCCTGCTTGGCGCCGCGCACCTCAAGCTCGGTATAAATCATGCCGCGCAGCCCTACGCACAAGGTGGGCAGGCCGGGAGCAAACAACTCGGTATCGGAGATCAGTGCAAAGTCGGCTTTCAGCTCGGGCGGCTTGGAGGCCACGAACCTGGCAATTCCCTCCCCACCCACTTCTTCGTCGCCTTCCAGCAGAACCCGGACATTCAGCGGCAGCGCGCCATTGGCAGCCATCAGCGACTCCAGCGCCTTGACTTGCGCCCATACCTGCCCCTTGTCGTCGGCTGAGCCGCGGGCATAGAGGTTGCCATCACGCTCGGTGGGCTCGAAGGGCGGGGTGTGCCATTCGTCTTCCGGGTCGGTGGGTTGCACGTCGTAGTGGCCGTAGATCAGAACGGTGGGCTTGCCGGCGGCCTTCAGCCATTCGGCATAGACCAGCGGATTGCCTTCGGTTTCAATCAGGCGCGCGCTCTCCATGCCAATGCGTTTCAGCTCGGCAACCAGCACCTCGGCGGCGCGGCGGCAATCGCCCTTGTTTTCCGGCAGCGTCGAGATAGAAGGAATGCGCAGCAGGGCTTTAAGTTCATCGAGAAAGCGGGGGTGGTTCTTTTTAGCGTAAGCAACGGCAGACGAAGACATCGAAGTACTCCCTTCAAAAACTGACAGAACCGAGTATAGACCGCTGGGCCACACCCGACCCAAGCCGCAAACCGCTGAAACGGTGCAGATTTTAGCGTGGTGTTCCAAGAATTCATATCAGAATGCGAAGAGCGCAAAAGCAGATTCTTCGCTCACCACCCCCAAACTGAAGAGCGTTTGGGGCCCCGTTCACTCAGAATGACAGCGGTAGTTAAGGCAGGACACTAGAG
>Ga0181517_10004446_pt1 | contig 12754 bp, 11 predicted proteins | sample PEATcosm2014_Bin_31_FD_119748 | JGI IMG/M metagenome (GOLD analysis project Ga0181517, IMG submission 119748) | Peatland microbial communities from MTU Mesocosm Facility, Houghton, MI, USA - PEATcosm2014_Bin01_30_metaG | ecosystem: Environmental > Terrestrial > Soil > Wetlands > Peat | place... | reverse complement strand
TCGTTGTTGGCAGTAGGATCACTCATGGTCAGCCTCCCTTTTTGGGCCCATAGAGCCCGGCTCTTCTTGGGGACCTCACGGTACCCCGTGGGAGGCTGGCCTTCTCATCCCATCTGCTAGGCGGCCTGACCACGCTACTCGCCGGGCTCGTTCGACCAGGTCGTGCCTGGCACTGTCCTGAAGTCGGCGAAGGTGAGCTCGTGGCCGGGTGGGGCGACGACGAAGTCGTCGCCCCACCCGGCCACGACGAGCGCGTCGAGCAACGTGATCGTGCCGGGCACCTCCTCGACCGTCATATCGAAGCGCGCCGCGAACTCGGCCACCTGGTCGCGGTAGGGAGCCAGATCGTGGCGACCGGTGTCGATGAGCACGAGACGGGTGTAGTGATTGAGCAGCAGGCGCATGAGCTGCTCCGCGCGTTCGGCGCCGCGCTTTTCCACCAGCTTGTCGTACTCGGTGAGGATGGTGTCGCACTCCTCGAGGTACGACTTCGTCAGGTAGTAGGAGCCACGCACCTTCTCGGACTGGGCGGCGAACGCGGCGTTGGAGCCCAGCATCATGGCGATGCAGTCGTCGACGCGGGGCACGACCAGGGTCGCGGCGTGCGTCTTCAGGCCGAGCACGGCGTTGGAGCACAGGCCGTAGCCCAGTGCGATGGTGGCGCCCGGCCTGTCGGCGGCGGCGACGGCTACGCGCAACCCCTCCTTGAGCTTCTCAGGGCTCAGATGGAGCTGCGCGTCGAGCGTCACGCACTCGACGCCGTCGGTGGCGCCCGGTGCGAGCTCGCCGAGCACGGCCGGGCAGGCGATCAGCGTGAGCCCGCGCGGCCGTGCGACCGAGCAGTCGGGGTCGCAGTTGGGTGAGTGGGTCATAAGCACCAGAGTGCCGCCCGACGCCGGCCGTCGTCAACCGAAGAGCCGGCCGCGCCGCCTGACGATGAAGCTGGCGGGCGGCCTGGGGAAGGGTGTCGCGGGGCGATGCTCGAACACTTCGTTTGAGCTGCCCGCAGCGTCGCGATCCCAGGAGAGCCTCATGCCCAGGACCACCGTGCCATCGGCCACCAGCTTCCTTGGGGCGCCGTTGGCTGCCGACCCCGCCACAGCCCGGGCGCGCTTCGCCTTTCTCGGCATCCCGTTCGGCGTGCCCTACGACATGGCCGGCGTCTGCCCGCCGTCTGCCGGCGCCGCCGAGGCGGTGCGCGCCGCCTCGCGGCAGTTCGTCGGCGAGCACGACCATTACGACTTCGACCTGGGGGCGCCGCTGGCCGCCGACGGCCGGCTCGACATGGTCGACTGCGGCGACGTAGCCGGCGACCCTCGCGACCTGGCGGCTACGGCGCGCGGCGCGACCGCCTGCGTCGGCGACCTCGTCGCCGGCGGCGCCATGCCGCTCGTGGTGGGCGGCGATCACGCCATCCCGCCGCTCGTCGTGGCCGGACTCGACCACAGCCGCGAGCTCAACATCTTGCAGATCGACGCCCACCTCGACTTTCGCGACGAGGTCGGCGGTGTCAGGGACGGCTACTCGAGCCCTATCCGCCGCCTGCGGGAGCTGCCCTTCGTGGGCGACATCGTGCAGGTCGGGCTGCGCGGCTCGGGCAGCGCCCGAGCCGCCGACGTCGAGGCCGCTCTCGCCGCCGGCAACGTGCTGATCACCGCCGACCAGGTGCACGAGGCCGGCGTGGCGATCGTGCTCGACCGCCTGCGCGCCGGCGCGCGCTACTACATCACGGTCGACGTCGACGGCCTCGATCCCAGCTGCGCGCCCGGCGCCGGCTGGCCGCTGCCGGGCGGCCTGCGGTTCGAGCAGGCGGCGGCCATCGTGCGCTCGGTGGCTCGCGTCGCCGACGTGGCGGGCATCGACTTCTGCGAGTTCGTGCCACGACTCGACCTGAACGGCCTGACGGCGCTCACCGTCACGCGCTTGCTCATCAATCTGATCGGCGTGACCGCGCACAAAGAGGCCGACGGTCGGGGCGCGGCGTAGCCCTGTGGCCGGTGAGCGCGCCGGCCGCTGCTCGGCGTAGCCGCCGCCGGCCGCGCCAACGACTCTCTGGCGTGGGCGTCAGGGCGGCTGTAGGGTCGCGCTATCTGCAAGCGGCGGGTCAGGGGGGAGCATGGTCGACGATCACGGCCGCGGCGACGCCGATTCCGGCCAGGCCGGCGCCTGCCGGGTGACGCGCCGGCAGCTCATGATCGGCGCCTCGGCGCTGGGCATCTCGGCAACCGCCGCTTCGCTGCTGGCGAGCTGCGCGTCGGCCGGGTCCGCGGGGGCACAGAGCGGTGCAGGGCAGAGCGGCTCGCCGGCCACGACCGCCGACCCGTGGCTCGGCTACCCCATGCCCGGCGACCTGCGCCCCGACGCGCCCGAGCTGGCCAAGCGCGGCCCCTTCAAGGTCGGCGTGCGGGGGTGGACCGTCACCAACCCGGACCAGCTCGACATGGTGCACTACAGCGCCACCAACACCGACCCGCGCTACGACCGGCCCCTGCCGCTGCAGGTGTGGTACCCGGCCGTCGTCCACGGGCGCGAGCGCGAGCTCACGACCTACGCCGACGCCCTGGGCAGCGGGCCCAACGATCCCACGCGGCCCGTCGTGCCGTTCACCTTTCCGGGACGAGCCCTGCGCGACGCGCGACCCGACCCAAGCCAGGGTCCGTACCCCCTGCTCATCGTCTCGCACGGCTATCCGGGTTCCGATGTGCTCCTCACCAACCTGACCGAGAACCTGGCCTCAAAGGGCTACGTCGTGGTCGCCATCAGCCACACCGACTCCACCCACGCCGACGCGACGGTCTTCGCCAGCACGTTGCGCAACCGCGCGCTCGACATCAACTTCGTGCTGACGACCATGGGGCGTCTGGCCAAGAAGGGCTCGCACAGCTTCCTGTCGGGTATCGTCGATGCCGACAACACGGCGCTGATCGGTTACTCGATGGGGGGCTACGGGGTGCTCATCTGCGCCGGCGCCGGCATCACGCCGGGCTTTGCCTCGGCGCCGTACTGGGCGGCGGGCGACACGCTGCAGCTTCTCGAGGAGGGCACGCCGCGGTACTCCGCCCTGCTCGACTCGCGGGTCAAGGCGATCGTGCCGATCGCGCCGTGGGGCGGCACCTACGGGGCGTGGAACGCGGCCGGCCTTGCCGGCATCAAGGTGCCCGCGCTGTTCGTGGGCGGCGACCAGGATCAGACCGCACCCTACGCCGGCGTCAAGTTCATCTTCGAGAACGCGACCAACGCCGACCGCTACCTGCTGGTGCATCAGAACGGCGACCACGAGGTCGCCGTGAACCCGGCGCCGCCCGTCACCTTCACGCGCTGGCGCGAGTATGAGCACTACCAGGAGCCGGCGCTCGACAACACGCGCACCAACAACGTCAACCAGCACTTCCTCACGGCGTTCCTGGGCGTGCACCTCAAGGGAGCCGCCTACGCGGACTACCTGAACGTCGACGATGTGAGCTCCAACGACAGCAACAACTCCGGCAACCCGGGGTATCCGGCCGGCATCTGGAAGGGCTTCCCGGAGTGGTCGGCCGTGGGTCTCGAGATGCACCACCTGCGGCCCTAGGCACGCATGGCCGCGGCGGTCGTCGGGCGGCGGGGCCGCCTGCCCTTGCCGGGCAGGCGGCCCCGCCGCCTCGTCAGTTGAGCCTGCGCAGCAGGCCTGCGGGCAGGTAGAGGACCTCTTCGCGGCCGCTGAGCGTGTCGCCCACGATGGTCGAGCCGTCGTCGGGAGGGCCGGGTTCGAGCTTGACCAGAAAGCCGCCAAGGCGCTCCTCTACGGCCCAGCCGGTGCCCCCGGGCGTGGCCACCCGGTCGCCGACCCGGACCCGGTCGTCCTCGTGCGCCACATGCTCCTTGCCGGCGTGCCGGTACTCGTCGAACAGACGCCGCTCGTCGGCGCTCCACTCTTCTGCGTCTGCCATGATCGTCCGCCTTCCCGTGTCTTTTGCCGTCGACTCTAGTACACGAAAACGCCGGCGACGGCAGACGGCAGTCGCGACGTGCGTCGCCAGATGCCCGAGCAGGCGCGGCGGGCCCGGGGTGCCCCGCGGTGAGCTCCGGGGGCGCTGGGCGCGCCCCCCGGTCGCGCCCTTGCAGGCCGCTTTGGTCAGCGGTGCGCCGGAGTGTGAGAAGATAAAGGAAGGGCGACCCGGCGCCAGGGCTGTCTTTGGCGCCGTTTGAGCGACGACCAGCGAGGGCGGGACTTGTGTCTCGCCCTTCTTTTGGCCCGGCATCTGCGGGCCGCGGCCGGGCGCGAGACGCCGCAGGCCACTGGGCCGCGGTCGCCGGCGAGGCCCTCAAGGCTGCCGGCCGCGACCGGCCACGCGGAACGAGCCCCATGACTCACGAGCGAGATGAGTGACACGAGCGGGATGAGCGACACACGCGAGATGAGCTATACGCTTGACGTGGCGCCTGCAGGCGACTGCGACACAGGCCGCGGACAGGGCGACGGCGCGACACTCGCCCTCGAGAACGCGCGACTGCGTGTCGATCTCGCGCGCCGTGAACAGCTCGGCGAGGTGATAGCCGCGATCGTCGCATCGATCACCGCCGTCGGCGAGCTGCGCGACATCATGACGCGCGTGACGGCGCTCGCCGGCGAGGCCGTCGGCGCCGACTGGGCGTACGTCGCGTCGCTCAGGGGCGATGTCTGGAAACCCTTGTACCTGTGGCAGACCCCCGCCGGTTTCGGCGATCAGGGATTCTCGAGCGAGCAGACCCCGTTTGCCGATCGGGCCCTGCGCGCCGGCGAGCCCGTCGCCATCGACGACTGCAGCGGCGACGAGGGTCTCGACCCCGAGCTGTGCAGCGCGTGGGGTGCCCGGGCCGTGATGGTCGCGCCCATGGTGGTACGCCGCGAAGTGCTCGGCGGCCTGTTCTTTCGCTACGACCGGCCGCACCGCTTCTCGCGCTCCGAACAGGCCTTCGCCAAGGGCGTGGCCGGAGCCGCCTCGCAGGCCCTCCACGCCGCCCGGCTTTTCGAACAGCAGCGCCGCATCGCCGTCACGCTGCAGGAGAACCTCATCCATCCGCTGCCCTCGGTCGCTGGTCTGCAGTACTCCGTGGTGGGCAACACCGCTTACGAGCCCGAGCTCGTAGGGGGCGACTTCAGCGATGTGTTCCTGGTCGACGACCGCCACGTCGCCATTCTCATCGGCGATGTCGCCGGCAAAGGCATACGCGCCGCCGGGCTGACCGAGACGGTGCGCAGTACCGTGCGCGCTTTCGCCACTGTCGACTCCTCGCCCGCCGCCATCCTGCGCATGACGAACCAGCTCCTGTTGCGGCGCGGCATCGAAGAAGAGCTCGTGACCGCCCAGCTGGTCAGCCTCGATCCGGTGTCGGGGCGGGCCAGGTTCGCAAGCGCCGCTCACCCGCCGCCGGTGCTGGTCGGCCCACGCTCGTGCCGGCTGCTCGAGCCGTCGTTCGGCGTGCCCCTGGGCTCGTTCGACATGCCCTACGAAGACAGCGACCTGCGACTTACGCCAAGCGACGCGCTCGTTCTCTACACCGACGGGGTCACCGAAGCGCACCAGGGCGCCGAGCTGTTCGGCTACGAACGGCTGATCGCAGCGGCGTCGGCCCTGAGCGGCGGCAGCGCGACGACGCTGGCCGAGGGCGTGCGTGACGCCGCGGTCCGCTTTTCCGACCGGCTGAAGGACGACCTGCACGTGGTCGCCCTGCGCCTGGTCGACGAGACGCTGCCGGCCTAGACGCGCGCCGCGCGGCACCCGCTCGCCGCACGGCACCCGAGCGCCGCATGGCACCGGCGCGGCGGCAGCCTCCGCTCCCTGCCTTCTCGTCGCCGTCGGGGCCGAAACGCAGGCGCGACGCCGCGCGCCTCGGTAAGCTACGAGGGTGCCGGGCCCCGACGCGCCGGCCGACCACCAGATGAAGAAGAGGACCCGACCTTGCGAGTGTTGATCGCCGAAGACGAGGCGCTGATCCGCATGGACCTGCGCGAGATGCTGATAGACGGAGGGCATGAGGTGGTGGCCGAGGCGCGCGACGGCGCCGAAGCGATCGCCCTGGCGCGCTCCTGCCGGCCCGACGTGGTCTTCATGGACATCAACATGCCGGGCGTGAACGGCATCGAGGCGACGGCCGCCATCAGTGCCGAAGCGATCGCGCCCGTGGTGATCCTCACGGCGTTCTCGCAGCCCGCGCAGGTCGAGCAGGCCGCGCGCGCAGGCGCCATGGGCTACGTCGTCAAGCCCTTCTCGCGCAACGACATCGTGCCGGCCATGGAGGTGGCGGTCGCGCGCTTCGCCGAGGCCGCCCTGCTGGCGCGCGAGGTGGGCGACCTGACCGAGCGGCTCGAGACACGCAAGGTCGTCGACCAGGCCAAGGGTCTGCTGATGGCGCGCGGGCTCACCGAGTCCGAAGCCTTGCGCCGGCTGCAGAAGGTGGCCATGGACCGGCGCAAGACCCTGCGCGAGGTGGCCGAGGCGATCATCACGGCCGGCGACGCCCTGTAGCCAGGCCCGCCGGCGGCCTGCCGCGGCTCCGCGGGCGGCAGGCGCGGGCACGCCGCGACAAAAGGACCGGCCGTCGGTCGGACACAGATCGAAAGGGAACCCATGGCCAGCGCGCAGACGATCGACGTAGAGAACGCCCACATGCCGCCCTTCTTCGCCAAGACGCCGATCTCGATCGTGCGCGGCGAGGGCGTCGTTGTGTGGGACGAAGAGGGCGAGCGCTACCTCGACCTCACCGCCGGCTGGGGCGTCACGTCTATCGGCCACGCGCACCCCGCCATCGTGGCCGCGCTTGCCGAGCAGGGCGGGCTCATCCTGCAGAACCCCGACTCCGGGCTGACCTACTCGCCCGCGCGGGCGCGACTGCTGACGCTGCTCTGCGGCGTGCTGCCGGCGGGCCTCGACCGCATCTTCTTCACCAACAGCGGCGCCGAGGCCAACGACGCCGCCGTGAAGCTCGCTCGCAAGGTCACCGGCCGGCGCGACGTGGTGGCCTGCGAAGGCAGCTTTCACGGGCGCACGATCAGCATGGTGTCGGCGACCGGGCAGGCGCGCCACCGCGACAAGTTCGTGCCGCAGATGCCGGGCTACCGGTTCGTGCCCTACGGCGACCTCGCAGTCCTCGCCGGCGCACTCGACCCGGGGGTGGCCGCGGTCATCGTCGAGCCCGTCCAGGGCGAGGGTGGCGTACACTGTCCGCCCGACGGCTACCTGCGCGGCGTGGCCGAGCTCTGTCACCAAAACGGCGCCCTGCTGATCGTCGACGAGGTCCAGACCGGCTTCTGTCGCACGGGCCCGTTCTTTGCCACCCCGTCCGACGCGACGCCCGACCTGCTTACCATGGCCAAGGGCATCGCCGGCGGGTTTCCGCTGGGCGCCTTCGCCATGACCGAAGCCGTCTCGCGCAAGCTCGAGCTGGGCGACCACGGCGGCACCTACTGCGGTAACCCGCTCGCCTGCGCGGTGGCTTGTGCCGTGATCTCGTACCTGATCGAGCACGACGCGCCGGCGCTGGTGGCGGCGCGCGGCCGCGAGGCGCTCGTCGAGATGGACCGCTGGCGCACGGCCTGGCCCGACCTCGTCACCGACGTGCGCGGCGCCGGCCTGCTGCTGCTGGTCGAGCTGCGCGACGAGGCCGCCGCCGCCGCTGTGGCCGCCGAGTGTCTGGCGCGCAAGACCTTTGTGCGCCAGACGCAGGGCGTCGGCGTGCGCGTGTTCCCGGCGCTCACCATCACGCCCGCCGAGCTGGCCCAGGGCCTGGCCGCGCTCGCCGAGGCGATCGCAGCGGTCGCGGCCGGGCCGGTCGGCTAGACGGGAGCGCCGCGGGGGCTACTCGGCGTCGGTGAGGGGCACACGCACGCTGACGACCGTGCCGCCCGCCGCGCCGCTCATGCGCAGGGTGCCCCGCAGGTCGTCTTCGACCAGCGCGCGCACGATGGCGAGGCCGAGGTTGCTCGAGCGGGCGGGGTCGAAGCCGGGCGGCAGGCCGCGGCCGTCGTCGCTCACGGTGAGCTCGAGCTCGTGAGGCCGGCGCCGCAGGGCGAGCGTGACGCTGCCCTCGGCGCCTGGGACAAAGGCATGCTCGAGGGCGTTGTGCACGAGCTCGGCGATGGTCAGGGCGAGCGAGGTGGCGGTGCGTGCGTCGACCTTGCCGGTCGTGCCGCTCACCGACACGTCGACGCGCGACTCCTCGCCCACGAGACCGCGGCGCACCAGGTCGACGACGGTGCGCGCCGCCTGGGCGAAGTCGACGCGCTCTTCGTCGGAGCCGGCCAGCAGGTCGTGCACGACGGCCATCGAGGTGACGCGGTCGGTGGCGTCGGCCAGGGCCTTGCGCGCCTCGTCGCTCGTGGTGCGCCGGGCGTGGACGCGCAGCAGCGAGGCGATCGTCTGCAGGTTGTTCTTCACGCGGTGATGGACCTCGCGGATGGTGGCCTGCTTGACCATGATCTCGCGCTCGCGGTGGCGCGCCTCGGTGAGGTCTTCGACCAGCACGAGGGTGCCGTACTCGAGGGCGATGGAGCGGTAGTCGAGCACGCGCTGGGCGACCTCGACTTGCACCGCGATGGCGCCGCGCGCCCCGAAGGTCGGCGAGATGCCGAGCACGCCGCCGGGCAGCGCCGAGGCCCTCATGCCGGTGACGCGGCCCTCGACGCCGGCCAGCCTCATGATGCTGACCGCGTTCGGCGAGGCGTAGGCGATCCGCCCGGTGGGGGCGACCTGCATGACGCCGTCGCCCGCATGGCGTGTCGTGGCGAAGTCCTTACCGGTGCGCAGGTCGACGATGGGGCCGGCTGCCAGCGCCCGCAGGAGCTCCTCGGCGGCCCGCATGAAGGCCTTCTCCATGGCCCCCGGAGCCGACTCGGCGTGCTGCGCGAGGCTGCGCACGACGGCGGCAAAGGGAGCGGGCTCGCCTATGGGGTAGGCCACCGTCGCGTAGCGCACGTTGCGGGCGCGCCGCTCATGCTCGCCCTCGACGCGCTCGCCGCGGTCGATCGCCGCCAGGGCCTCGGGCGACTCGCTCGCGGTGAGCGCGCGGCCTACGCGCGACGCCGCGAACGGCGTCGCCGCCGTGCTCGGTCGGCAGTCGGCGACCACGACGAGCGCGCCCGCTTCGTCGGGCACGACCAGGGCCACGTCGCCGTAGCCCAGGTCGGCGATCAACTGCAGGTTGTCGACCGCGTTGGCCAGGTGGCTGCGTGCCTCCGGGCTAAGGTCGACGGGCAGATCGAGAGCGGCCATTGAGGCAGTATACGCACCGGGTACGGACGCCGTTCGGCTTCGCCGATCCTGCGCACGCGTCCCGGTCGGGGAGTGCTGCCCGGCGCCGTGCCCGGCGCCGGGCTCGGCGGCGTGGGGCGGCCCTCGCGGTCAGCGGCGCGGCGGGCGCAGGGCTTCGACGCCGCGTACGTCGCCGTCGCCGTCGACCAGCACGGTGACCTCGACGTAGCCCAGGCGGGCGAGGTCGCCGGCCAGCGTGTCGGCCTGCCGTCCGCCGAGCTCGAGCAGCAGGGCGCCGCTGGGCCGCAGAAAGCGGGGGCTCTCGGCCACCACACGGCGCAGGAGCGCGGCGCCGTCCGGGCCGCCGTCGTACGACAGCGGCGTCTCAAAGGCGAACGTGTCGCGCTGCAGCAGCGAAAGCTCAGGCGTGGGCACGTACGGCACGACGCCGACCACCACGTCGACGTCTCCCGCGAGGCCGGGCGGCAGCGGGGCGAAGAGGTCGCCGCGATAGGCCTCGACGCCGTTGCCGGCCGCGCAGGCGACGGCGCGCTCGTCGACATCCGAGGCCACGACGCGGGCCGCGGGATGGGCGCTCTGCAGGGTCCCGGCAATGGCGCCGGCCCCGGTGCAGAGGTCGATCGCCGTGCCCTCGGCGGGCAGGCGCGCGGCGGCTCGGCGGGCGAGCGGCTCGCTTTGCGGGCGCGGTACGTAGACGCCGGGCGCGACGAGCACCTCGATGTCGCAGAACGTGACGCGGCCGGTGATCCAGGCGAGCGGTTCGCCGGTGAGACGGCGCGCGACGAGAGCATCGAGGAGGGCGGCGTCCCCGGCGGCGCGGGTCAGCAGCACGCCGGCTTCGGCGTGGGCGGCGATGAAGCCGGCGCGGGCCAGCAGCGCGGCGAGCTCGTCGCGGCCGGTGGGCACGGGCGGGCTCACGGGAGCGTCACTCGACGACCGCCCCGGATCGGGCTCGCCTGCGGCGTCACCAACGACCAGCCCGTCGCGGGCCCGCTAGCGGGCCGACGTCGTGATGGGCAAGCCGGCGCGCTGCCAGGCGAGCAGGCCGCCTTTGACGTTGGCGACGTTCGTGAACCCCATGCCCGCGAGGCGTTTGGCTTGGGCGGCGCTGCGGTGTCCGCTCAGACAGACCACGAGGATCTCGTCGTCTGGGGCAAGGCCGATGTCGCCCGTCGTGATGCTCTCCGGCGGCAGGTGACGCGCGCCTTTCGGGTGGCCGGCGGCGAACTCGCGCGCCGAGCGCACGTCGATCAGCTGGGCGCCCTTGCGCGCCCGGGCCCAGGCCTCGGCGACGTCGATCGCGGGCGGCGACGCTGAGGCGGAGCCGTGGCGGAACGGCCACACGGCGCGCTAGCTCCTGCCGCCGGGCGCGCGGCGCAGGCCACGCGTGGGCGTCGATCCCAAGAAGACGGTCACTGCCATCGTGCACACTCCATCCAGTCGCCACCTGCCCGAGTCAGGATACCCTGAGGGGTATATGCTACAGGCCGCCCCGCCGGTGACGCAAATGTCGGTGACGGCGCGGACGGCGGGTCCGCCGCGCCGCCGCCCGCCGAGCGCGGCGGCGGCGGCTTGCGTGGTCAGGTATCCTAGGGATTGTACGAGCGCGGGGGCCGCCGGTAGCGCGGCCGCGACGAGCGCGCACCGACCTGCCCGGGTGGTCACGACACGCGGGCCCGGGAACAAAGGGACCGACCCATGGCGCACGACACACGAACGGGCGCGAAGCTGACGACGCTGCGCGACTCGCTCGGGCTGACCGTCGAGCAGGTCGCGGAGCGCAGCGGCTGCGATGTCGCGGTGATCGAACAGCTCGAGGCCGGTGACCTGGCCCCGTCGCTGGCGCCGCTCATCAAGATCACGCGGGCGCTCGGCTGCCGCTTGGGCACCCTGCTCGACGACGACGCCCAGATGGGCCCCGTCGTCACGCGCGGCGGCGAGAGCGAGTCGGTCGCCCGCTTGCGCAGCCTCGAGACGGGTACGCCCGACCGCGGCCAGCTCGAGTTCTTCTCGCTGGCCGCCGGCAAGAGCTCGCGCCACATGGAGCCGTTTCGCATCGTCGTACAGGCCGGCGCCTCGCGGGCGTTGTCCACGCACGAGGGCGAAGAGGTCATCTACGTGCTCGACGGCTGCATCGAGGTCGAGTACGGCAAAGACCTCCACGTGCTGGGCGTCGGCGACAGCATCTACTACGACTCGATCGTGCCCCACCAGGTGCGCGCGGCCGGCACAGACGCGGCCACCATCCTCGCCGTCATCTACGCCCCGTTCTGAGAGCTCCGGGTCGTGGCGCTGCACACTGAAGACACTATCGGCGCGTACTTCGAGCGCATCGTCGCCGCCGATCCCGAGCGCGAGTTCGTCGTCTATCCCGACCGCGACCTGCGCTGGACCTACGCCCAGTTCGACGAACGCGTCGACAGCCTCGCCAAGGGCCTGCTGGCCATCGGCATCGGCCGTGGCGACCACCTCGGCATCTGGGCGCGCAACGTGCCCGACTGGCTCACCTTCATGTTCGCTACGGCGAAGATAGGCGTGGTGCTGGTGACGGTGAACCCGGTCTACAAGAGTCACGAGCTCGCCTACGTCATGAAACAGTCCGACATGAAGGCGCTGTGCATCATCGACGCCTTCCGCGACGTCGACTACGTCGAGATCGTGCGCGACCTCGTGCCCGAGTCGCTCACCCACGCGCGCGGCAGCCTCGACGCGCCCGAGTTCCCGGCGCTCAAGAGCCTCATCTACCTGGGCCCCGAGAAGCATCGCGGCATGTACACCGTGCCCGAGCTGCTGTTGCTGGGTGGCCACAGCGACGACGCCGAGCTCGTCGCGACCAAGGCCGCCGTGGGCAACGACGACGTCGTGAACATGCAGTACACCTCGGGCACGACCGGCTTTCCCAAGGGCGTCATGCTCACCCACCGCAACATCCTGAACAACGGCTACTACATCGGCGCCCGCCAGGACCTGGGCCCCGCCGACCGCGTCTGCCTGCCGGTGCCGCTCTTTCATTGCTTCGGTTGCGTGCTCGGCGTGCTGGCCGCCCTCACGCACGGCGCCACGCTCGTCATGATCGAGGCCTTCGACCCGCTGCTCGTGCTGGCCGCGGTGCAGAAGGAGCGCGCCACCGCGCTCTACGGCGTGCCCACCATGTTCATCGCCGAGCTGGCTCACCCCATGTTCTCGATGTTCGACCTCACCAGCCTGCGCACCGGCATCATGGCCGGCAGCCCCTGCCCCATCGAGACCATGCGCCAGGTGATCGACCAGATGCACGCCGGTGAGCTCACCATCTGCTACGGGCTCACCGAAGCCTCGCCGGTGTTCATGCAGACCTCGACCGACGACACGCTCGAGCGCAAGTGCGAGACGATCGGCACCGCGCACCCCGAAGTCGAGGTGCGGGTCGTCGACCCGCGCACCGGCAAAGACTGCGCGCCCGACGTGCCCGGCGAGTTCCTCTGCCGCGGCTACAACGTGATGAAGGGCTACTACAACATGCCCGAAGCCACGGCGGCGGTGAT
>Ga0181517_10004445_pt1 | contig 12757 bp, 10 predicted proteins | sample PEATcosm2014_Bin_31_FD_119748 | JGI IMG/M metagenome (GOLD analysis project Ga0181517, IMG submission 119748) | Peatland microbial communities from MTU Mesocosm Facility, Houghton, MI, USA - PEATcosm2014_Bin01_30_metaG | ecosystem: Environmental > Terrestrial > Soil > Wetlands > Peat | place... | reverse complement strand
TTCCAGGGACAAACGAAGCGAAGTTACAACAGCGAAACAGGCCGGACGCGGCGAAAAATTCGCACTGGAAATGCAACAGGGCAGGAATCAAGGGTTTTTCCGCAGCCTCTGAAGTCGTGCCCTTTCAAAACGGGAGCCATTGTTTCAGCGAAGTCCCGGTTAGCGCCTATTCGTAAGCCAGGGCGTCGATGGGGTCCTTCCGAGCAGCCATCCATGCGGGATAAAGCGCGCCGAGCATGGCTCCGGCAAACGCGATCGCCGCTCCCCTGGCCACCCATTCAGCGGTAATCTCAAAATGCTGCGTGGGTACCACGTGGAACAGCAGCGTGCGCACGGCGAAGGTGCTCGCGATGCCAACCAGCACGCCCGCTACGGCCATCGCCGACGTCTCGCCCAGCACCACGCCGACAATCGCGAGCTTGGAGGCGCCCATGGATTTAAGGATGCCAATCTCGCGGGTGCGCTCCATCACCGCCGTGTACATGGACTGGAAGATGACCAGGAATCCAACCACCACGGCAATGAAGGTGACCACGTTGAGAGCCACATTGAAGCCGGGAAGTCTCTCCGGGGTCATCTGCAGGAGCCATTCGTCGATGGTTTCCACCTGGTCGCTTTCCAGGCCGCGGGTGGCGTGGATCTCGTCGATGACGGCTCTGTCGTTGGCCGGGTCGTCGCACTTGATGTAAAAGAGCGAGGCGTGGTCCACGGAGCCGGTGAGCTGGCCCATGGTTTCTATCGGGATGAGCTTGCGGCCGCCCTTGCCATGCTCGACGATGCCTGAAATGTGGAAAGTTTGATTCATGATGGTGACGGGATCGCCGATGCGGTAGCCGTGATCGGAGCGGGCAAAAACATCGTCCACAATCACGTCATAAGGGCCCTGGAACGGCCCGCCCTCGATAAACACAAAGGGCTTCAACGCATTGAAGCTGGCGTAGTCAACGCCGTAAAGCACTTCAATCTTGCCCGCGGTGGTCAGCAGTTGAATCACCGGCGAGGCCACGGCCACGTGGGGCAGGCGGCGGATGGCTTCAATGTTCTTGACCGGCATGGGCGCGCCGCCCACGCCGTTCATGTAGCTGGCGTTGGAGGGGCGGAGCATCAGGTCAGCTCCAATGCCGTTGGTGCGCTGCTTCTGGTCGTTCAGCATGCCCATGAAGATGCCCACAATGGACAGGATCATGACCACTTCAATGGCCACGGCCAGCACGCTGATGATGGAGCGGACGGGACGGTGCAGCAGGTTGGCAAAGATGAGCTTGTTCATTGTCGAGCGTGGCTCCGTAAGGCATGAAAACCCTAAAAAACTCTTCGCCTTAAGGTTAACAGCCTGGGGTGGTACGGCCGCGCGGCTTGCATCTCTAGCAGCGCCAGGGACGAGGGTAAATCTCTAAAAAATAGGCGCCTTGGAGACCAACGCTTTCAGGTCAATGAAAAGAGAGAGGAATGCGGTCTCTTTGTCTTTGACTCGGACAACATGCCGGTTTATGGTTGTGATGAAAAACCTTTGGGGATTTTGCCCCGTCAGTGGCTGCCGATGGGAAATTTTGGAGAAGACCTGCGCATGGAGCGGTTATCTCGCGGCATTGCGCTGGAAGAAATTATCGCGATTACCAAAATCAGCCGGCGGCACCTGGTCGCGCTGGAGCAGGAGAAGTTTCGCCAGCTTCCGGGCGGCATTTTAAGCAAGGGAATCGTTCGCGGTTATGCGGGGGCATTGGGCCTGGATCAGCATGACTGGACCGAGCGTTTTCTCAAGGCCTACAACGCTTCAGGACAAATGTCGGAAGACGACCGTAGCTGGACGGCGTTTGCCGCCAACGTGGGCAAGGCGCGCATTCTGCGCCACGATGCGGTAGAGATACGGCTACGCTGGCTGGGAGCAATTCTACTTCTGATTGTGGTGGCGATGGCCGGCTACGTCACCGTGCGCTACTACGGCTTGCGGGAGGGCTGGTGGCCCACTCTGTTGCCGGCCAAGGAAGTTTCCCAGGCGTTGCACGGTTTCTTCGCTGCGGTCCACTCGCTGTGGGTTCGCATGGTTGCCTGGCTCGACCGCTGATCCAGTTCCGGTTCACTGCCTCCACGTGACCCTTGAACTCGCAAGACTCGCCATTCGCTGCAAGTCTTTGCGCCGGGACGCATGGCGCAATTACCATAGGAGTATGCATCCCAAGGCGCAAGCCTGACGGTGCTGGCTTGCCTTGTACGGGAGTGGGTCCGCTGCGGTAGAGGTTTTCTGCTCTCCGCCGCGGTGATCCAGCATGAACCGGTCCTCGTTCCAGGCTGCCCAAATTGAATTCCCTGCAATGGGAGGAGAGTTTAGTTGAGCGACCGTTTCTTATTTACCTCTGAGTCAGTCACTGAAGGCCATCCCGACAAGATTGCCGACCAGGTCTCCGATGCCATCCTTGATGCCTGCCTGGAGCAGGACCCTTACAGCCGCGTGGCGGCCGAGACCCTGACGGCCACCGGCCTGGTGGTCATCGCCGGCGAAATCACCACTAAGGCCTATGTGGACTTTCAGACCCTGGTCCGCGGCGTCATTGCCTCCATTGGCTATGACAACGCCCTCTATGGTTTTGATTCGAATACCTGCGCCGTGATCTCCACCATCAACAAGCAGTCCGGCGACATTGCCCAGGGCGTTGACACCGGCGGCGCCGGCGATCAGGGCATGATGTTCGGCTACGCCTCAAACGAGACGCCGGAACTGATGCCAGCGCCGATTTCGCTGGCCCACAAGCTTTGCCGGCAATTGACCGCGGTGCGCAAGTCTGGCAAGCTGCCCTACCTCCGCCCCGATGGCAAGAGCCAGGTGACGGTGGAGTACGACGAGAACGGCAAGCCGTCGCGCATTGACGCCGTGGTCATCAGCACCCAGCACGCCGAAACAGTTTCAAACGAAGACTTGCACGCCGACATTCTGAAGCATGTCATCCAGGCCGTTCTGCCGGCCGCGTGGCTCGACGAGCACACCAAGTACCACATCAACCCGACGGGACGGTTTGTGATCGGCGGGCCCATGGGCGATACCGGGCTGACCGGCCGCAAGATCATCGTGGACACCTACGGTGGCGCGGGCCGTCACGGCGGCGGCGCTTTCAGCGGCAAGGATCCGACCAAGGTGGACCGCTCGGCGGCTTACATGGCTCGCTATATTGCCAAGAACATTGTTGCAGCCGGCTTGGCAGACCGCGCCGAAGTGCAGCTCGCCTACGCCATCGGCGTGGCCGACCCGGTGAGCGTGCGCATTGAGACGTTTGGGACCGGAAAGGTGGGCGAAGCCAGGCTCACCGAACTGGTTCGCAAAAACTTCTCGCTCAAGCCAAAAGGCATTATCGACAGCCTGAACCTGCGCCGGCCCATCTACCGGCTGACCGCCGCGTACGGCCACTTTGGCCGCACCGAGCCGGAGTTCACCTGGGAGGCCACCGACAAGGCAGCCACCTTGGCCGAGCAGGCTGGTTTGAAGGCGGCAGCCAAGTAAACGGCCTCGGCCGCAACACCCCACATGGGACCCTTCAGGCGAAGGGTCCCATTCTTTTTCCCCACCAATGAAGTCAATGAAATAGAATTCTTCGGGACAAAGAATCAGTCAAATAGAACGAGGGGATATCGATGCGTTTTCCTGTTCTTCCTGTGCTTGTGCTCTGCTTTTCCTCAATCTGCGCCGCCCAATCGACCGCTGCCTGGGATTACGTGGGTAAAACCGGCCCGCTTCGCTGGGGCAAGCTCGACCCGGCCTACGCGGCCTGCTCTCAAGGGCATGAGCAATCGCCAATCGACATTCGCGGCGCCCGGCTCAACAAGGCCCTTCAGCCCATCGAGTTCCACTACATCACCGGAACCGTGACCGAGGAGAACACCGGGTACACGATTGTGGTGAATGTAAAGCCCGGCAGCTACATTGTGGCAAACGGTGTGCGCTATGAGCTGATCCAGTTCCATTTTCACCATCCCGCCGAGGAGGTGGTGAAGGGCAAGTACTCCGACATGGACGTGCACCTGGTGCACAAGAGCGCCGACGGCAAGGTGGCCGTAGTGGCCGTGCGCATGGCCGAGGATGTGAGCAAGCCGAACGCGGTGCTGGCCGCGCTCTGGCCGCAGATGCCGCGCACCAAAGGCGGCACCGCCAAGGTGACAGAGATGGTGAATCCCGGAGGCCTGTTGCCGGCCGACCGCGGCTACTGGACCTACATGGGTTCGCTCACCATTCCGCCGTGCACCGAGGGCGTGCGCTGGTTTGTGTTTGAAGAGGAACTCGGCCTGAGCCGCGACCAGTTGCGTACCTTTGGAACGCTGTACAAGATGAACTCAAGGGAGATCCAGGATTTGCACGGCCGGAAGATCGAGGCCAACGAGTAACGGCAATTGGCAGCGTGGCCACCCAGAAACCAGCCAAAAAACCTGCATGCAGAAATGCAGGTTTTTCAGCGCAGTTTGGCCCGAAAGCTACGCAATCTGCGCTCAGGATGACGGATTTGTAGTCTAGCGAACCTTTAGGACAGGACACTCGAAACCAACGGCTAGCCTGGCAGAGGAATGAACTGAAGAACAAGGCCTTCCCCCTCCGGGAGGGCCTTGACGTCTATGCCCGTCAAATCGGTCACCAGGTAGTGGGCCGGGCCCAGGGTGTCAATGGGGTGCGAAAAGGTGGTGGCCACCACGATGCAGCCTGCGGCGCGGCCGGCCTGAGCGCCTGCCGACGAGTCCTCAAAAACCACGCACTCGCCGGGCTCAAAGCCCAGGAGTTTTGCTCCGGCCAGGAAAGGATCCGGGTGCGGCTTGCCCTGGGTTACCTGTTCGGCGGCCACAATGCGCTCCGGAAGGGGAATGCCCCCGGCAGCCAGGCGCACCCGCGCCAGTCGTTCCGTGGCGCTGGTCACCACCGTCCAGCGGTGCTTGGTGGCCGGATTCCGATTCAGCGCGGAAAGCAATTCGAGCACCCCGGGCAGGGCTTTCACGTCCGCATGGTCCACCATCTCATGGTCTTCAATGATCTTCACCTCTTCCGCGGCATTCAGGTCGGGGCGGAGTTTGGCCATGGTGTCAACGGCGCGGCACCCGTGGGCGGTTTCGCAGGCCAGAGCAGGGTCAACGCCGCGCATCAGGGCCCAATTGGTCCAACTGCGCTCGACGGATTCGAGTGAGGAGATAAGAATCCCGTCCATGTCGAAGAGAATGCCCTTGCAGCGAACCTGAACGGGGGAAGAAGAGATGGATGATGGCATGAACCTATTCTATCGGCTCGTTTTTATCGCTTGGCAGGAGCCTCTTTGGGAAAGGTCATTTTGGGCGGAGTGTCGAGCGTGACCACGGCTTCAGCGGCGCGTTTACGGGCTCCTTGCTGGGCCTGATTCTGCTTTACAGTAACCGAGCCGTTGGCGATTTCGGCATCGCCGGTCCAGCGGTCAAAGCGCGCCAGCGCAACGGGAACGGGACTCGAGCCTGCTGCCGGGGCAATCGACCCGCGCTTCCAATCAAAGTGCAGGGTGCCCTTGGCTGAGGCTGCCAGGTCCGCGCTGGTGAAGCCGGAGAGCTCGATTTTGCCGTCGGCGGCAAAGGTTGAACCGGTTGACCGCAGCCCCAACAGGTCGCCTACCGCGGCGGGTTTCAGATTCTCAAGCTTGCCGGTAAAAGCATAGGCGGGCTTGTCTCCGATCTCCAGGGTTCCGGCGGCGTGAAGCTGACCGCCGAGCAGGCCGGCGTCGAAGCTGGTGAAATCAGCTCCACCGGCTGTGGTACGCAGGTTAGCCGTAACATTCTGCATCGTCACCGGCCCCAGAACAAGTGAATCGGCCTTGATTGTGCCTTCTGCGCGGGGCCAGGGCGGCGCAGGTTTGGCATTCGAAAGGCGGAGTCGCTGAATCAGCGTGGAGATCACGGTGACCCGCTCATGGGCTCCCAGTACCGCGGCTTGCAGCGCGGCTGCATCCAGGTCGTCGAACTGGATTTCAAAGTGCGGCGTGCAAGACGCGTTGCAGATTTCCGGCAGGCTCAGGGTCGCCGTTCCCTTGACCGGACCGTAGGAGAAGCCCACCGGGTCCCAGCGCATCTCGCCTTGGTCCAGGTGAAGCGTGGCCTGCGAGATTTCGACATGGTTGGCCAGGTAGTCGGTCTTCCAGTTTGCGTTGTGCAGGACAATGGTGCCGCTGACGCGCCGCGCAATGGCGCTGCCGCTTGCAGGTGCAGGGCCGGCGCTTGCCTCCTGTGGCTGCATCCAGGGTCCCTGGGCATTCAGTTCAACGGTCAGCGGCTCACCGGCGAGCCCGTCCAGCGTCGAGGAGCTTCTCATGCCGCCCAGGTGAGCCAGTTCCCGGGCGCGGGGAATGGCGGCCTGACCGTGAACCGTGACCTGATAGCCAGCGCGGGCCAGCCGCGCAGAGAGTGTAAGCGGGGCCGTGCCGCCGGCGGGGAGAACAACCGTGGTGGTGAGCGCATGTGGCTGGGGCTGGCCGGGCACGGCGGAAACAGGCTCAAACACCAGCTTTGGCAGCCGGATAGGCGTTGCCAGTCCATCGCCGCTGAGCTGAAAACCTTCAACAGTGAAATTGCCGGCGAGCGGCCCGGCTGCGGTTGGGCGGGTCTTGGCCAGGCGGGCCTTAGTCGGGCCGGCAGCTTTGTCGGGCAATGCATTTTCCGCGTACGTGATCTTTCCGCTCACCGTGCCTTTGGCTTCAAGGCCGGGACCAAAACCGCTGCGAACAGTGCGTATTGCATCGAGGCCGGCCTGCACAGGAATCCGCGCCAGCTCGATAGAGAAGTGAGGCTTTGCCCCGCCGCCCTGTGAACCGCCGGCCAGGTGAATGCTGCCGTTGCCGAGCGGCGAATCGCAGGCCAGATTCTCAAAGGCGCGGCTGGTGTAGTGATAGACGAGGGCGCAGTTGGCATCGAAGTCGAGAGGCGCGGGCGGAGCGAACTCAGCGCGGTGAACGCCTTCGGCACGCAGCCGGGTCTTAATCTGGGCTGCGTCGGCGGTGCCGTCCACATGGATTTCGCCGGTCAGGTTGCCCCGCCAGCCGGGATCGGTGCCGATGAGCAGCTTGGTCAGCTGGCCTAGCTGGGCCTCGCGCCATTCCATATCAACATGGACGGGCATCTGGCGCAGTTCAGGAGCCTGGATGCCGTTTGCATTGAGCCTTACTACGCCGGTGTCCGCCAAATCCAGGCTAAGGTCGGTGCGGGCGGGTTGGCCGGTGAGATGAAGCCGCCATTCCCCCGGGGAACTCTGCACAAACGTCAGGTCGGTGTTGAGCAGCGAGAAGGGCAGCTTTTCCACGCCGCTCTTGATGTTGATACGCGAACTGGTGGCCCGAATCGTGGGTGGTCTTCTGGTGGTCTGAGCACCGGATTTTGCGGGGCCTTGCCGAGCCGTTGCGGCTACGGAGCGGAAGAGCGAATCCAGGTTCCAGCGCCCTGCGGATGTGCGAACCAGGTTCAGGCTGGCCTCATCCACGCTGACCGAGCTTATTTCAAGGCGGCCTCTCCATAGCGACAGCAGCCGGATGGATGCGGTGACGGTGTTGGCGTGGAGAATCGGTTCAGCGCCGTAGGCTGGGTCCTCTTCGACGGTCAGGTCGGTCAATACAAAGCCCGGCCGGGGCCAGAGGCGAACTTCAACCGAGCTGAGGCGTACGGGGCGACCCAGCGAGGCAGACATCAGATGTGTGATTTGGCTCTTGTAGCGGCTGACGCTCAAGAAAGGAGGCACCACCAGCGTGGCAACAACGACCAGCAGCGCTGCCAGAGCCACGATGATGCGCTTTAACTTGGTTCGCCGGTCTTGCTTTTCTTCTGTCATGGCCTTTTCAGGGAACAGTGTATAGATGGCAGATGACAGATTACAGTGAAAAACCTGACCGGCTGCCGACGATTCGCTGCCATCGATCTAATTCACCCGGTGCATTGTCCGCTTCCAGCGGGTATCGGTAAAGAAGTGCAGCGCCACATGGCCCAGCCAGGCCACGGTATTGCCGACTCCGGTCTGATTGTACTGGTCTTCTGGAGTCTTGAACGACCAGTAGTTGACCAGCGGGCGGCCGACGATGTTCTCCCTGGGCACAAAGCCCCAGTAACGCGAATCGAGGCTGTTGTGCCGGTGATCGCCCATCATGAAGAACTTGCCCGGCGGCACAACCAGGTCGCCGTTTTCGATGTGGCTTGCAAAGTCCACTGACCAGCTTTCCGTTGCGCCGAAGTCGACGGCCGGCGGTACCGAGGGGAACTCATCGAGAAAGTCCTGGTGATTCTCCGCAGTTGTCGCTTCGGCATGGGGCTGGTTCTGGGGCACGCCGTTGACGATGACGATGCCGTCGTGCAGGTGAATGTGATCGCCGGGGACGCCGATGCAGCGCTTCACCAGAAACAGGTCCGGCTCGCCGGGCTTGAGAAAGACTACGATATCGTTGCGCCTTGGCTCGCGATAATGCACCAGCGGCATCCAGGCAGCGGAAGGAGCCAGCGTGATGCGATCCACCAGCAGGTGATCGCCAATCAACAGGGTCTTCTCCATCGACCCGGAAGGAATGACAAAGTTCTGTCCAAGGAAGGTAAGGATGAAGAGGCCAATCACCAGCACAGAACAAATGCTGGCCAATGCCTCGTAGGGAGTCTCTTCGATCACAATCTCATCGGTTTCAGGAGGAATTGGGTCAACAGGCAGCGTCTTGTTGGGCGGCGCTTTTCTCTTTGTCATTCGGTCGCTCTTTACAGTGGTTAATGATGAGTGGTTAGTGATTAGCGAACACCTAACAGCAGACGGCGGTCAGTTAAAAGGCCGGAACTCCGAGAATTGTTTACCGATCGAAGATCACTACTCACTAACCACTAATCACTGCTCTCAGTGCACGATGCGGAAGATACGCTTCCAGCGCGCAAACTCGGAAAGTCTTGCCGAAAGCTGCCTGTCGTGTCCGAGTCTATCATCCGAGGCTTGCAGGGCGGCTTGATCTACATCAGTGCTGGAAGGCCGGGAGAGGGAGAAGTAGATGACCAGGGGGCGGGCCACAATCTGCTGCCGGGGCACAAATCCCCAGAAGCGGGAATCGGTGCTGTGGTTGCGGTTGTCGCCGAGCACAAAATACTGTCCTTCGGGGACCACCAATTCGCCGTCGCGGGTGAGATTCTGCATCTGCCGCCACCAGACCGGATCAACAGCCGGATCGGTGTAGATCTTGGGGGGAAAGTCGTCGCGGAACGGATTGCGCGCCGCTGGCTCGAAAGCTGCGTAAGGCTCGTCCAGCGGCATGCCGTTCACCGAAACCCGCCCATCCTCAATGCGCAGCCGGTCGCCGGGCAGCCCCACCACCCGTTTAACCAGGAACGGCGGCCGGGCGTGGTGGAAGAAGACGATGTCGCCGCGTTCCACCTCGTGATAAGGCAGGATCCAGCGGCTGAGGCCGCCGGCCGGGGCGTAGACCTGCTTGTTGACCAGCAGAAAATCGCCCACCAGCAAGGTGCGTTCCATGCTTTCAGAAGGGATGAGGTAGGGCTGCAGCACAAAAGTGAGCAGGAACAGCGCAACCACAATCGTTTGCAGCAGCGAGGCCAATGCCTCCGGCACCGTGGGCAAATGATGCCACAGGGCAGAAGGTTGAGGTCGCGGCGACTCAGCCGTTTGGGCGGGGATACTCATTCAGCTGCTTGCTCCTCCTGCTTGCCAATGTGGGCAGGCTCGACACCTGCATTGTCGGCGTCTCTGGTCATTTTCTCCAAGGCGCGCCTGGCGGCATCCTGCTCGGCGAGCTTCTTGGTGCTGCCCATGCCGCGCGCCAGTGGTTTGCCGGGTTCGTCGGCGGCGCTCTTGAGGCGGACCTCGACCAGAAACCGCTTGCGGTGGTCGGGGCCGCTTTCACTCTTTACACGGTAAACCGGCGTTCCCACTTTGGCTGCCTGCAAATGCTCCTGCAGCGCCGATTTGTAGTTGCCCAGCGCTTCGCCCGATTGCAACTCCCGGGCCAACTGCTCTTCAGTCTCGCCCATCACACGGCGTCGTGCAAAAGCTCTCACCGGTTCCAGACCGCCATCGAGAAACAGCGCGGCCAGCACTGCTTCCATGGTATTTGAAAGCACGGTGCCTTTGCGCCTGAGGCCGCCTTTTTCCTCGCCGCGGCTGAGGCGCAAATGGCTGCCCAGATCAATGCCCGCGGCCACCTCTGCCATGTGCTGGCGGCTTACCAGCTGGGCGCGGACGCGCGTCAACTCGCCCTCTTGCCATTCGGAATGCGCTTTGAACAGCGCTTCGGCGATGACCAGCCCCAGAATGGCGTCACCGAGAAACTCAAGGCGCTCGTTATCGGCAGCTTTCGCGGGTTCGGCTTTGCCGTTTCCAGCCGCCTGTTCAAGGGCCGCCCGCTCGTTGGCCAACGACCGATGGGTGAGCGCGCGCAGCAGCAGTTCGCGGCTGGCAAAGCTATGTCCCAGTGCGGCTTCCAGTTCGGCCAGGTCAGCTTCCACGTGCCCCTCGTTCCCTGCGGTTTCGGCGGCAGTGCCCTCGCAGAATCCTCCGAAGCGGAGAATTCCGGCCAAAGGATTCTGCCGTTATGCCCATTAGACGCCAGATTAACCCGTATCGGTCCCGAGATGCGGACTATTGTGGCTTTCCGGCTCCAGTTTGGGCAGTCGGACCGGGGAAGGGGTTGCCGGTTCCAGGCTTTTCCGGGCTTGGCTTTTCGGCGCCGGGTTTGTCTGGCCCGGCGGGAGAGTCGTCGTCGGCATCCACGTCGCAACTGTGACCGCTGACGGCATATGCCGCTTTTACGCCGCGCTCGGCCGCCAGCCGGGTGTCCTGCTGGCCGTCGCGCGCCTCCAGAGCCAGCTTGTATTCAGTCAAAGCCTGGTCGCGTTTGCAATCCAGATCCAGCATCCGGCCAAGGTAAATGTGCGACCAGGCAAGCAACCGGGGCTCCTTGCTGCCTGCCAGGGTCTTCTGGAATCCGTCGATCGCGTCGTCCGGATGGCCGGTGACGATGGCTACCCGAGCCAGGATGAAGTTGGCGCGGGCGGTGTCGGCTGCCGCTTCGGGTGAGTCGGAGTTCGGGGTAAGCGCCTGCCGGGCAAGGGAACTGGCGGTTGCCGTATCGCCGGCGGCGAGCTTCGCCTCGGCCAGGTCCAGGCCCGTGAGCTTGCGTGGCTTGCTGCGCTGCAGCACGTCCCCATCGGCCTCTTTGTCGAATTCGAGCAAGTGGATGCGACGGACTTGCTGGTCGATGTCCATGCTGTAGACCATTTCGCCTATGGTGTCGCGCAAGCTGGCTGGATCCTTTTCAAACCGCATCAACTCCAGATAGAAATACTGGGTCAGCACAAATCCCTGGGTCATATCGTGCTGTACCGTTGCCCATTTGATGGCATCCACCTTCTGCTGGTAGACCTGGCGCTCGTGCTCGTAGCGCGGAAGGTCTGACCGGCTTATCCCGGCGGGAATCGTGTACACCGGAACGGAGGTTTCCATGGTTCGCGCCTCCACGGCCTTGATCAAGCTCTCGACAGTGAGGGGCAAGGTGTTCGAGCGATACAGAAACTCCAGCGGAGCATCGCGGATTTCCTTCAGAATCGGCTGGGTGCGTTCAATGGCGCCAGTGCGCGAATAGAGCAGCGGCTCAATGACGTAATGCAGGTACATATGGCGCACATCGCTCATTCGAATCTGGCCGTCTACCGGGGAAACAACCACAATGTAGTCGGTTCCGTAGACGCGCGCATTCACAAGGTGCGGCGAGAGCATCGGCTCGAAGACCACCACGAAGCGCCGTCCATCGTAAGTCGAGGCCGGCATCTTGAGGTAGAGATTGGTCGACACGATCATCTTGGACAGCGAATCGTGAAGCTGTTCAGCCTCGTGATCGTAAATAAGGCGAACGGCAAGCCAGATACCATGCAGGTCAACCGCGTTGACAAAGTCCTTGAGCAGAGGCACAACTTCGGCCACCTGCGTTGAGTCGGGAGGCATCTCGGGCAAATCGACCGAGGTCTCGATCTCCGGCGGCGGCGTCAAATACAGGGCCAGCGAGATGTACTGCGAAATGTCCCGCTCGGTTCCGGTCATGCGGTGCTGGGCGATATAAAGGCAGACCTTGTCGCGGGTCATGCGGGCGTGCTCGCTCTTGGCCAACGCCTGATTGATTTCTTCGCGCACCCGCTTGCGCACTGGCGAACTCTCTTCAAGACCTTCGTCATAACCGCATGCGTTCAGAGCCGCGGCCATGTCAAAGACCGGCTCCAAACTGACCAGCGAGATGGTCGGTCCGGCGGGGTCCACGAGGGAGGGTGCTTTTTCCTCAAGAAAACCCTGGGAGGACGACCCTTGCTGCGACTTGCGTGAGCCGCTGTCAGGGGACTGGGCGTTGGCCGAAGCCGGAGCCAAAGCGCCAGGAAGACACAAGAAAGCGAAGAAAATAAGAACGGAAATGCGGAACGAACGGAACGTCATGGATTATCCCTGCCTGTGCAAGTCTAGTTAGACGCATCGGCAGGGTCAAACGGGAGGCGGGAGGATCTGAGCAATATCGTTCTTTGCCGGTAGAATTCATTCAGTTTTCGCGCAGGCGGAATTCTGTCGAGGAGCACCCAGGACACCGGACCACTTGAACCCTTTGTCGCAAATCACAGCGATTGTGAATAGAATATTGGGCGGGTTCTATAAAAGGGGATGTCAAGAAAAAACACTTCACCTGATCTGCCGGGGGAAGATATTTTTCTGACATCCAGCCCCTGTTGGCAGCAGCAATATACTTTGCTCGGGCGCGGTTTT
>Ga0181517_10004443_pt1 | contig 12759 bp, 13 predicted proteins | sample PEATcosm2014_Bin_31_FD_119748 | JGI IMG/M metagenome (GOLD analysis project Ga0181517, IMG submission 119748) | Peatland microbial communities from MTU Mesocosm Facility, Houghton, MI, USA - PEATcosm2014_Bin01_30_metaG | ecosystem: Environmental > Terrestrial > Soil > Wetlands > Peat | place... | reverse complement strand
GCTGGGGGCGGACGACGTCGCACCGAGCTGAGTGGCCAGGGCCTTCACGATCCCGTTACCTACGGGCGGACCGGTGGCGGCGCGCTGGCGGACGCTGAGGGCGGCGATCTGCGAACGGGTCCGGGCGAGCATGGCCTGTAGTGACGCCGCCTCCTGGAGCGCCTCCCGGCGATCTGCGCGTGCCTGGTCTTCGGAAGCCAAATTGGCGCGCACGTCCTCTTTGGCTGACGCGATGGTCGCCACCAGGTTTGACCGCTCGGTGTTGTACTCCTGCAGGGTGCTGGAAAGGTCGCCGATCGCGGCCGTCATGTAAGCCTGCCGGTCGGCGACCTCCACGAAGTTCTCGGACGCCGGGCCTGCAGCCGGGCTCTCGGAAGGGACCGAGTCGGCATACGACAGGACGGCCTCCTCCTGGAGCAGCGCTTGTGTCATGGTCGAGCGCTGCCGGAGGGACGTTGCTTCCGCCTCGGCCCTGGTTGTCTGCTCGTGCCAGAAGCCGGCCCGGGCGGCGTCTCGCTGGTAACGCAGCGTCAGGTCGTGGACCAGGAGTGCTTCGTTATCGGCCTGGACGAGCAAAGCCGCCGCCCGCGCTTTGGCCGTCTGCAATTGCCCGGCAAAAGCCGGGGCTAAAGGCGCGCTGAGACCGCCAACAGCGGCCGCGAGGCCAACCAGCACCGCGACGGGGCGCTTGGTCGCTCGCAGCGCCCCAACTGCCCGTCCGGGCTTGTGGCACGCCACGACGGTTCGGAGGCTAGCGGCCTGGCTGGGCTACTGGCTAATCGCCAGGGTCTCGTCGCCGACGTCCGAGGGCCGAGCGTCCCCAGGACCAGGCGCGGAGGCGACGACGATGGCGGGTCACAAGCCGCTACCGACGGGCCGTCTGCAGGTGCCGGGCCTGGGCGGTAACGTCTTGTCGATGTCTTTGGACCAGGGCCCCAAACCTGGCGGGCAGGGGCCCGACCCTAGGTTCCCGGCCTGGTACGGCGCGGCCGGGCCAGGTTTTTAGGCCGGCGGTGGAGGACCAGCCCGGGCTCGTCGTCTCGGGTGTGTCGAAGACGTACATGACCGAGGACGGCCCGGTCCCGGCCCTGGGGCCGATCGATCTGAGCGTCTCCCGTGGCCGCTTCGTCACTCTCATCGGGCCGAGCGGTTGCGGCAAGTCGACGCTGCTCCGGGTCATCGCCGGCCTTACCAGCCCGGCTACGGGCGGCATTTCGATCTTTGGCGAGAACCCGGAGCATGCACGTCGTTCAAAGCACATCGGTTTCGTCCCCCAGGCTTTGGCGCTCTTGCCGTGGCGAACGGTGCTCGAGAACGTCCGGCTTCCCTTCGAGGTCAACCGGTCCGCCGACAATGACCGGCCCAAGCCTGCCCGTGACCCGGCCGAAGTGCTCCGTGCGCTCGGCCTCGGCGACGTCCTCGACCGCAGGCCGGCCGAACTGTCCGGCGGTATGCGCCAGCGGGTGGCGATCGCCCGGGCCTTTGCCCACGAGCCGGCCGTCTTGTTGATGGACGAGCCCTTCTCTTCCCTCGACGAGCTGACGGGCGAGGTGCTTCGGCGAGAGCTTCTCCAGCTCTGGCAGGCGACGGGCACGACGGTGCTCTTCGTCAGTCATTCGGTCCCCGAGGCGGTGCTGCTGTCCGACGAGGTCGTCGTCATGACCCACGCTCCGGGGAGGGTGGCGGCCCTGATCGAGGTCAGCCTGGAGCGACCGCGGGGGGATCTCGTCGAGGTCAGCGACGCCTTCCGCGACGTCGAGCGCGAGGTCCGCCTGGCGCTGCGCAGCGTGATGAGCGACGAGCGACCGGCGTCGTGAGCACCCCGATGTCGCCAGGCCCCGCCTCCGGGCGCCGTCGACAGGGGGCCAGGCTGATCGGCCGCTGGGCCCCGGCAGCCGTCCTGCTGGGCCTACTGGTGCTGGCCTGGCAGGTCGTCGCCGTTCATAACGCCTACCTCATCCCCCGGATCGGGGCCATTCTGGCCCAGCTCGCCGATCACCCCGGGGAGTTCGTCGCGGCCGCCGCGGTCACCCTGTCAGAAAGCGGGGTCGGTCTCGGCGCCAGCTTCGTCATTGCCTTCAGCCTGGCCGTTGCCATGAGCTACATCCCTGTTGTCGAGCGGGCCGTCATGCCGCTGGCGGTGATCCTTAATGTCACCCCGGTCGTCAGCCTGGCTCCCGGGTTCGCCGTCGCCTTCGGGTTCACGATGACGCCGCGCTACCTGGTGACAGGGATAATCGTGTTCTTCCCCCTGCTCGTCAACTCGCTGGTGGGGCTCCGCGCCATCGACCACGAGGCTCTTCAGTACTTCCAAAGCCTCGACGCGTCCCGCCTTGAAGTCCTGCTGCACCTGCGGATCCCGTCGAGCCTGCCCTTTTTGTTCGCCGCGGCGAGGATCTGCTTCCCCTTGTCGATCATCGGCGCGGTCGTGTCGGAGTTCTCCACCGCCGGTACGGCCAACGGTCTCGGGTCTCTCATCGAAGAAGGCTTCCAGGAGAACTACCTGCCGCAGATCTACGCCGCCATTTTCTGCCTGTCGTTGCTCGGCCTCGCCTTCACCCTCCTGGTGACCTTGGTCGAGCGCAGGGTGCTGGCGTGGGCCCCGAAGCGGTAACAGCCACACTGAGGGGCCGGCTCTGTACGGTCGTCGGGCCGACGTACGCTCGTCGGGCCGGCCTCTGGCCGGCGGCACCGGTCGCCTCGTCGGAGCCAGTAGGGTCATCCGGGGCCGGCCGGTCCCGTCGGCCACAGCTGTGAAGCGCCCGTGCCATGAGCAACACTTTTCGTGAAGGGACGACCGGGAGAGTGGCGAAGCTGAACAAGCCTGGTGGAGCGGTGGCGGCGGTGCTCGTCGCGCTCGGTTCCATGTCGCTGGTCGCCGGCCCGGCCGGCGCGTCTAGCCGGGCCGGCGGCCCGGGTGGCGGGACGTTGGCGCCGAGCTCGGCGGAGTGCGCCGCCAACAGGGCGGCCGGGACGGTCCATTTCGCCTCGCCGTATGGCTACGACGCCTCGGCCGGGATCATCGACGTCTACGCCGCGGAGAAGCTCGGGTACTTCGCCGACCTCTGCCTCGATGTCGACTTCGTCGACGTCCCGACCAGTGCCTCGCCCTATGCGCTGGTTTCCGCCGATGCCGCCCAGATAACCGGCGAAGGCAGTGCCGCCGATGCCATCGTCCAGGAGGCCGACGGCTCAAACTTCGTTGGCATCTCCACCTATGGGGACACCTCGGACTACGCCCTGCTGACCCGGGCGGGCATCACCAGGCTTACCCAGCTCGAGGGCAAGACCCTCGCCTATCACACGGTCCTGCCCGTCGTGCTCCATGAGATGCTGGCCAAGGCGGGAGTCGACGTGGCCAAGATCCGTATGGTCGACGACCAGACCTACGACCCCTTCCTCCTGGTACGCGGGAGCTTCGACGCCCTCCAGGTGTACCAGTCCAACGAGCCTATAACTTTGCGCGCCGCCCACGACCCCTTCACGATCTGGGCTCCCTCTCAGTTCGGGATCTCGGGCACGTTCAACGTCCAGGTCGCCAACCGCAAGTTCCTCGCCGCCCACCCCGGCGCGGCCGCCGATTTTCTCCGGGCCTCGTTCCGGGCGTTCAGTTACTGCGTCGCCCATAGCGCCACTTGCGTCGGGTACCTCGCCCAGGCCCAAGGCCCGTCGTTCGACATCGCTCACGGAGAAGCCGAATGGAAGATCGAGAGCACCCTGGCCCTCGACCACCACGTGGCCGGCAAGGGCATAGGGGTGCAGACGCGGGCCGAGTGGGCACCGGAGGCGAGGGCCGTGGCCCAGTACAAGCTGGTGCATGGCGCGGTCGACCTGGCCACGGCCGAGGACACCTCATTGGCGGCATCGCTTTACCAGGGCACCCGGCTGATCTGGCCCTAGGGCCGGGCAGCTTGGTGGCATGACCGTCCTTCTCGCCTTCGGGACGGTCCTGGCCTGGGGCCTGTGGATACCGATGGCCCAGGCCCTCCCGGGGGTGCCCCAGAGCTCCAGGACTTTTTATGCCACCTTGGCCAACGCCGTTTTCGCCACGCTGGCCCTGGTTTGGGGCGGGGGCCACATGTCGCTTGGCTGGCGGGGGTTCTGGCTCCCGGTGCTGGGCGGGGTCGTCTGGACCGGGGGCAACTACTCGGCCTTCAAGGCCTCCGAGGCCATCGGCCTGGCCCGGGCGGCGGGGTCGTGGACGCCGCTCAACATCATCACCGCCTTCGTCTGGGGCGCCTTCCTGTTCGGTGAGCTCGACGGGCTGAGCGCCGCTCGCTTTGCCGTCCTGGGCGGTGGGCTCGTCCTGGTGGTGGCCGGAGTGCTGTGCATCGTCCGGTCCCAGGAAGCTCCAGGGACTGACGCCGGCCCGTCAGTCCCGGCGCCTACGACGGCCCGCGCCGGCGCGGGGACGGCCTCGGAACGGCGCGGCCTGTTCTGGGCCGTGTCGGCGGGAGTCCTGTGGGGGAGCTACTTCGTGCCTGCGCAGTGGGCGAAGGTGCCCGCCCAGGTGAGCAATTTCCCTCTGGCGTTAGGGATGCTGGCGGCGGGGACCGTTCTGGTCACGTGCATGGGCGGACCGGCCCGGCTGCCGCCCCGGACGGCGGCGGTGCAGCTGAGCGCCGGGCTGCTGTTCGGCATCGGCGACCTCACTCTGCTCGGCCTGGTGGCCAGGTTGGGCACGGGCGCGGGTTTTACCATCGCCCAGCTGAGCCTGCTCGTCAACGCCGCGGTGGGCATATACGTGTTCAAGGTGCCGAGGCCGGGCTCCCGCCCCGCCCGGGTGGCCCTCGCCGGGATCGTGCTGGCCGGTGTCGGGGGAACGGCGATAGGGGCGTTCAAGTAGGGCCGGACGCCGCCGCTTTAGTGCAGCTGGCGGTAGACGCCGTCGGCTCCCGAGACCAGGGCGGCCACAACGAGCACGATCATGATGCCGGCGAAGACAAAGTCCGCCTTCCGGCTGACCAGGGCGTAGATGCCGAGGATCTGGGCCACCACCAACAAGGCGCCGGCGACATAGAACGGCGTCAAAGCTGTCCCTGGCCGGAAGGCCCCTGGCCGGAAGGCCCTTGGCCGGAAAGCATCGAAAGCATTGGGCGAAGGCTAACGGGATTTCCTCCTTCAGACAATGTGTGCGATCGAACATGCGTTTGATTGGGTACCATATAGCCCGTGAGCGCGCTTCAGCTCGGCCTGTTCGCCAGCGGGGAGGCCGCTGTCTTTGCCGGGGCCACGATCGAGCGGACCGACCTGGGCGGTGGCGCGTGGGTGGAGCTCCGTCGAGGATGGCTTCGGGGCGCCGACACTTTGTGCCAGGACCTCATCAGTTGCGTTCCCTGGCGCCACCACCGGCGCTGGATGTACGAGCGCTACGTCGACGAGCCCCGCCTCAGTTGCTGGTATGACCGGGGGCGCGAGCTCCCCGATGGGGCGCTCGAGATGGCGGGGGACCGCCTCGAAAGGCTTTATGCCGTCCCCCTGGCGGGCCCGGGGCTCAACTTCTACCGGGACGGCCGCGACAGTGTGGCTTTTCATGCCGACCGGGAGCTCAAGCACCTGAACGACACCGTCGTGGCCATCGTCACCCTGGGAGCGACGAGGCCTTTCCTGGTGCGCCCGCGGGGAGGCGGGCGCTCGCTCGACTTTCGGCCCGCATCGGGGGACCTGCTGGTCATGGGCGGGGCCTGCCAGGCCCTGTTCGAGCACGCCGTGCCCAAGACGGCCGCGTCCGGACCGAGGGTGAGCGCATCCTGGCGTTGGGCGCACCAACCTGCCTGACCGGAGCGGCATGGGCGGCACCTCGAAGGTGGCAGGGGTCCTGCTCACCGGGGGGGCCAGCCGCCGGATGGGGTTCGACAAAGCCTTGGTGGAGGTCGACGGCCTGGCCAGCGCCGTACGCCTGGCGGCGGTCATGCAAGAGGTAGCGAGCCCGGTGCTCGAGGTGGGCCCGGGGCGCTCGGGCCTGAAGGCCATCGCTGAGGAACCGGTCGGGCAGGGCCCGCTGTTCGCCACCTGTGCGGCACTGCCGGCGTTGGAGGCGGCGGGCCACCGTGGGCCGGTCTTGCTGCTCGCCTGCGACCTGGCTTTTGTGACGGCCGAGGACCTCGCCCTCCTGGCCGGCTGGCCCGGAGGCTCGTCGGTGGTCCCGATGGTCGACGGCCGTCCCCAGCCCCTGTGCGCCCGCTGGTCGCACGAGGATCTCCTCGCCGCCACCGGGCTTGTCCACGCCGGCGAGCGGTCCATGAAGGCGCTGCTGCGCCGGCCCGGGATCGTCTTGGTGGACCGGGACCAGTGGCCAGCGGGAAGGGCCGACCACGTCTTCGCCGACTTCGACACTCCCTCAGACCTGGCGGAACTGGGCCTGCGCCACGAGGCGCCCTGACCGCGGGCACGTCGGTCGGGGCCATTGGGGAGCGCTCAGGCAACCGGCTCGGGCTCGACGGGCAACTCGATGTCCACCCTGGTCCCCCCGCCGGTCGGCGACGACACCTCGACGGTGCCGCCATGGGAGGCGACGACCCGCTGGACAATGGCCAGTCCGAGGCCCGAACCGGGCATCGACCGGGCCGACTGGGCGCGGTAAAACCGCTCGAATATGTGAGGCAGGTCCTCGGGGGCGACACCGGGCCCCTCGTCGGTGACCGTCAGGTGCCAGGCGTCGTCGGAGACCAGCGTGACCCCGACCCGTCCCCCCGTGGGGCTCCATTTCGCCGCGTTGTCGAGGACGTTCATCACGGCCCGCTCGAGCAGGGCGGGCTGGGCGCGGACCTGTCCGGGCTGTAGAGAGACGTCGAAGTGCAGCGACAGCGCTCGTCGCTGTGCCCTGTCCACCGCCCGCTGCACCAGGTCGGCGAAAGGCACGGCTTCGGGCTCGGCCTCGGTCCGTTCGTCGTCCCGGGCCAGGTCCACCAGGTCACCAACGAGAGTCGTCAGCTCCTGCAACTGGGAGTCCACGTCAGACAGAAGTGCCTCCCGGTCCTCGGCCGGCAGGTCCCGCATCTTCATGAGCACCTCGATGTTGGTGCGCAGGCTGGTGAGAGGGGTCCGGAGCTCGTGACCGGCGTCGGAGATCAGCTGGGACTGCTGCTGGCGGGAGGCGTCCAGTGCGCCGAGCATGGCGTTGAAGCTCCGGGCCAAGCGCCCAAGCTCGTCGTTGCCCGTGTCGTCGATGGTCGCAGACAGGTCCTGGGTCTCTGCCACGTGCTGAGCTGCGCTCGAAAGCAGTTCGACCGGCTTGATACTTGTCCGTCCCACCCACCAGCCGAGCCCGGCGGCCACAGCACCCCCGCCCAGGACGACCAGGAGGAGCATCAGGCGCAGGAACGTCAATGAGTTGTCCACGTTGGTCAGGGGGTAGCCGATCTCCACCGACAGTTCGCCCGAGATGACGCTGACCGTCGCCACCCGGTAATGGGCACCGTCAGCGCCCTGGACCGTCTGGACCGGCGTGGTGCTCGAGTTGGACGTCAAGGTCTGCGCGGCCGCCGGCGTGAGCTTGAAGAAGGTCCTTTGGGGCATGGTGTCCTGCTGGGCGTCCACCGAATAGACCAGCGGTCCCCCCCGGTCCTGGGCGATTAGGGCCTGGACCTGGTCGCCCGTGCGGAGCTGGAAGTTTATGAAGGGCGAGGGGTTCAGCTGCCCGGGGGCAACGAAGCGGACCAGCGAGGGCACCAGGTTGACCGCGCTTTGCAGATTGGAATTGGCCTGCTGTTCTAGCTGTCGGCTGACGGCCACATAGGACACCAGCGCGGCCGTGGCCACGGCGACGGCGACGGCGGCCCCCACCAAGACGCTTATACGGGTCCGGAAACTGACCTCACGCAGCAATGGCAGAGAACCGCCCGCCGCCGGGACCACCACCGGTGCCGGGCCAACCTCGCTGCCGTTGCCGCTGTCGCTGCCGCTACCGGGGTCGTTGTCGTCGGCTCGCGTTCCAGGCGGCGCCGGAGGCGCGGGTTGGCCCGGCGAGAGCACGGGCCATCGGGGCGCCGCCGGCGGGACAGGGCCGCCGTCCTGCCAGGTGTGCCGGGACCCCCAGTTCAGCTCCATGCGTGAGGGCGGCCCGCCCTGTTCATCCCCTCATCTCCGCCGGCAGCCGCATCACGTAGCCGACGCCTCGCACAGTGTGGATCAGCCTCGCCTCCCCTTCGGCCTCGGTCTTGCGCCGTAGGTACCCTATGTAGACCTCGAGGCTGTTGGAGTTGAGGCCGAAGTCGTAGCCCCAGACCCGGTCGAAGATCACTTCCCGGGGCAACACTTGCTTGGGGTTGCGCAGGAACAGCTCCAGCAGCAGGAACTCTGTACGGGTCAGCTCGATCGGCCTGTTGCCCCGGAGGACCTCACGGGTCCCCGGGTCGAGAGTGAGGTCGGCGAAGCGCAGTGGCTCGTTCTCGGCGCTCGGGGCGCTGCGCCGCATCAGGGCGCGCAGGCGGGCCAGCAGCTCTTCGAGGGCGAAGGGCTTGACCAGATAATCGTCGGCGCCGGCGTCGAGGCCGTCCACCCGGTCGGTTACCGACGATTTGGCCGTCAACATGAGCACGGGCGTCCGGTCGCCCGCGGCCCGGAGCCGCCGGCACATCTCCAGGCCGTCGAGGCGGGGCATGGCGATGTCCAAAACGATGGCGTCAGCGGGTCTTTGGGCGTGGGCGGCGAGGCCCGCCGTACCGTCTTCGGCCAGTTCGGCCGCGTACCCCTCAAAACGCAGGGCGCGTTCAAGAGCCTGGCGCACCGCCGGCTCGTCGTCTACGACCAGAACTCTCATGGGAGCACCTACTTCCGTACCTCTCATTTTGGCCGATCGACCTGAGAAGGTGCTGAATGCACCGCCCCACAAAGGGCAAAAGCACTCGACCACCCGGTCCGGGCCGTTGATGGCGGCTGGGGGGATCAAGCTAAGTTGGTGGCGATGGCCCAATACCTCGTGGAGCGACGGCTGATGGACGTTTCCAGGCGCCTGCGCAAGACCAGAGAGGAACTCGCCATTGCCGACGAGCAGCTGATGGCGCTGGCCGAGGCGGCGGACGAGGCACGTCTACGGTCGTTGGTCTCAGAGACCCCGTTGGCGGCCAAGGAGAGCCAGGAGGCCCAGCGCCACGCCGATGCCATGGCGGGAGCACGGGACGGGCTGGCTTCACAGGTCAAGCGTTTGGAGCGCGAGCTCGACGAGCTCCTGGACAAGCTGGTACCCGGGAACGCCGGTTAGGGCCCACTACCGTGGCTCCCAGTAGTTTTCAGGCAGGGGCTCCCAGTAGCTTTCAGGCAGGATTTCGGTGCCGGCAAGTAGAAGGGCAAGGTAAGGCTGAGTGGGCGCAAGGCTCGTAATAGCGGAGGACGAGGCTCTGATCCGTCTCGACCTGCGGGAAACCCTCGAAGAGGAGGGCTACGAGGTCGTCGGTGAGACCAGCCGCGGCGACGAGATCGTGGGCCTCGTACGCGCTCAACGCCCGGACCTGGCCATCCTCGACATCAACCTGCCGGGGGGTGATGGGCTCACCGCGGCGGCCGAGATAACGGCCGAACGGCTGGCCGCGGTCCTGATCCTGACCGCTTTCAGCCAGCGCGAGCTGGTGGACCGGGCCCGGGAGGCCGGTGCGCTCGCTTACCTCGTCAAGCCGTTCCAGCGCAACGACCTGGTCCCGGCCATGGAACTCGCCCTGGGCCGCTTCGAGGAGATGAAGGCGCTCGAGGAGGCCTTCAAGGACCTCGAAGAGCGCATGGAGGCACGCACCCTGGTCGAGCGGGCCAAAGGGGCCCTCATGGACGAGCTCGACATGAAAGAAAGCGACGCCTTCCGCTGGATCCAGCGCCGCGCCATGGACGGGCGGACGACGATGAAGGAAGTGTCCCTCCAGGTGCTTTCAGGCGAGTTGCGGCCCTAGGCGATCAGGGCCGGCCTCGCGCCGGGGGAGCGGAGGCGGCCGGGGCGACATAGAGCAACGCGGCCAGGGAGGCCCCGAGCACGACGTTGTCCTCGCCCACTTCGAGCACCAGGCTGCCGTCCGGGCCGCGGGCGACGACGGTGGCCTGGGCGCCGGGGATGAAGTTGTGCTGTTCGAGGTAGACCAAGGCGTTGAGGTCGAACTCGACCAGCTCCATCATCCGGCTCAGCCGCACTCGGTCTCCCACCTTGGCTTTGGCCAGGACGGTGGCCGGCTCGGGCTGGGCGCCCGATCCCGGGATGGGGTTGCCGTGGGGGCAGGTCGGCGGGTTGCCCAGGATTTCGACCAGCCGGGCCTCGACCTCGTCGGAGATGACGTGCTCCCAGCGGTCGGCTTCGGCGTGTACCTTGTGCCAGGGCAGGCCGATGATGTCGGTCAGAAGTCGTTCCGCCAGGCGGTGCTTGCGTATGACGCTGGTCGCCAGCCGGCGCCCCGACGTGGTGAGGGAAAGCGAGCGTCCCCTGACCTCTATGAAGCCCTCCTCCCGCAGGCGGTGCACCATCTCCGAGACGGTGGGGGCGGAGTGGCCGACGCGCTCGGCCAGACGAGCCTGTATCACCTGGCTGCCCTCTTCCTCCAGGTTGAAGATCGCCTCGAGGTACTGCTCGTTGGGAGGGTGGGCGCCCGTCCGGCCGCCAACATTGCTCATGGCTTGAGCGTAGTTCTGTGTAGGGGCCGAGCCCCGCACCTAGTCGCGGGCGGCGGCTGGCGCTGGGAGTAAGGCAGACTCTAGGAGTGCAGAGGCGGTTGAAGCGGGCGGGGACGCCCGGGAAGGACCGGTCATGGCTTTGTTGATGCTCCTCGACGGCAATTCCTTGACCTACCGGGCCTTTTTCGCCCTGCCCACGGACCTGGCCACGGCTTCGGGTCAAGTGACGAACGCCGTTTACGGTTTCACCTCGATGCTCGTGAACCTGATCAAGGACCACAAGCCCGACTATCTGGCCGTGGCCTTCGACCGGCCCGAGCCGACCTTCCGCCACGAGCTGGTAGAGGGCTATAAGGCGACCCGTTCGGCGGCACCCGACATACTGCGCCAGCAGATGGGCCTCGTGCGCCAGCTGGTGGAGACCATGCGCGTCCCGGTCGTCGAGGCCCCCGGCTATGAGGCCGACGACGTCCTGGCCACCCTGGCCACCAGGGCGGCGGCGGAGGGCGACGACGTGATCGTGGTCACGGGCGACCGCGACACCTACCAACTGGTGGAGGACCCCCACCTGAAGGTCCTTTACAACCGGCGGGGCGTCTCGGACTACGCGCTTTACGACGAGGCCGGCATCTTGGAACGCACGGGCGTGACGCCGGCCCAGTACCCGGACTTCGCCAGCCTGCGGGGCGACCCGTCGGACAACCTGCCCGGGGTCCCCGGCGTGGGCGAGAAGACGGCCGCCAAGTTGATAACCACTTACGGCGACCTCGACGGCGTGTACGCCCACCTGGACGAGCTCACGCCGCGACTGCGTGCCTCTCTCGTCGCCGGCGAAGGCTCCGTGCGCAGCAATGCCCGGGTCATACCACTGGTGCGCGACCTCGACGTGTCCCTCGTGCCGGCCGAAGCGGCCGTCGGGGGCTGGGACGTGGCCGACCTGCGCCGGCTGTTCGAGTTCCTCGAGTTCCGCACCCTGTGGGACCGCTTCGTCGACGCCACCGGCACGGGGAAGGCCGATGCCGGCGCCGTGCCCGCGACCGGCGAGCCCCTGGCGGTGGCCGTCGAGCCCTGGGAGGGGCCGGCGGCGGTCGCCGGTGACCTCGGGGAGTGGGCCGGTAGCGGCGCGGCCCTGGCCGTAGCCGGTTCGTGGGAGGGACGGGAGGGCCGCTCCCCCCTGAGAGGTCTCGCCTTCGCCCTTGTCGGCCAGGACGCTCCCGCCGGCGACGGCGCTGGGGCCGGCTCTGCCGCCGGCTCGGGCTCGCCCTCGCCCGTCCAGGACCGCGCCTGGTGGCTCGAGGGGCGGCTCGTGGACGACGCCCGGGTGCGCTCGGCCCTGGACGGCGTGCTCGGCTCGGCCAGCCGCGCCCTGGTTTCCACCCACGACGCCAAGGCCCTCATGAGGAGCCTGGCCTTGATAGGCGTCGACTTCTCCAACCTCGACCTGGACACGTCGATCGCCGCTTATCTGGTCGACCCGGCCGGTGACCAGTACCTGTTGGAGGATCTGGCGGCGCGCTTTGCTGGCGTGGCCATCGCCCCGGCGGGGACCACGCCGAGCGGCCAGCTCGACCTGTCCGGCGCCGCCGAGCCCGGGCGCATGGCCGCCGAGCGGGCCGTCGCCGTCGCCCGGCTGACCGGTCCGCTGTCGAGCGCCCTGGCCCACCGGGGGATGTCACGCCTGTACGACGAGGTGGAAAGGCCGCTGGTCAGGGTGCTGGCCCGCATGGAGCTTGTCGGCGTCCGGGTGGACTCGGTCGAGCTCGCCCGTCTGGGCCACCAGCTGGCAGACGAGGCCCGCGCCCTGGAGAGCCAGGTCCACGACCTGGCCGGCACCCAGTTCCTGGTCAACTCGGTGCAACAGCTGCGCGAAATCCTCTACAACAAGCTCGGGCTCACCCCGGGGAAGAAGACAAAGACGGGGTATTCCACCGACAACCAGACGTTGGAGAAACTGCGCGACGAGCACCCCATAATCCCGGCCATCCTGCGTTACCGGGAAATCGAAAAACTCCGTTCGACCTATACCGACGCCCTTTTGGCCGAAGTGGCGCCGGACGGCAGGATACACGCCACCTTCAACCAGACCGTGGCCCGCACCGGCCGGCTCTCTTCGGATGCGCCCAACCTGCACAACATCCCCGTGCGGACCGAGGAAGGGCGCCAGCTGCGGCG
>Ga0181517_10004437_pt1 | contig 12774 bp, 10 predicted proteins | sample PEATcosm2014_Bin_31_FD_119748 | JGI IMG/M metagenome (GOLD analysis project Ga0181517, IMG submission 119748) | Peatland microbial communities from MTU Mesocosm Facility, Houghton, MI, USA - PEATcosm2014_Bin01_30_metaG | ecosystem: Environmental > Terrestrial > Soil > Wetlands > Peat | place... | reverse complement strand
GCCGCACCGTGGGCGCCGGCACGGTTTCGGAGATTGTGAAGTAAAAGGGAACAGTGGACAGTGAACAGTGATCGGTAGCGGCATTGCCTGTGTCAGCCGATGGGGCTGAAGCGGGCACAGAAAGAACTGACCACTGTTCACTGACAACTGAAAGGATCAGAGGATGCGGGAAATCGTTACATTGCAGTGCACGGAGTGCAAGGAGCGCAACTACTCGACGACGAAGAACAAGAAGACGACTACCGGCCGTCTGGAGTTCAAGAAGTTTTGTAATCGCTGCCGCAAGCACCAGCCGCACAAGGAAACGAAGTAGAACAGTGGACAGTGGTCAGCGAACAGTGGTCAGTAAGCCTCCAGCTCATCTAGGCGATAGGTACTGTTCACTGCGCACTATTCACTGACCACTGCTTTTAGGGGCGTAAGCTCAACGGCTAAACTGTCGGTCTCCAAAACCGAACTTGGGGGTTCGAATCCCTCCGCCCCTGCCAGATTGAGTGGGAATGCGGCCGGCAAAACGCCGGGCGCGAAGGAACTGGAAGTATGGCAACGATCGTGAACGGCGAAGTACGGCAGCCCCCGGTAAAGCGGCAGGAGACAAATCCCGTGTCGAAGATCTTCGACAACGTAGTTGGATTGTGGAAAGAGTTCGCCCAATTCCTGAGCGACGTTCGCGCGGAGATGCGCAAGGTGGTTGCGCCCTCGCGCAAGGAAGTGGAGGCGACCACCACGGTTGTGATCGTTGCGGTCTTCATCTTCGGAGTGTTCTTCTTCGTGGTGGACTGGATCTTCGGCATTGGCCTGAACGGGTTGCTGAGCAAGCTGGGCGGGCTGCAGCAGTAAGCGCAAGCGCGAATCGAGAACACGATGGCAGATGAGTTAGAACAACCCGCCGAACAGCAAGAACCACAGCCGGAGCGCAACGAGCGCTTCAAGTGGTACATCCTGCACGCCTACTCGGGCTTCGAGCGCAAGGTGCGCGAGTCGATCGAGAGCCGCGTGCAAGCCTTCGGGCTACAGGACAAGGTGGGTCGCGTCATGATTCCCACCGAGCCGGTGACGGAGATCGTCAACGGTAAAAAGCGCACCGTCGAGCGGGTTTTTCTGCCCGGCTATGTGCTGGTCGAGATGGAACTCGACAACCACATGTGGCATGTCTTGAAGGACACGCCCAAGGTGACGGGTTTCCTGGGCACAGGCGATAAGCCGGTAGCGCTCTCCGAGGAGGAAGTGAGCACGATTCTCTTCCGTTCGGAGACCTCCAAGGACAAGCCCCGGCTCAAGATCAAGTTTGAGAAGAACGAACAGGTCCGGATTACCGACGGGCCGTTCGCCAACTTCAACGGCGTGGTGGACGAGATCAACGAAGATCGCGAGACGCTCAAGGTCATGGTGACCATCTTCGGACGCTCGACGCCGGTCGAACTGGAGTTCGGCAAGGTCGAAAAGATTGAGTAGTTGCAGCTTCTAGCTACTAGCTTCCAGCTTCTAGCCGGTTGAGCCTACCTAGCGGGCGCCGGTTGAAAGCGAACGCCTGGGCGGCAACTCCAAAATTCGCACAAAGAAACAGCCAGCTGAAAGCTAGAAGCTAGGAGCTAGAAGCTGGTTCCGAAGGAACTTATCATGGCACCTCCGAAGAAAATTACCGGCTACGTGAAGTTGCAGATCGAGGCCGCCAAGGCCACACCCGCTCCCCCGGTCGGCCCCGCGCTCGGTCAGGCGCAGGTCAACATCATGGAGTTCTGCAAGCAGTTCAACGCCCGCACGCAGAACAAGGAGTCGGCCGGCCTGATCATTCCGGTCGTCATCACGGTTTATGGCGACCGCAGCTTCAGCTTTGTCACCAAGACCCCGCCGGCGGCCGTTCTGCTCAAGAAGGCAGCCGGAATCGCCAAGGGCTCCGGCACGCCCAACAAGGAAAAGATCGGTAAGGTGACCGAAGCGCAGGTGCGCGAGATCGCCACGCAAAAGATGCCCGATCTGAACGCCGCGTCCGTCGAAACCGCCATCAAGAGCATCAAGGGAACCGCCCGCTCCATGGGCATCGAAGTGGTGGCGTAAGCCGCAACGTTCGCAGTTCGAAACGCAAGAAGGCCCTCCGTTCGCGGAGGGCCTTCTTGCATCCGGAAGGTTCGCGGCGAGCAGCCCAAACGCAATCTCAGAACAGCCGCCCAATCGTGATGAAGACCTTGCGGTGGCCGGCGTCGCCGACGGAAGCGCCGATGGAGATGGAGCCGAGCGGGGTCGCGGCCATCAGTCCGGCGGTCCCATCCTGACGCAGAATCGCGTGCGCCTCGGGTGACCAGATCTCCCCGGCCTCGTAGCCCAGGACGCCGTAAAGGCCGTGTCCCAGTCCGGTGGGTAGAGCAGCGAGGCGGTGCAGATAGCCTGCGCGGGCAAGGTACGTGTCGGTGCCGCGGTATTCGTCGAACGACGAGGCGGAGAGCCGCCGAGGCCCGCCCAGCGTGAAGCGGTAAGGCTCCGCGACATTGGCGCGCAGATAAGAGTTGACATCCGCGGTCAGGCCGAAGATATTGCGATCCCTCCAGAGCCAGGTGTGCGCCGTAGAGAGCATCACCAGCGGCGCATTGTCGCTTCCGGCGGCATGATAGAGCGCGCCGGCCGACGCCGAAAGCCGGAAGCCCTGCGGCGAGACGGTGCCGGAGGATTCCTTGTCGATGTTGATGTGCAACAGGCCCGTCTGCGCGGTTCCCGATAGATAGGGTCCGCCGCCTGTTCCGGTCGTGAGGCTCCAGTGCGTGTCTTCGGCGCGCCACTCGGAGGAGATTTGCAGGGAATTGCCGAAGGTGCGGCCGGCCTCGACGCCCGCATCGAGATCTTGCAGGAAACGCTCGGCGACACGCTTCTGGTTGGCCCAAATGTAGATCGGCTCGCGGAGAACGCCTGCGCGGGGCTGGATGAAGTACCCGCCGGGTGTCAGCAGACGGTAGTATTCGGCCGAGATATCCGTCATGTAACCGAGTCTGGCGTCGGCGCGGAGTTCGGAACCGAAACCGCCCAGGTTTTGATCGACCAGTCTCAGACTCAGCTCCATGCGGGTGATGTTGGAGGTCTCTGCGGCCATATCCGGACCGACGAGGAGATAGGGTGGGCCGGCAGTATCCTTGCTCAGCCGGACCAGAACGCCCGTATCGGGAGCGGACTCCGCCGTGGTCGCCGTGGCAGGCGCGGGGCCGAAGGTCTCGTAGGTTGCTCCATATCCGCCGTTGGACTGGATAGGTTTCAAAGCGTCGAGAGTGGTTGCCGACGAGATGGGCTGGCCTTCCAGCGCCTTCAAATCGCCAAGAGCCAGTCGCTGGGCTCCAGGTTCGCCGCCCTCCACGCGTACTTCGCGCAGTACGCCGGGCTGGGCGCGGCGCCGGCTTTCGCGCGCGGCCAGGTGGGCCTTCCAATCCGTTTCGTCGAGGGCAAAGCGCAGCAGGTCGGCGCGCTTCCGCTCCGCCGCCTGGTAGCCCGCATCGATCAGTTGCGCGGCCTTGTTGTAGTCGGTAGCCGAGAACTGCCCGACCGGCACGCTGATCAGCACATCGGCCAGTTGCTTGGCCTGGTCCACATTGCGCTGGATGCCGGCATCGAAGGCGCGGTTGAGCACGCCGACGATGGACCCTGTGTCCGGGCTGGAGGTGGCAGCCTCTTCCAACTGCACGGCGATCACGGTTTCCGCATGCAGGTCGCGCCGGAGGACGTCCGTGGGCAGGTTGTCGAGAATGCCGCCGTCCACCAGCATGTGTCCGTCGCGGCCCTGGACCGGCGGAAAGACTCCGGGAATCGAGATGGAGGCGCGGACGGCCTGGGGCAGCGGCCCGCTGGAAAAGGTCACCGATTGCAGCGTGTTCAGATCCGTGGCCACGCAGCGGAAGGGGATGGGCATCCCGTTATAGTCCAGCTCCTGCCGGTTGTAGGCGAGCATATTGCCGGTGAGGAAGGCATTCACGCCGCGGTCGGAGAGCAGCGCGTTGCGCAGTCCTGGCCCATGCTTCAGACCGAAGGTGATGGCCGCGGGGTTCTGGCGGCGATCCTGCCGGCGGCGGTAGCTGCTGTCGACATACGGGGTCTCCAGGGTGAAGACCTCGGTGAAAGCATCGCTGACGGCCAGCGCGCGCATCTGCGCGGGAGTATCTCCGGCGGCATAGAGGCCTCCCACGAGGGCGCCCATGCTGGTTCCGGCCACGCGGTCAATGGGAATGCGGTGCTCTTCGAGCCACTGGAGAACGCCCACATGAGCCAGGCCCAGAGCGCCTCCGCCCTCCAGCGCTAGGCCTACGATGGGACGGCCCCGCGGGACAATGGCCGGTAGCGGAGCTGGCAAGGCTGCTGGGCTGGCGGAACTGGGACTCTTCTGGTCCGGCTGCTGGCCACAGGCGGAAGATGCCAGCACGGCGGCGGTAAGGAGAATTGCGGCGCACTTCCACGGCATGAAGATACCCCATTGAAATCGACTTCCTCAAAGTTACGCGATTTCAGAAGGAGCCGCCGTGATGAATGCGGCAAAGAGGGGTTCGGGGGTTGAATCCGGCAATCCAGAGACCGACCGGGGCTTGCCCGCACAAAGGCCCTCCCCGGACAGGGAGGGCCTTTGTGTCTGCGTGTGTGTCAAGGCGCGCCGGTAGGGGCGAGCAGCTTGAGTCGCCCTACTTCGGCGGGGCTGGCGCGAACCCTTCGCGTCTGCGGCCGGGTTCCGGCTTTGGCTTGGGTTTCGGCGCCTTCTTCGGTTCTTTCTTGCCTTTGTCTTTGCTTCCCATGGGGGCTAGTGTGACACAAAAGGGCCGCTGGGGGAAAGTCGAAAAGCCGATGTCGCATGGTCTTTGCTGCCTCGCGCGGCGGATCGATCCTTTGGCGGCCGGGCCGATTTCCACGCACGACGATTGCCCCGCAATCGCGTACGAAGATCGGATTTAAACTGTGGTGAGAGGCTGGAACCGGTCGCAAATCTTGCGCCGGATCTCACGAGAACCGATGAAGACACACTTTTCCTTCGGCAAGGATGGCATCGAAGTTTCCCTCCCCGACGGTTTCGATTGCCAGGTGCTCAGGAGCCGCTCGGCCTCCGCGCTGAGCGATGCGACTGCCTCGCTCGGCGCCGCGCTCGATCGCCCCATCGGCTGCGAGCCGCTGGCGGAGATGGCCGCCGGCAAGAAGACTGCCGCCATCTCCGTCTGCGACATCACGCGGCCGGCGCCGAACCGGATCACGCTGCCGCCCCTCCTCAGCCGGCTTCACGCGGCCGGAATTCCTGTCGAGGGCATCACGATTCTGATTGCAACGGGATTGCACCGGCCGGCCACCGAGGCCGAGGTCGAAGCCATCCTCGGGCCGGAGATTGCGGCCAAATACCGCGTCGTGAGCCACGAAGCGCGCGCCCTGGCCGAGCACCGCCAACTCGGTGTCACGAGCCGCGGAACTCCGGTCTATATCGACGAGCGGTTCATGGCCGCGGATTTGCATATCACTCTCGGCTTCATCGAGCAGCACCTGATGCTGGGTTTCTCCGGCGGGCGCAAGCTCATCGCTCCCGGTCTCGCGGCCCAGGAAACCATCAAGGCCATTCATGCGCCCAGGTTCATGCGCGAGCCGCTGGCCATGGAAGGTTCGATCGCCGCCAATCCCCTCCACGCGGAATTGCTGGAGATCGCCCGCATGGCCCGCCACGACTTCATGCTCGATGTGACCCTCACCCAGGACCGGGGAATCTCGGGGGTCTTTGCCGGCGATCCGGTCAAGGCGCACGCGGCGGGCGTCGAATTCCTCGAGACCACGACGCTCGAAACCCTCGCGCGGCCGGCGGATGCGGTCATCACCAGCGCGGCCGGATATCCGCTCGACCTCACCTTTTACCAGACTGTCAAGGGCGTCACCGCCGCCCAGCACCTCGTCAAGCCGGGCGGAAGAATCCTCATCCTTGCGGAGTGCGCCGAGGGGGCCGGTTCTCCCGAGTTCGCCCGCAAACTCGAGAGCTTCGCGGGCTGCCAGAGCTTTCTCGACGGGCTTCTCGCCTCCGCTGTCGAGATCGACCAATGGCAACTGGAGAAGCTGGCGCTCACCGGCCTGAAATACAAGCTGCTCTTTTACACGCCGGGAGTGACCAAGGCGCAACTCGGGAGCCTGGGCGCCGACGCCTTCGCCAACGTAGACGCAGCCGTTGCCGCCCTGCTCGACGGCCTGCCAAAGGACGCACTGGTCGCGCTCGTGCCCGAAGGCCCCTATGCCTACGCCCGCGCCAACGGCCGGAAGGCATAACCGGCGCTCGAAAAGTGGGCAACTGCCGGATTCCAAGCGCACCTCGCCCTCCCGGCTTGCATTTCCGTGGCCAATTCTCTATGATTCAAAGATGTGTCCAAGGGAAATCCCTGGACCGTCATAAGCACCACGGTTTCTGAGCCCGTTCAGTGCATTGGCTCTGGCAACGAAAAGCGTTGCCTGTGCGGCCAGCACCGGGTACCTCGCAAAGCGGGGCTGGCAGAAGCGGTGGGAGACGAGGGAAGAATGGCAAAAAACGACAGCAAGAATATTGTGAAGGCGCGCGCGGCTGTAACCCAGCCGGCGTATGCGCTGCCTGAGGCCGTTGGCCTGCTCAAGCAGGTCAAGTATGCCAAGTTCGACGAAACCGTCGATTTGACCATGCGTCTGGGCGTCGACACGCGTCACGCCGACCAGATGGTGCGCGGAACCGTGGTTCTGCCGCACGGGCTGGGCAAGACCAAGGTCGTGGCCGTGATCGCCAGCGGCGACCGTCAGAAGGAAGCCACCGCGGCCGGCGCAGACTTTGTCGGCGGCGAAGAGATGGTCGAGAAGATTCAGAAGGAAAGCTGGACCGCCTTCGATGCCCTGATCGCCACGCCGGACATGATGAAGGTCGTCGGCCGGTTGGGCAAGGTGCTGGGTCCCAAGGGCCTGATGCCGAACCCCAAGACCGGAACCGTGACCATGGATGTGGCCGCGGCGGTCAAAGAGATCAAGGCCGGCAAGGTGGAGTTCCGCGCCGACAAGACCAGCCTGGTGCACGTGCCCGTGGGCAAGCTGAGCTTTGACCCGCAAAAGCTGGTGGACAACGCAACCACGGTGATTGGCGCCATCGTCCGCAGCAAGCCTTCGGCGGCCAAGGGCAAATACATCAAGAGCATCACGTTGAGCTCGACGATGGGCCCTGGGGTGCCGCTGGATTCGGCAGTAGCCGACGCGGCCGGCAAGCACTAAAAGCAGTGGGCAGTGAACAGTGGACAGCGGACAGTTTAAGAGCGACCCGCTGATCCTTGTTTCTGGCCGTGTGGGTTGGACAAAAGGATTCTGAACAGAGCGCCCGGTGAGGGCGTGGCAAGGAATAGGTAAGCGGCGAGCAAGGGACAGCGATCAAAGTAGGTTTTGAGGCTCTGTCCACTGTTCACTGTTCACTGTTCACTGTCGGGAGCAGGACAATGGCGATTTCAAAGGCGAAGAAGACGGAGAAGGTCCAGTTGCTGGCCAAGGAGCTGGAGACCTCGACGACGGCAATTATCGGTACGTTTGCCAAGCTGACCGTGGCCAAGGACTTTGCGCTGCGCAAGGTGATCCGCGAGGCGGGCGGCAAGTACCGCGTGGTCAAGAACAAGTTGGCGGCTGTGTCTGCCGAGGGTACGCAGGTCGAGGCCGCGCTGAAGGGTCTCAAGGGCGTGAATTCGGTGGCCTTCACCTCCGGCGATCCGGTGGCGTTGGCCAAGGTTTTCGCCAAGTGGGCGTCCGACAACGCGGAGTTCCAGTTCAAGCTGGGCATCGTGGACGGCAAGCTGCTGAACGTGGAAGAAGTGAAAGCGCTGGCGACCATGCCGGGCAAGGAAGAGCTGTTCTCGAAACTGCTGTTTCTTATCAATGCGCCGGCCCAGCGGCTGGCGACCGTGCTCAATGCCACGGGCCGCGACCTGGCGGTGGTGCTTGGCCAGGGCGTGGAAAAGGAAAAATTTGCCGGAGAAGCGGCGGCCTAAAGCTGCCAGCTTCGAGCCTCTCGCTTCCAGATATTCTTGCGGAAGTTGAGGCTGACGGTCCCCTCGGGGGGGAAGAGCTAGCGGCTAAAAGCTAGTAGCTAAAAGCTGCTTTTAATGGATTTGGCGGTAGAACAGGCCGGAAGGGCGCGGGTCTGGGCGCATCGGAAACTTCCAGTTTGGGCTGACGGCCGGAAATATCAATTCAAACGTTTTTGATTGGAGAGAACAATGGCGGATCTGGTGCAGTTGGAAGAGCAAATTGTGGCCCTTAGCCTGCTGGAAGCGGCAGCTCTGGTAAAGAAGTTGGAAGAGCGTCTTGGCGTTTCGGCGGCGGCGGCAGCCCCGGTAGCGGTGGCGGCAGCGGGCGCGGCGGCTCCGGTGGTCGAGGAGAAGACCGAGTTCCAGGTCATCCTGAAGGACTTCGGCGCGAACAAGATCAACACCATCAAGGCCGTACGCGAGGTTACCTCGCTGGGCCTGAAGGAAGCCAAGGACCTGGTCGATGGCGCCCCCAAGGCGATCAAGGAAAGCGCGACCAAGGACGAGGCCGAGGCCATCAAGAAGAAGTTCGACGGCATCGCAACCATCGAAATCAAGTAACTGGGGAACTTGCAAGCTCGGTCGGGACGCGCTACGATAATCGTTGCGCGTCTTTCCGGCTCTTTCCGATTTGAGGAATGGAGCGGGAGCTGGGCGGCGCGTCCTGAGTTGCAGGCGGTGGCACGCAAACATCCGCAGGCCAGAGCAGAGGCAAGCACTCTGGCGACGGGCATTGCGCGAGGTATAAGTGCCTTAGGGTCAACGAATTAGGCGGATTTCGTTGACGAGTGGCGAGTGGCTGGCGGGCGGCTGGCGAGCGAGCGGCAGAAGCGAGCTTTGGGATCGGCGAGAGCAGGGTTCAGAATTCGGATGGGGGCACAGGCGATAGGCCGCGCTCGCGAGGCATTGCGTCCTTGCGGGCTTTTCGTGTCTCCCAACCGCGGCAGATAAGCCTCACAGGCAAATATCTGCCCTATGCGCATAGGTAGATCACAACGGCTTCAGCCGGTGCGCCTGCTTCTTCCGATTGTGCGCAGTCTAGCGCACTTGCCGGATATGCGGCAATGCCCTCTTCGCGGTTTTGACGTAGCTCTAACGAACACGTTTACCCTCGCTCGCCGGCCCGCTCCGGTTTTGACGCAGCGCAAGGGTGGGGACTGGGTTTGGCAAGTGTTCCAGTCCGGTTTTTTGCAATTTTACCGTAATCAGCCGGCACCTCGGGACTCGGGTGCTGGCCCGGCATCGGCCTCGCCTAGCGGCCCGGGTGCTGGAGAGACGAGCCTCAGGAGTGAAAATGCCCAACGAGAAGCGCGCGATTCGCAGCCGGCTCGATTTTTCCAAGATTCCCACCGCAACCCAGATTCCCAACCTGATTGAAGTACAGAGGCGTTCCTACGAGCGTTTTCTGCAGATGGACAAGCTGCCCAACGAGCGCGATGACAGCGGCTTGCAGTCGGTGTTTGTGTCGGTTTTCCCGATCACCGACTTCCGCGGCATCTCGCAATTGGACTTCGTCGACTTCTCGATCGGCAACTGGGAGTGCAAGTGCGGCCACTTGAAGGGGCTGCACCACTTGCGCACGGCTTGCGTGCATTGCGGCGCGATGGTGATTACGGATCCGTTCCTTCCCGGCGATGTGCTCTGCCAGAAGTGCGGAACGTACAACAAGAACACGCCCGACTTCTGCAACAAGTGCGGCGACCCGGTCAGCCTCCAGTTGAAGTACGACCAGCAGGAGTGCGAGGAGCGGGGCATGACCTTCTCTGCGCCCCTCAAGGTCACCGTGCGCCTCACCATCTACGACAAGGACGCCGAGACCGGCAACAAGACCATTCGCGACATTAAGGAGCAGGAGGTGTTTTTCGGCGACATTCCGCTGATGACGCCGAACGGCACCTTTATCGTGAACGGCACCGAGCGCGTCATCGTTTCTCAGTTGCATCGCTCGCCGGGCGTCTTCTTCGAGACGGCCAACAACCGCACCTACTTCCTGGGCAAGATCATTCCCTATCGCGGTTCGTGGGTGGAGTTCGAGTACGACCAGAAGAACACGCTCTATGTCCGCATCGACCGCAAGCGGAAGTTCCTGGGCACCATCTTCCTGCGCGCGCTGGGGCTGCGCTCGGACGAAGAAATCCTGAAGACCTTCTACACCGTGGACCGGCTGCACATCGCCGACGGCAAGCTGCAGTGGGCGGTCCCGCAGGACGCGCACGCGGCCACGCATCTGGTGGGCGCCAAGCCGGCGCACGCCATTCTGGCCAAGGGCGAGGAAATTGCCCACTCAGGGCGCAAGATTTCGCCGGCTGCGCTCAAGGCGATCCGCGCCGCCGCCATCGACCGCATCGAGGTGGAATCGGCTGAGCTGGATGGCGCCATCACCGCGTCCGACGTGGTCGATCTGAATACCGGCGAAGTGGTCGTCGAGGCCAACGTCGAGCTGACCGCCGACCGCCTGCACAAGGTGCTGTCGAGCGGCGCCGCCAGCTTCGAGGTCTTCTTCCCGGAGCGCGACGACGTGGGCAACATCATCACCAACACCCTCAAGCGCGACTCCATCCGCAAGCCGGAAGAGGCGCTGATCGAGATTTACCGCAAGCTGCGGCCCGGCGATCCGCCCACGCTGGACACGGCGACGGCCCTCTTTGAAGGCATGTTCTTCGACGCGCGCAAGTACGACTTCTCGCGCGTGGGCCGGCTCAAGTTCAACATCAAGCTCTACGAGAGCCAGGACGCCACGCACCTGGATCACCGCACGCTGACGCCGGAAGACTTCTACGCGACCATCCGCTATCTGCTCAAGTTGCGCAAGAACATCGGCATGGTGGACGATATCGATCACCTGGGCAACCGCCGCGTCCGCGCGGTGGGCGAGCTGATGGAGAATCAGTTCCGCATCGGACTGGTGCGCATGGAGCGCGCCATCAAGGAAAAGATGAGCGTCTATCAGGAGCTGTCGACGGCCATGCCGCACGACCTGATCAACGCCAAGCCGGTGATGGCGGCCATCCGCGAGTTCTTCGGTTCCTCACAGCTCTCGCAGTTCATGGATCAGACCAATCCGCTCTCGGAAATCACCCACAAGAGGCGCCTGTCGGCACTTGGACCGGGCGGCTTGTCGCGTGAGCGCGCCGGCTTCGAGGTGCGCGATGTGCACCCCACGCACTACGGCCGCATCTGCCCCATTGAAACGCCGGAAGGTCCGAACATCGGCCTCATCAGCTCGCTGAGCTGCTTTGCCCGCATCAACGAATACGGATTCATCGAGTCGCCCTACCGCAAGGTGAAGGACTCGCGGATTCTGGACTTTGTTGAGATCGTCAACGCCGGCGAAAGCGGCCTGCGCGTGGGCGATCACATCGAGAAGGAAGAGGCCGGGCGCCTGAATGCCAGCCTGAAGAAGGCGGGCAAGCGGAGCATCGACCACATTCCCTTCAGCTTCTATCTCTCGGCATGGGAAGAGGACAAGCACACCATCGCCCAGGCCAACATCGAGTTCAACGACGAGGGCGTGATTACTGAGGATCTGGTGAATGCGCGCCGTCAGGGCAACTTCGTTCTCGTCAACCGCACCGAAGTGGACTACATCGACGTCAGTCCCAAGCAGTTGGTGTCGGTGGCCGCGTCGCTGGTCCCGTTCCTCGAGCACGACGACGCCAACCGCGCGCTGATGGGCGCCAACATGCAGCGCCAGAGCGTGCCGCTGCTGGTGGCCGAGGCGCCGCTGGTGGGCACGGGCATGGAAGGCGTCACCGCGCGCGACTCCGGCGCCGTCATCCTGGCGCGCCGCAACGGCATCGTGGATTCGGTCGACTCCGAGCGCATCATCGTGCGCGTGGAAGGCGAGCATCATCCCACGCAGCTTTCGCGCGAGGTGGGCTCCGACATCTATCAGCTCATCAAGTTCAAGCGCTCCAACCAGAACACCTGCATCAATCAGAAGCCGGTTGTCCGCGAGGGCGACCGGGTGGTCAAGGGCCAGGTCATCGCCGACGGACCCTGCACCGAGCAGGGCGAGCTAGCGCTGGGACGCAACGTGCTGGTGGCCTTCATGCCCTGGCGCGGCTACAACTTCGAGGACGCGATCCTCATCAGCGAAAAGCTGGTGCGCGAGGACTATTACACCTCGGTGCACATCGAGGAGTTCGAAATCGAGGCCCGCGACACCAAGCTGGGTCCCGAGGAAATCACGCGCGACATTCCCAACGTCAGCGAACATGCGCTGCGCGACCTGGACGAGAGCGGCGTGATCCGCATCGGCGCCCAGATCAAGCATGGCGACATTCTGGTGGGCAAGGTGACGCCCAAGGGCGAAACCCAGCTCACGCCGGAAGAAAAGCTGCTCCGCGCCATCTTCGGCGAAAAGGCCGGCGATGTCCGCGACGCTTCGCTCACCTGCCCTCCGGGCATCGAGGGCACGGTGGTGGATGTGCGCATCTTCAGCCGCAAGGGCCAGGAGAAGGACGAGCGCGCCAAGCTGATCGAGGCCGAGTACGTCGCCAAGCTGGAAAAGAACCTGGGCGACGAAATCCGCATTTTGACCGACGAGCGCCTGAAGCGCCTGGATGGCATCCTGGGCGGCAAGGAAGTGCTGTCCGATCTGCACGACGAGCGGACCAACAAGCGTTTGCTGACCAAGGCGGCGATTCTTGACCGCGAGACCATCGAGCGCATCTCCACCAAGAACCTCAAGCGCATCCGCTACGCCGACAAGGACCCCCGCGTCAACGAGCAGATCGATGAGATCGAGGAGATGACCTCG
>Ga0181517_10004434_pt1 | contig 12777 bp, 12 predicted proteins | sample PEATcosm2014_Bin_31_FD_119748 | JGI IMG/M metagenome (GOLD analysis project Ga0181517, IMG submission 119748) | Peatland microbial communities from MTU Mesocosm Facility, Houghton, MI, USA - PEATcosm2014_Bin01_30_metaG | ecosystem: Environmental > Terrestrial > Soil > Wetlands > Peat | place... | reverse complement strand
TGCCCGGCCCCGGAAACGATCCGTGCCACCGGACCCACAAACTCATCCCGGGAGAGTGATCGAGCCTTCCAGGAGAGATCCACGATAAGGATCATTTTGCCTCCAGAACAGCACGCCGGACCCGGAAAAATCCCCGGAAATTTGCATACTCTTTTTCTGATTCCTCAATAACGATCTTTTTCTTAAAGAGGGGAGCGTCCACAACCAGCGTCTCGTATTCTCCTCCTTCCCCAGTGAGGGTGATGCGATGAGAACGCACGTACTGCTGCAGGTCGTGGAGTGCTTCCTTGTCAATCTCCCTTCCCAGCCAGTCCGCAGAGAACGGGGCAGCGAAGACGCCCGTAATAATAGCCCGGAAGCCGGATGAAATCAACTTCCCCATGTAGACCTCCGGATCTGTGTACCAGAGAGGGTTGAAACACCAGAGGTCGAGGTTCCGGCAGATGCGCTGGACCCGGGATGCCTGGTATACGGAGAGGAGGGCGCCGGTTACCACGCCCTCGATGCCGTACTCTTCCACAGCGAGGCGTATGGCGCGGGAAAGATCGTCAAGCTCAGCCTCTTCGATCCCTTCAGTCTCTACTGTAACCAGCGGGAGTCCGGCCGCCTCTGCCTGCAGTGGCACGAGGTGGATATTGGGGATGTGGAACATGTAGCTCTCTTCGTTCCGGGACCGGACCGAGATAAGGCAGGCCACCTCCTCCTGCTGGATGGCAAGGTGGCAGGCAAACCATGAGTCTTTCCCCCCGGAACAGAGAACGCCGAGTTTCATTCCCTGTGTACTCGTCCTTCCAGCCTCTTGAATCTCTCCTTTTTAAAAAAAAAAGAAGTTTTCTACCGGGCTTTATCGCTCAACTGCAATCAAACCCTGGTGGTTGTGCTCGCGTTTACTACTGCTGTTGCATTGGATTTAACCGTCAGGGTAGGAAGAGGCGTCAGTATAGTAGTGGGGTTTGGAGTCGGCGTTGGGGTGGGGATTGCAAGCGAAGCCTGTAGATCAATTATTCCTGATGGCATGGTGGTCGAATCTGTTTTCACCGCTTTACCGTCACTGTAGATAGTTACTTTCAGTTCGTCACCCGAACCGTCCATTTTCTGGATGGAAACAGCAGCCGTCTTATCCGTAGTGACGACCTGATAGAAATGGTCACCGGTATCAGTTACAGACTGATGCGTGTTCGGTGAACCAACCCAACCGGTGTAGTTCTGGTCGTACGTGATCTCAACCCATACACCCGTTTGCGGAATAAGCGGCTGCGTCGTTTGCGGTACCTGTTCTGTGGTTACTGCCGTGGTCACGACAGGAGTCGGCGTTGGTGTCGGCATTGTGGTAACCGCTGTAGGTTGCGGCGTCGTCATCGGTTGTACCACCGTCGTTTTCTGCAGGTTTTTCATAACGATAAATCCTCCGGCTGCGACCGCAAAGATTACAATAATAATAACAGCCGCTACAAGGATCCTTGAACGGTTCTTCCGAGGCGCTGCCGGGGTGCCGTCAGCAGCTGGCGCCGTTTTCATCGGTGGGGCTGCAGGTTCTTTCAGGGGAACCGAGACGGGTTCTGGCACGGCCGGTACAGATTCCGCGAGAGACTCCTCTTCTCCCAAGGGTCCCATCGCCTGGATGATCTGTTCCAGGGTCCAGGCCTTACGATCACCCGGCACAGGAGCAGATTCCGGGGTCGTATCACTCTGTCCGGTTGCGGCGGAATCTGCCACCCCATCTCCCACGACTCCCTCAGATTGCAATATGGTTTCGACAGGTTGAGCGGCAGATGGCTGCTCTTCATCCTGATCTTTTATGGGGCGGGCAATTGCGATCTTCTTTTTTTCACCGTAATCACCGTTATGCTCCGGAGGGGATTGCTCATGAACCTGCGTGCCCATCACTCTATCCACCGGGAGCGACACTTTTTCCGGTACATATTTTTTCAGGGCTTTTACCCATTCATCAGCCTCGCCCCCAAGGCTGCCTGCATCCTGCCGGTCAAAGGTGAGAACCATCTGTCGGGTATCACCGGTATTTGTGAGAAGTGTGAACGTGAGGATCTGTTCGCGGTTGGAATTTTCACCCTGTATGACGTCTTTTACCGTAGTAAGCAGAATATTTTTCTTAGGATGAAGATCTTTGATCCTATCTACCAAAATAATCCGTTTGCTGGTGAGCACCGCCTCAAATAATGCCGATTTGATATGAACCATCTGTGCCGGAACGAGCACTTGCTCGTCACTGCCTAGTTCCAGGTTGTCCATGCTGCATCGCCCTCCTACACTATTTTCACCGTTGGATGTCTGTCGAGAAAAAGATATGGGGATTACACGGTATAAGACACGAGAATATAACCAACGATGCTGTAAAGTCTTCGGTTTCTGATCTATCCCGTTACTTTGCGAATAAACCCAGATATCGACAAGGTGACTGAATCATATGCATTACTAATATTCATTCTAATAGAAGGACATATTCACAATTATTACTACATATTAATGACCGGATGAATGGCACCGGGCTGAGTGTGACACCTTGTGGACGCCTGATATAAAAACTCTTTTTCTGATGCTTTTTCTCGTCAACGTCTCTCTCACGCTGATGCTTTTTGCCTTCTGGAAGACGCAGAAAACTTATTACGGGTTCAAAACCTGGATGCTCAGCCTGCTGGTCACATCCTGCGGGTATTCCCTGTTCATGACCGATGGATCCGTGCCTGTTCTGATTTCCTCAACGGTTGCAGATCTTTTTATCGCGCTCTCGGTTATGATGAAGCTTGACAGTACCAGGAAGTATTTCTCGTCAAAGTCGGTCTCTCTGATCATCTACGGCACGCTTATTCCGTCCTCTCTTCTGTTGCTCTATTTTACGTTCCGTGTCAATTCGGTTGTCATCCGCGGCGTGATCATAGGGCTGCTCATTCTTCCCTGCTTTCTCGCGATCTCCCTCATCGCAATACGATTCCGGGAACCGGAAACAAGGTCACTCAGGTACGGCTTTGCCACGGCCCTTTTGATCACGGCTCTCCTCTGGACCATGATAATCGTTAGAGCGATAATCACGCCCGGGGATCACTCGCTTTCAGGCCCGGATCCCGTAAATCCAATCTTTTTTATCGTCACTATCCTCATGGATATTGTCTCTACGGTTTTCTTCCTGTTACTCAATATGGCCCGGTCCCAGACCGAGCTCCGGCAAAGCGAGGAGCGGTACCGGAACCTTGCGGACAACCTTCCTGACTATATTCTCGTCCATGACGGGGAGATTATTCTCTACGCCAACCCGGCAGCGGCCAGACTCGTGGAACCATCCCGGGAAACCCTTGTTGGACAATCAGTCTATGCCTTCCTGACGCCGGCAAGTGCCGTGGCTTTACGATCTTTTGTCAACGTACCCCTTAACACGGATTCCCTGGCTTCACTCAACGAGATTGATATCCAGCTCCGGGACGGCTCTATCAGGAACTGCATGATCAAGACCGTGACATTCAATGACCGGGATGATCCGGCATTCCTGTCCGTGATCACCGATATCACCGGGCAAAAAGCTGTTGAGGCTGCACTGTACCGGACAAATAAAAAACTCACCATTCTCTCATCGATAACCCGGCATGACATCAAGAACCAGCTCCTTGCACTTTCTGGATATCTCGAACTATCAAAAGGAACACTGGATAATATCCCGGTCATCGCGAAATACCTCGAAAAAGAGATGAGTATTACGACTACGATCGAGAGCCAGATCGACTTCACAAAAGCCTACGAGGATATGGGGAAAATGGCACCTGTCTGGCAGAATATCAACGAAAGTGTCCGGCGTGCAGTAGCAGTGCTTTCTATGCGGGACGTGCGGGTGGATGTTGACCGGTCTGACCTTGAAATTCACGCAGATCCGTTATTTGAAAAGGTCTTCTATAACCTAATCGATAATGCCCTAAAATATGGCGGTGAGGCAATGACGACTATCTGTATAACCTCATATGAAACCGACACGGGACTCGTAATTGGCTGCGAGGATGACGGGGCCGGGATCACAAGCGAGGATAAAAAACACCTGTTCGAACATGGCTACGGGAAACATACGGGTCTTGGCCTTTTCCTCTCCCGCGAAATCCTCTCGATTACCGGTATCACTATCAAGGAAACCAGTACGTCAGGGAATGGTGCACGTTTCGAGATGGTTGTGCCGAAAGGGACGTATCGGTTCAGAACATCTTTACATGCACCGGATTCAGACTCCGCTAATAAGGATAAAGATCCGGCCGTTGCTGTATAAAAAAACACTCGTTTAGAGCACCTACGCCCGCTTCTTCCCGGTCATCAAAAAGATGGTAAATGTCCTCATCTCCCCGGATGGAGAGGGTTTTGCCATCATCGCTGCAGTCCGGTTCCGGACCGATTCAAATCCGGCATGCTCGAAATACTTCATCATCACACTCCGGTCAAAACCGTTGTGGAACACGCCTTCAGGAGTATCGTGGAATTTTCCTTCATCAGAATCGAGATCAGCAACCGCAAGCCATCCCACGGACGTGAGGACACCGGAAAGCCGATCGAGCAGCACTCCTACATCCCGGATATGGTGAAAGGTCATGGTGCTGACCACCAGATCATATTTGCCCTCAAGAGCATCTCCCCGTTCCAGGTCCACGAGCCGGGTCCGGACATTTGGAAGTTTTTGCGCCCGTACCTTCGCATCCAGAACATCAAGCATACCTTGTGAGGTATCGACAGCAGTCACTGAACGGACATGTGGCTGGAGTGCAAGCGTTAAAAGACCAGTCCCGCTCCCGAAGTCTAAGACATCCGTATCCGGCCCCGGATTCACCGTCCCGATAATTGCCCGGGCCACATCATGTGCAAGCTTGACCCGGAAAGGGTTTTCGTCCCATGTCGCCGCTTCTGCATCAAAATCACGCTTTTCACCGGCCATAACAACAACCGGACTCTGGACAGTACAAATGGAAATAATGCACGGATCAGATATGCTGGGTGTCAGCTTCAACCCATAAAGAAATAACTGGGTAAAGATAAAAAAACAGATTAATGCAAATTTTTGCATTTTTATCCTTGATATCGTCGATTATTATTTTAGTGCTGGGGATATTTGTTTACTCCACGAACTGGAGAAGTCAGTTTAACCGGATATTTCTGTTCCTCTGTGTGATGGCCTTTTATTGGGCATTCATGGAATCTATGCTTCGCGATGCCAATAGCATCTCTTCCGCATTCGTGTGGATGAAGCTGACCGCATTCTGGACTTTTGTACCTGCAGCCACCCTCCATTTTACTCTGTACTTTACAGAATCCAAATTTCTCAGCAGGAGCAGCTGGATCTCTCTTCTCATCTACGGCCCCGCGGCACTTTTCAGTTTCATTGAGCTTTCGACAAACCTGATAATTGCGACCCCGGTGTTGAGATACTGGGGCTATTCATACCAGTATGCGCCCAATATGATTCCTTATCTTATTGAACTGGCGTGGGCCTTTGGCATCGTCGTACTATCATTGTTCTTATGTATCTGGTATTATTTTCATGTTCCTGGATTACAACAAAAAAACCAGACAAAATATATTGTGGTCGGATTTAGTGTTGCAATAATCGGTGAATTTGTAAGTGAGGCCGTGCTGCCTTTCTTTCATATAGTAATCCCGGAACCGGAAACCATTTTTTTTATCTTCTTTTCCGGGATGGTCGCGTACGCCGTTCTGAAATTCGAACTCTTTGTCGTCAATCCTACAACCGCTGCAGATAATATTGTTTCAACCATGACAGACGCCCTTATTCTTCTCGATCACAGTAACACGATCATGTCGGTCAATGAGGAAACCGTAAAGATTGTAGGATATCCGCAGGAGAACCTTGTTGGCCGGCCATTCTCAGCATTATTTGCTAACTTGTCAGATAGCAATGCAATTCTTTCAAAAATTACCGGTGATGGAGCGATCAAAGATGTTGAGACCGTATTTCGTTCACAGGATGGCGTATCCATTCCGATTAGCTTTTCCGGGTCAGTGATACGAAATACAAGTGGTGAAAATAACGGCATTGTCTGTATTTCGCGTGATATCACCCAACGGAAACTGCTGGAAGACACCCTCAAAGAGAATGAGCGGCGGTTCCGCGAGCTAGCTGACCTCCTGCCCCAGACGATTTTCGAAATGGATCTGGCGGGGAATCTTACCTACGTCAACTATGCCGGGATTGAGATATTCGGTATTGACGACAAGAAGATCCAATCATGTGCAAACGTACGTGAATACCTCATCCCCAGCGATATCGAACGCATGCACCGGGGACTGGCGCTTGTAATGGGTGGTGCAAAGTCCAGCGGGGAAGTGTATACTTTAACGAAGCTTGACGGGACGCTGATGAGCGCCATTGTCTATACCGGACCGATTCTCCGGAACGGTGCGGCAATCGGATTTCGCGGCATCGTGATCGATATCACCGATAGGGTGAACCTTGAAAAAACATTAAGCGAGACTACCGAATTTCTGACCGGTATTCTACAGGTATCTCCGGTAGGCATATTCCGGCTGGACCAGTCAGGACATATCACGTATATCAACGAAGCATTCAAAAAAATTACCGGCATCCCGTTTGAAACTATCCGGGGAAGATACTGGGCAGACATCCTTCCTGAGGAAGAGCGCAATCGTATGCTTTTGGCTATTGGCGCATCCGTAAAGGAGCACAGAATGATTGAATCTGAAGCCCGGTTCATCCACCCGGATGGAAAACTGTACTGGCTGTTTGGTCAGGTTGTCCCTCTTTTCGAAACAGACGGCCAAATTAAAGGCTGGGTAGGTACGATCATGGATATAACCGAGAGAAAGACTATCGAAGTCGAACTCCGGGAAAGTGAAGAAAAGTTCCGTTCCCTTGCCGAGAATACTGCAGCCCTTCTCTTTTCGCTTGATATAAACGGTATTTTTACCTACGTTTCCCCGCTCATAAACCGGTATGGATTTCTCGTGGAGGACGTCGTTTCTCACCATTTCATCGATTTCGTCTATCCGGACGACCGCAAGGAGGTTCAGGCCAATTTACGAGCGGTTATCGATGGTGAAAGCGAGATCACATCCGTATTCCGGATAGTGGACAAGTGGGGGTACATCCACTGGGTCGAGGAAATACTCACCATCCGGGTGGACGTCTTTGGCAAACCGGTGGGAGTGTACGGAGTGATGAGAGACGTGACAGATCGCCGGCGAACTGAGGATGCAATGCAGCTTGCAAACAAGAAGCTCAACCTCTTAAACAATATCACACGGCACGATATCATCAACACGATTACCGGGGTATTAGGGTGTGTTGATATGGCGGTATCCACGGAAAACAAGGAAGAACACGATATCCTGCTCACAGAGATTAAGGACCTTGTTCGGGTTATCCAGCGCCAGATCACGTTCACCCGGGAATACCAGGAAGTAGGGGTCCATGCCCCGGTCTGGCAGAATCTTAAAAATGCAATGGACCAGGTCCTAGTCAACTTCTCAAACCAGAATATCTTATTTGAACTCGATCTAGAGGTCACTGAAATCTATGCTGATCCCCTTCTGGAGAAAGTATTCTACAACCTCATCGATAACGCTATCCGTTATGGGGAAACTATCACCACAATCAGGTTCTATTACCAGATCTCGGACAAGGGGCTGGCACTTATCTGCGAAGATGATGGCGTCGGTATCCCGGCAGAAGCAAAAGAGCAGATTTTCGAACGCGGTATCGGCAGGAATACCGGAATGGGGCTTTTTTTAACCCGTGAAATCCTGATGATCACCGGGATAACGATCCGGGAGAACGGGACATATGGTAAGGGAGCCCGGTTCGAGATATTAATCCCCAACGGTGCATGGCGATTTACAATGACCGGGTTTGAGAGGTAAAAATATCACCCGGTCGACCAATTGATGCTATACGGAATGGTACACAAATGGCAAATGGCTTGATTCTTCTTGTTGAAGACGATGATATTATCGCAAAAGTGGCACAGTGGCGTCTAAAGAACCTCGGTTACGAGGTGTGCGGGCGCGCAACATCCGGCGCAGAAGCGATGGAACTGGTGGTCAAACAAAAGCCGGATCTCGTCCTTATGGATATCAATATCAAGGGCGATATTGACGGGATCGAAACGGCACGTATGATAAAAAAAGGGTTCAACATTCCTGTTGTCTACGTCACCTCGCATACCGATGGGCCGACTCTCGAACGCGCGAAAGGGACAAACCCTGACGGGTTTATTGTCAAGCCATTCGATGACAAGGATCTCCGGGTTGCAATCGAGCTTGCGCTGAATAAGTAAGCACGCTGTGCACTACGGATCTACACAGGATACTTTTTTTTAATCTTCACTTCCTTGTGGCCCCCGGCCTTACGTATAACCCGGCAGTTATATTTTCTACCTTCAAATGACGGTGTCATAACCGCACACATCTAGTGAATACATAAAAGTGCTCGATGAAGGATTTATCAGAGTAGATGCGACGAGCACCATGGATAAAAGGAGGTAATGCTGTTTGAAAATATTCCGCTGTGAAATCTGTAAAAAACCCTGTATGCTGACTACACTCGATAACGAGACCATGAAATTTTGTCCGGTTGACAGTAAACCTGTGGACTGGAAACAGCTCAACCGGGATGAAAAAGCAGTATGTGCGAAGTAAAGAAAAAACAAAAAGGAATATTCCAATTACTTTCCGTTCTGGACTTTCATATCGGCAATCTTCAGGTCAGGGTGACGGTAGCGGCCCCGTCCCTTTGTTCCCCGGAGCATGGCAAGATCAATAGCCTTTGTCGGGCAGAAATTGAGACAGGCACAACAGAGTTCGCACCGGTGTTGCCAGAGAGGCCGGCCTTTTTCAATGATAATATTGTTCACCGGACAAACAATTGCGCAGGTGCCACATGAGGTACAGGCATCAGAGACCGAGAATTTCCGGTCTGCGTCGTGAACGCTTCGGGCAAAGGGACGATAGAGCATTAATTGCAATAAGGAAGAGAGAGGCTCGAACCCGGGCGAAACGGCAGCGTCTTTTGCAATTAAACCCGCGATCTCCGTGAGGTGGATATCTGCGGCTGAAAGGATCTGGTCCCGCTTTTCGCCTTCAGGAGGACTGCTGACCGCCGGGAAATTCCCGGGCATCTTTACGATGAATGCAGCATCCAGCCGGCGTCCTGTGCGTTTTTTGAGGATATCGTTGAGCATATGGAGGGCAGCGACCCCGGTCCCACCGAGCGTCAAGATGCCAAAACGGTAACGGACGTTGGAGAGATCGAGCCGGCCGGCAAATTCCCCGACAAGGATCGGAAGACCGGAGTCATAGACCGGGCAGACAATCCCGATCCGTTCGGCCTCGGGGACGATATCCCCGGTAATGTCCTTGAACGACGCAATCGGTACAAGCTCACAGTCGCCAAGGAGTGATGCTATCTTCTGTGTGGCGGCAAGCGAATTTCCGGTGCCGGTGAAATAATAGATAATCGTTTTCATGAAATACGTCCCGGTGTGCTTTTTTTGCAAGATATGTGCTCCTGTCATGTAAAGACATATCACCGGTGAGATATCCTTTCCGCAATTGCAGATGGAAAAAGCATCCGTTTATTGTAGCCGTTTAAAGCAGGTACATCAGGATCGGGATCGTCGCAAGGCACAGGACTGTGGAGAGAAAGACGCCTTGCGAGGCAAGTGTTGAGTCCACTTTATATTCTTCCGAAAGCAGGACAGAGTTTGATGCGACCGGCATCGCGATCAGGAGCACAGCCACGCCAAGAAGGAGTTTGTCGGCAATAAACGGTGAAAGCACAATAAACGCAATAACCGGGAAGATGACAAGCCGGAACCCGGCTATCAGCTTCACCCGCCAGTCCCCGGCCAGCTGGGAGACCGGAAGGGTTGCAAGCAGTGCACCTACCACAAGCATGGCAAGCGGCGTCGTTGTCGAACCTATTAGATCGAGCCCTTGGTTCACGATTGTTGGAAGCATGTACCCCGCCAAAAAGAGGGCGAGGCCGAGAACTGACGCTACAAGGCCGGGGGAGAGCATGACTTTGAGATCAAACTTTCCGGGTCGTCCTTGGGCGAGCAGCCAGACGCCCATGGTAAAGACCAGCAGGTTGAAAGGCAGGTTAAACAGGATCACGTAGAAAAGTGAATTGGGGCCAAGAACCGCTGATGCCACCGGGAGACCCATGAACATGGTGTTGGGAAACACCAGCATAAACTGGTAGACTCCTTTCTCGGCGGGCGTTGAGGGAAGGAAGTGGCAGATGAGGATACTTACCAGGAATGCGGCGATGTAGTATCCTCCGGCGACGAGAAGCATATTGTCAACAATACTCATCGTTGCTGGCGTATGGGGTACCTGCATGCTGCTGATGGTTATTGCCGGTATTGCGATATTGACAAGGATACGTGAGATCAGGTAGACGCGATCGTGGTTGAGAATGTTGATCTTTTGCGCGATATAGCCAATCCCAATGATCATAAAGAGGGATAATATTGCAAGAAAAACGGTAATTATCTCCATAAAAACGTTCCACAGGCAGGAGAAAAGCGGCTGGATGTCATCAATAGCTGCCCTTTATGATAGATTTACCAGGTGTGGCCTCCTTGCTCGTAAAAGATCAGGTCCGGAAAAATACCTGAACGTGGCATTAATTTTTGTCGGAGGGGGATATATAGTTTAGGAACATACCTCCGACGAGATCGGGATACACCCGGTACAGTGTTTCGTCCCTGTTTTCATTCTTTTTTCTTTGCGACAGGGAAACGAAACGCCCCTTTTGGTACAACCATCTCAAAACGGGCACCTGTCCCGAAAGTCCCGGTTTCCCTGAGGGTAATGCCAGTGAGCTCCAGGATTTCTTTTGCAAGGAAAAGACCGTTGGTTTTCGCTTTCTGGAATTCGGGGGTAAAGATCTGGATTTTGAGTTTATCAGGAATGCCCACGCCATCATCTTCAAAAAAGAGAGTGACTGCATCTGTTCCTTCAGTATATCCCAATTTTATCCGCGTAGCCTTTTTACCGTGGACAAGGGTATTATCAGCGAGGATCATAAGGACCTGCTCGAGCAGAGGATCGGCAAAAAGCTCAAGGTCATCCAGCTGAACCTCACGTTTCATAGCAAGGAAATCCAGATGTGAGATGGCCAGGAGAAACACCCGGTTGACATCCTGCCATACCGGGGGCTTGAAGCCAAGGTTCTGGTAGGTTTGTGCAAATTTCAGGGACTGGGAAATCTGGTTTATGAGGTCTTCCTCTTTTGCAAAAACCACCTTTTCCGGATTTTCAGTAACCCGGTCTTTTACAAACTGCTGGAATCCCCAAAGCGTAAATACCGTGTTCTGGATCTCGTTGATCGTCACATGGTTTAGAAGATTAAGTTTTTTCTTTGCCAGGTCAAGGGCCTTTTGCTCAAGCATATAATCACTGATATCCCTGACAACGTGCACGGCACCGGTAATGTTTCCGTCATGGTCAAAGAGGGGATCAACGCTGACCTGGAGCCAGCCATCTCCCTGCCGCTTTGGGATCTCCACATACTCCCTTCTCCGGCTTTTTTGCATCGCAGGTAAAGGACAGGACGATATCGGAAACGACGACCCATGAACAATTTCAAAACAGTACCTGCCAACAACCCGATCGACAGGCATCCCAAACAGGGATTCGACCGCCCGGTTTGATTTGAGGATTTTGCCATCCGGGGAGATCAGGCAGATCCAATCGGATAGTGCGTTGTAGGTCGTTTCCCATTCGTCATGACTGCGGACAAGAGCTTCATTCTGTTTCCAGAGTTCATGTTGCCGGCCCAGAAGCTGTTCATTAGTTTTACGTACCATTTCATTTTTTTCTTCCAGCCGGTGGGAAAAGTTCCGGATGAGGAGAAAAAGCAGAAATGCCGTGACCAGGACAAAAATGGTACCTTTTACTGACGAGAACGCTGCGTATTCTGTTATATTTGGAACAATAAGATAAAGTAACCAGTCCGAACAAAGGATCCAGATAATACCAAAAACGAGATAAATAAAACATATCTTCAGCGGATCCAGGGCAACAATCTGATCGAGGCGCCAGGAAATGCTCTTTTGTGTGGCTGAAGTATCCGGTTCCATATCCTACGCCTCCCGATGGCAGATCGTATCTGGAGTAATGGGTGAATATTGCCCGATACATATAATAATATTGCTATTTTTCTAAAAATTATCTGGTCTTATAACGGGTTAACTTAGCTGAAAATATTATAAACAATATATGCCAAAATTTATTATCCCTCCCTATAATTTAATTAATCGGGGTGCGGGTTTTTCTGAACAGGAGTACTTCCAGCTCTTCACCGGATTACAAGAAGCGTCCCCCGAAAATGTATTGTTGGAAGAATTAGTACAGGAGGAAAGACAATGTCAATGAAGAAAGTTGTATTAGTGTTGGTAGTACTGCTCTGCCTCGTAGTGGTTTGCGCTCCAATGGCAAGCGCAACGGAAGGTCACTTCGGACACTCCGGTCATTGCCACCACCATGTAGCAAAAATGCACGGGGCACAACTTGATTACTGGGTAGGGTCATCAAGCTCGCCGTATGTAGGATATCAGGCACCGTAAGTGCCGGATACCAGTGAAATCAGATTTAAACACATCTAATCCTTTTTTCCCTCTGCAATTACTATATTTGTCAGTTCCATGAACCGAAATGCTCCTTTGTTTTGCCGCAGCAGCAGAAATCTCCTCCATCACTGAACCGCCCCTGCTAACCATTACACCCCAATCCGGAATCGATGCGGTACCGGTC
>Ga0181517_10004432_pt1 | contig 12783 bp, 15 predicted proteins | sample PEATcosm2014_Bin_31_FD_119748 | JGI IMG/M metagenome (GOLD analysis project Ga0181517, IMG submission 119748) | Peatland microbial communities from MTU Mesocosm Facility, Houghton, MI, USA - PEATcosm2014_Bin01_30_metaG | ecosystem: Environmental > Terrestrial > Soil > Wetlands > Peat | place... | reverse complement strand
ACCGAGACAAGATACGCGAGGCCCTCCCCGCGATGATCGATTTCTACGGATCCCTTCTGGGCGCGATGAAGAATCCCTTCGCGCGGATGGCGATCCGGAAAAGCGTGGGCGGGCGGACATTCAAGACCATGGAGGGACATCTCGTACCGCTCATGCGCTCGCGGATGTCCTCTCTCCGGGACGGGACCGAGGACACGCTGACGCGAGGCGCGCCGGCCTTGATCCTTTTCCTTGCCGAACGGGAGGGCGAGGACGTAGCGGCGGACGCCTACATCGCCGCCGCATTCGGGATGCTCGCCGCCCACTCTCTGGGCCTGGGCGGAAGCATCATGGATATCCTGCCGCCGGCGATCGATCGCAGGGCCGATCTCAGGCGCCTGTTCAAGATACCGGAGGATCGCGAGGTCGTGACGTCGATGATCCTCGGCTATCCGAAGTATCGCTATCTGAGGAGCGTGCGCAGGGCCTTGAGGAGCGTGACCTGGGCGTGACCGGTCGAGGATCGCTCACCTTTGCCCTTGAGCCAGGGCCGCTTCCAATACGTCCAGTTGCTTGGACATCCAGGACTGGTAATGCCCTCCGGGGGGCATGGTCTCGGATACGGGCACCACGGGGATGTTGAGGATATGGGCATCGTCCTGGAGCTTCGTCGTGATTGTGGTCACGGTTTGGACGTTATAGACGAGGATCTTCGCCTGGTGGCTCGTGAGCTCCTTTTCCGCCTCGATCGCGTCCGCGGGCGTCGGGTCGTTGCCCTCGGCGATGGCCTTGTCGAAGTCCCAGGGCGTCAGGACCTTGAGGCCGATCAGCTCCGACTGGTAGAGGAAGATCGTCTCGGTGAGGGCGATCGGCGTGTTTTCGAACTTCGCCTTGAGATCGGCGAGGCGCGCGTCGAGCTTCTGGATGGCGGCCTTCAGGACCGCGAAGTTCGTGTCGAATTCCGCGCCGTCCGCCGGGTCTTTCTGCCTGAGGACGTCCAGGATCTTCTGGGAAATCGCGAGCACGTTGTCGGGGTTGTACCAGACGTGCTCGTTTTCCTTGAGATGCTTGGGCGCAATGTCGAAGGCCTTGATCACTCCGCGCTTGCTGTTCCGGGTGGTGGCCATGAGCTTGTCCATCCAGTCGTCGTAGCCGCCCCCGTTCTCGACGATGAAATCGGCGTCGGCGATCTGGCGCGCGTCGTCGACGTTGGACTCGTACTCGTGGGGATCGACATTGGGATCGGAGATGACGCTCAGCACGTGGGCGTGGATGCTGGCGATCTGCTGGACGAGGTCGCCGTAGGTATTCTCGGCCGCCACCACGTCGACTGTTTTACCGCCGGTTCCCGCGGCGAGAAGGAAGGCCGAAAAGGCGAAGGTCAAGGACGATGCAATAAGAAATCTGAGACGAAGGGATTTCGCACCAATCATTGCGCTACCTCCCGATCAGAAATAGATGGTTCCGTTCAGAATGAACTTGTCGTATGCCGTCTTGGAAGCGTCGAGATCGTAGTTGTAGGCGTAACCTAGGGCGAGAATGTGGGATTTGGTTCCCAGGGACAGCTTGACCCAGGGATTGATCGTCACGTTCCTATCAGTTGCGGTCAAGGTCCCTGGACTGGTGCTGTCGGTCCCAGGGTAGTTGTTGGCATAGTTCAGGTCCAGATCCAGGATTAGATCGGCTCCGGAAAATGCCTGGGAGAAAGTGTAGAACGTCGTAAAGTACTCTTGGATCACGCTCGTCCCCGAGGCGGGAACGAAGTAGAACAGGTCATCGCTGAATGTGAGGGAGTCCCCGGTCTTCTCGTTGGGGAAGACATAGCTTACTGTCGCTGTGCCGTAGTTTTCCACGGCGGACGAGTCGGATACATCGAAGTAGTTGCCGTATTCGGCCCCCAGAGTCAGATTCTTCACGGCTAGAAGGGCCACATTGAGGTACCCGAGGTTCGTCCCCCGTGCGGGCTGGACCAAGGTGCCGCTTATGTCCCCATTGTACGAATTCCCATAGCCGACATCGAGCTTGAAAACCTTGGGAGTAGTAAACGAAACGTTGACGTCGGTGCGGCCGAAGCTGCTGTCGGCATTCTGTCCATTCCCCGTGTCGTCCCAGGGGACGAAAACAGCCAGTCTCAAGTTATCGATCGGGGTCAAGGCCAGCTCGGCGCCGGTCAAGCCTTCGATATAACCGCCGATGGAGTTTCCTTGGATGAGGCTGGAAAACCCGTTGGAATTGTAGGCCAGGGCGTAATCCGTAAGGTCGGCGAAATCCCCCATGGAAACCTTGGCTGTCATGAATTGGTCGAAGAGGGACCAATAGAGGAGATAAGTTCCATAGGCATAATCCAGGCTGATCGGGACGGGAGCGACAGAAGCATTGGTGTCGGTCGGCGGGAGGAAAAAAATCCTCGAGTTGAAACCGACGTTTCCATCCGCCAAGGTGGGGGAAAGCTTCAATTCGGTGGGCTTGTCCGTCGTCGTCCCCGCGACGGTGTCGTAGGTGGCGCCCACGTCGAGCTCTCCGGTAATGGTGAACTTCGGCGGTGGGGGATCGGCAAAGCCTGCAGCAACAAAAACGATTAAAGATAGTATCTGGATAATTTTCCTCATGGAATCTCTCCTTGCGGTGATACGAGGTATCAATATCCAGACTATACGAATACTTTTTTCGACTGTCAATAAGACTATGTATCATTAAACAAAAATTAATGATACCAGGTCCCATTGACAGCCCTTAATCGAGAAAGTATCTTCCATTTGATAAAGCGAGGAAGGATGAGCCATAAGACCGATGAGCGCGAGGCCAGTGTCAGCCTGAACCAGGTCTCTATCCGTCTCGGGGGCAAGACGATCCAGGAAAACATGAATTTCCAATTGGCCCATGGCGAGTTAGTCGCCATCCTCGGGCCGAACGGAGCCGGGAAAAGCACACTTCTAAAAATCCTCCTCGGTTTTTTGCGTCCTTCGGAGGGGGAAGTGCGGGTACTGGGCAAGACCCCGAGGACGGGAAACCAGCTCATCGGCTACCTCCCCCAGTTCCAGAGCTTCGACAGCATGAACACCCTCAGGGCCAGGGATATTGTCGGTTTCGGACTCGACGGCCACCGATGGGGCATCGGCCTTCCAAGCAGGAAGCGCGAGAAGAAGCTGAACGAGGTCCTCGAAGAAGTCGATGCTCTGGGCTTCTCCAAGGCCTCCTTCGACGAGGTCTCGGGCGGAGAGCGCCAGCGCCTCCTCCTGGCCCAGGCCCTGATCTCCGACCCGCAGCTCCTCCTCCTCGATGAGCCGCTGGCCAGCCTGGATATCGGCCACGCCCAGGAAGTGATATCTTTGGTGGCGCGGGTCTGCCGGACGAGGAAGATCACGGTCCTCCTCGTGACTCACGACGTGAATCCCCTTCTGCCCCACATAGACCACGTCCTCTACCTGGCTAACGGTCAAAGCGCCCTCGGCAAGCCCGAGGAAGTGATCACCAGCGAGGTTCTCACGAGGCTCTACGGATCCCGCGTCGAGGTGGTGAGCGCCCAGGGCCGGCACTTCGTCGCGGGAGTGGAAACCTAGATGGAGCTCTTCGAGCTCCTCGGCTACGCCTTCCTCCAGCACGCCCTGATCGCATCCTGCGCAGTGGCGGCCTGCGCGGCGGTAGTCGGCTACTTCCTCATCGGAAGGGGCCTGACCTTCGCGGGCCACGCGCTTCCCAACATCGGCTTCGCGGGAGCGGCGGGCGCCGTCTTCTTCGGCGTAGCGCCCGTCCTCGGGCTCTTCGCCTTCACCATCGGAGCCGCCCTGGTCTTCGCCTTCCTGGGGAAGGAGCTCCACGAGCGGGATCTGGGAATCGGCGTCGTCATGACCTTCTGCCTCGGCTTGGGCCTCTTCTTCCTCGCCATGTACTCCGGCTACGCCGAGAGGGTCTACGGCATCCTCTTCGGCACCATCCTCGGGATCAGCGAGGCCGAGGTCCGCCTGACCCTGATCAGCAGCCTCGTCACCCTCGTCGGCATTGCGGCGATATACCGACCCCTGTTGTTTTCCACTGCCGACACCGAATCGGCCTCGGCCAGGGGCGTCCCGATCCGCCTCTTGGCGGCGATCTTCCTTGTGCTCACTGCCGTGACGGTCTCGCTGGCCGTCCAGGTAACGGGGTCCCTTCTCGTCTTCACGCTGCTGGTGGGACCGGCGGCCGCCGCCCGGACCTTTTCGCGCCGCCCATCGGCCGCCATCGGCCTCGCCATTCTCTTGGCCGAGGCCTATGTCGTCGTCGGAATCCTCCTGGCCGCGATCACGAAGACACTACCCGTCAGCTTCTTCGTCGCTTCCCTATCCTTCGGAGTCTATGTGCCCTCCCGCCTCCTCCAAAGGAGGAGAACTTGGAAGAGATAATCAGATCAGAGATCTTCCGGAACGCCTTTCTCGGAGGGAGCTTGACCGCCGTCCTCTGCGCCGCGGTCGGGTACTTCATGGTCCTGCGGGCCCTCGCTTTCGCGAGCGAGGCCCTGACCGATATCGGCTTCGCCGGGGCCACGGGAAGCGCGCTGGCTGGATTGAACCCCTTCTGGGGAATGCTGGGCCTCAGTCTCCTGGCGGTCTTTACCTTGGGCGCCCTGCGGGATCGGTTGAAGGGGCGGGACGTGGAAGTCGGGATGGTCCTCTCCTTCGCCCTCGGCCTGGGGGTTCTCTTCCTCAGCCTCTATTCCCATTCGAGCGCCACCCACGCCTCTTCCGGAGTGCGCATTCTCTTCGGCTCGCTCATGAGTCTTTCCGGATCCCTTCTTCTCATCCTCTTCCTCGTGGCCACAGCCGTGCTCCTCGTCCTCGCGGCGATCTCCCGTCCCCTCCTTTTCGCCTCCGTGGATCCCGACTCTGCCCGAGCGAAAGGGGTGCCGACCAAGGCTTTGGACTTCGTCTATCTCGCCCTCCTGGCCGCCACGACGGTCGTGAGCATCCAGGCCATAGGTGTCCTCCTCGCCTTCGCCCTGCTCTCGGCGCCGGCAGGGGCGGCGCACAGACTGACGCGCAATCCGGGCCTGGCCTTCCTCGCATCCATCCTCCTCGGCCTCGGAATCGCCTGGTCAGGCATCCTCTTGGCTTTCTTCGGGCCGTGGAGCAGAATACCCGTGGGGGTCTACATCGCGACTTTCTCGGCCCTCGTCTACGGGCTCGCCCTTCTGAGGGACCGGTTCAGGATCCGTTCGAGACAGGAAGTCCACCGCCATCGCGAGAGGGAAACGAATGATTAAGGACAGGCTCCAGTCGGTGTTCTCCGAGCTCGGACAGAGGAATTCCACCCCTCGGCGCCTTCTGATCGAGGAACTTTCCCGCATGGCGGGCTCCCTCGAGGGTTTCACCGCCGATGAGCTCTGGCAAAGACTTCGCAAATCCGACCCGACCATAGGCAGGGCCACCGTCTTCAGGGCAATGCGGCAGCTCGTGGAGAAAAGGGCCTTGGACTGCATCGACTTCGCGGACGGAACCAGACTCTATCGGGTCTGCGGCGGACGGATCCTCGACTCCGACGAACACCACCACCACCTGGCCTGCAACAGCTGTCATCGCATCATAGACTTCCATTACTGCTTTCCCGACGAGGAACTGAACCGGATCGGCGATAAAGAGGACTTTTTGATCGAGGACCATTCCCTCACAATTTACGGTGTCTGCCAAAATTGCCGGAACCGCGCGAAGGAGGTAACTGCCTCGCCCTGATTTATATAAGGTGTAGTGGATCCGGTTCGGCATCGCCCCTGAGCGTATCGATCCAGGAGCCTTGCAGCGAAACGGCCGCCACGCGCGCATGCGAAATGGCATTTCGAAGGGATCTTCCCCGAGAGGATAGAAATCATGTGTCCAGCCGCTTGTGCCACTTCATAATACAATCGAACGAGGACTCCAGACAAGCTTATTTTGGTTCCATTATGAGGCTGAGAATGCTCCGTATTCAATTCAGTTTGTTTTATTTTCAGCCTGGATTTTTTTCGTATTCAGTCTCAATATCTTTCGTTTCGAGCCTCAATCGCCGGATCTGACCACTTGCGTATAAAGCTCGGAGGGCTATCGTGGCTATTAAAGTCGCTTTGGTCGGAAACAATATCCGCAAGGATGGGAAGCTCGCACCACGCCGCGGGGTTCCCAGTTCGAGTCTGGGTTACTTGATCTTTTATAACCCGTTATCAAGTATGGAATTATTTGTTGCACAGTATGTGGACCGTTTGCCGAAATTGGCGACTGTTGCACTATAATTGATACGGGTCCTCCTTACTCGCCCCTCCTCAACCACGGCGACATTTGTTCCAAGGCGTGAAAACTCGGGTATGACTTTGCCAAAGACCAGGCCCATCCAGACGATTTCATGGCTTCCCACGCTGTTCTCCTTTGGCCACCTTGGCCAGAAGGGATGCGGGGTCGAGTAGTCCCGCTCCATCGAGAAGATCGATGTGCTTCATACGATGTTTGAGATCGGCGATGAAGGCATTACTGGAATGGGAAAGGAAAATATTGAAATCGTCCGACAAAGCTTCCACGAGCTTTTCCGTCGCTTTTGCCCGGGTGCTTGCGGCCGCTGCCTGGCCGGTGGTCTTCTTGAGGCGCTGCGCAAGCATTACCGCGAGCTTATATCCGAAGGTGGGAGCCTGGTGGACAGCAGCCTCAAGTCGGGCGCCTGGGATTACGGAAAATCGGCAGGGCTCTAGCGTCTTTATAGTAGCCGACCGAGGAAGGCCGGTCAGGACCGACAGCTCGCCTATGTACGTACCACGCTCGTCGATCTTCGATACAAGTATGCCGTCGACCCACACCGCTACCGATCCCGCGTCGAGAAGATAGATCTCGTCACTTCGATCACCCTGTTCGAAGAGGATTGTATCCTTGTCGTAGGGTATCTTTATCATGGCCGTGGCGCCGTCCGTCTTGTCTTTCTCGAGGTGCACACGCGTGGTCTCAATTATCTCCTGGAGGCCCAGGACGGGCTGAACAACGATCTGAAAACCGGGCTCCACTTTGCGCACGAGGTCGATGAGCTGCTGGGAGATCACCTTCCCCGCGGGGATCAAGATCTCGCGGGTCTGACCGTCAGCCTTGAACTGGATTGACTGAGTTTTGAGGGTCGTAAGTCCGAATGAATACTCGATATCCACCGAGGGCATGTCACTCTCCTGCTGATCCGGCCTCGCTGCCTATGATCATAGAACCCGCGGCCTGGAGGGCCTCTTCCTTCCGCTCCGAGTGGGTGTTCCAGCCTGGCTTACTGGCGTCCTCGTGAGGGATTTCCCACCGGCTTCGACAAGATGAATGTTAATAAGATAGCGACCGCGGTGGTAGAGGGTTGGGATGAGCGTGTTCAGCCGCACCTTGTTCTCCGGAGTGCCTTATATCCGAGTCCGGCTCCTGCGGCCAGACTTCTTGCTCAGTATAATCCCACATTCTCTATTAGAAATAGCTTTTCGTCCCAGAGTTCGGTGCAGTCGGGCCGCGGTTTATCCGGCAGGAAACCGGAGAAACCTATATTCTCGATAGACTGGCTGCGAAGCGTCGGGGGACCCGACACGTAGCCACAGGCCGCGAGGTGAAGGGGACGAGGGAATATGGCGAGGACGAGGTAATAATGCGGGTCCAATACAGCTCATTCTCACTGCCAACCATTAACGATACCCAATGTTTTTACATGTCGAATAGCAGTAATTGGTTATACCATATAGCATTACTCTCAAATAATCTCATTTTGGCGGATCGGCAAAGCCTCAATCGCAGGCACATCCTCCCCGCTAAATTTATCGCCCCGACCATGTTGAAGGCTCGGGACATTTACAGTATCTTTCGCCGCCGGAGGCATACGAATGAATAACCCCACCGAGCAAAGCAACTCCCTCGACGATGAAGAGTTCGACGGTGTCGAAGAAGAACAATATGAAGACGGTATGGATGAGAGCGACGATATTTTCAATGATTTCGAGGACGAGGATGACTCCGAGGATGACTCCGAGGATGACGATGACGATGACTACGAGGAAGACGAAGATGATGAGGATGGCCTGAATGAGGACTTTTAGACGTCTGCCCGGCTTTATGGCTGGGTAGTTTGAGGTTCTCCCTGAAATCTTCGAGTGGAAGTCAAAGGCGGCGAAGATCAGAAGCGTTTCACGGAGGCTTACCAACCACATGTTTAAGAAGTATAATCACGACATCCTAGGTCGAAATCCGGAGGGTAATCATGAAGGGCTACACTCTAAAAATAAAAGAAGATGCTACCGATAAGCGCTTTGAAGTAAGGGTTGATGAGTCTGGCGAGCCTACACAAATCTATGCGAGCAGTAGTAAGGAAAGCCTCTACTACCCAATCACGCCGAAGGAAAAGGAACTATTCCATTCGTGGCGCAATCTAACGCCTTGCCCCTTTCTTATTGGTATCGATATGCCGGACGGATATACTTTCGTAAGCAGGGCATGAAGCAAAACTTCCGTCGGGTGTCAAAGGGCCACCCCTAATAGGCGATATGATACCGCATGTCCCCATCCTGCTCAAAGAGCAGGGCTATGAAATCCTCATTTTATTCAAAGGAATAGTTTTATATCTTTAGAATAGTTAGGTTCTATCGTGGATCTGCTTTTACGAGAGGAGCTGCGGGGTATGAGTCCCTCTTCCGAATTAAAATCCTCTCAATCGTTCTCCACTATATCGGTATGGCTATCCTCCCACCGCCTGACCATCAAATAAAACGTCGGCCTCTTCAACTTCAATTCCTTCGCGGCCTCCGTTGGGCTTTTCTCCCCGTTCTTCCAACTTGTGTAGCTTGTCTCCCACCCCTTCGGGAACCCCATCGCCGGCCTCCCAAGCTTCTTTCCCCGTGCTTTGGCGGAGGCTATGCCTTCCCTCTGCCGGGAAAGGATATTCTCTCTTTCTAGTTCAGCCAAAGCGCCAAAGATGGTCAGGATGATGCGTCCTTGAGGGCCGGTAGTATCAATATTCTCTTTCATGCTGACGAAGCCGACGTTCTTGCGGAAGAGAGTATCGATAATCGAGAGCAGGTCCCGAGTCGAACGGGCAAGGCTGCCGATGTCGGCGACGACCACCGTATCCCCTTCCCGCACGTAGTCCAGCATTTTCTTCAACTCGGGACGATTGGAGTTTTTGCCGCCGATCTTCTCGATGAATATTCGATGCGTTCCAAGCTCGGCCATTATGTCGTCTTGGCGGGCCATGGTTTGGGAATCGGAGCTTACGCGGGCATACCCAATCTTCGCCATTCTTTTCCGGCTTCAAATGTGTCAATAACCTTGTCTAACAATACCAATGTGCCGGAAAATCGTCAAGGATATTTCCCGACACCGCGATCTCCTGACTTGCAATCCTTCTATGGCTCACGTATCCTGTTTATCTGGTCAAAATGTCCTTGGAGGGACAAATGTCGCTCAAGAAGCAAAAAACACACATGGCCGTCGAGGTCATATGAAAGCCTCTGGCCTAAATGAAGTTGATAAATCTCCCACAAGGAAAACTATCCATGCCTTTACTTTCAGTATCCTAAGTTTAGGAATCCTAGCTTGCATCGCACCCATTATTTTTTTCCTCTATCAATATCATCTATTTCAGAAAACATCGAAGGTATCCGAAAATCTAGTTTTTTTGACTCAGGCTTCCTCCATTTATTCGGGGATAACTCTACCGTTGATACTGTTCCTCTTGGTAATCTCAGTCCTAATCGGAGCAAGAGCATATATCAATAGGACCAAGGAAGAATCCCTAAATCAAAGACAAATAGAAACTACAAAAGTTGATCTTATATCAATTCAGAACGAATTGATGCTCGCCGAAATGAAGAAGGGAGAATTATCAAAGGTTTTTTTCGATTTACTGAATTATAAACTGGCATTGTCAGAAACGCTTTCGTTCGTTTTCAACGAGGAAGAGTATAAGGGAAAATCCGTTCTCGAAATACATAAGGCGAATTTTCTTGACTATATTGCAATTTACAGAGGGAACAAAGAATCGGTCGAAACAAAAATATCACGATATGAAAATGGATTCGTAAGCAAGAAGACTTTGAGCGCAATTATCGATAAGATCGTAAAACCCTTAGGTGAACTTGAATTGCACACGAAGAATATCCGCGCCTACGTAAAATACATTCTTATGATCTATAAGACAATCAAATTATCCACAATATCCTTAGTCATTTCTGATTATATCGCCTTGTTTTTTTCACAGATAAGCGAAACTGAGCTATTTGTAATTGCGTATTATGGCATTGATCTTTTCAATGAATATGGGATTGATCCTTACGCTTTTTTTATCGAGGCAGATTTAGGAGTGCAACTGGTGTCCGAACTTATAGGATATGGACATGATTTAAGTAAGGCATTGGCATGGAAAGACACTTTAAGCGAAATACAATCATCGATCAATATTAGTACCTCCATCGGGGACAATTAAACGAGGCGCCTCTGTCAAGCAAGGGGTCGATCTCCCCCACTTCGATGTACATCCCTGACGCCCGGCCGAGAGTTTACTTCCGATGGTGATTTTCCAACTGATCTGCGCTTGCGCCAAAAATCATGTCGCTTGCCAAATTCAGGAACCCATAAGGAAAACCTAGTTCGATCTTGCTAACCTCATCAAGCCTTTTCAGGTGGGCGGGTTCAAGATGGATTTCCAGCGACTTTAGGTTGTCGCTGAGCTGATCCGGCGTTCGCGCACCGAGTATAGGAACGATTACCCCCTCCTGCTTTCGAAGCCACGCTACCGCAACCTGACTCGTGGTGGCTCCGATTTCCTTGGCGATCGACTCCGCTTCTCTGGCTATGGTCAGCGATTTCTCCGAGACTGGACCCCGCAGCTGGGCGCGGCCTGACGCCTTAGCATCGGAGTTGTACTTGCCGGATAGCACGCCGCTCCCCAGGATTCCCCATGGAGTGACGGCCAAATCCAATACCCGCGCCATCGGCAGCAGATCTCGCTCCGGAGTCCTTTCGATGAGGCTGTATGGGATCTGAAGCGCCGCGAAAGGCGTCCACCCTCTGAGGTCCGCCATCGTATTCGCTTGGCTGACGATCCAGGCGGGAGTGTCGGAGATTCCGAGATAAAGAACTTTGCCGGAACGCACCAAGTCGTCCAGGGTACGCATAACCTCGTCCAAGGGAGTTGTGAAGTCCCAGGCGTGAAGCCAAAGCAGGTCGATGAAATCGGTCTTGAGCTGGGTGAGGCTTTGTTCAACCGACCGCATCAAGTTCTTCCGGTGGTTACCGCCGAAGTTGGGATCCGGACGGCGAGTATTGAGCGTAAACTTGGTTGCCAGGACAAAGTGATCCCGGTCGCTGGATATGAAGTCGCCGACAAACTTCTCACTGGTACCATCGGTATAGTTCACCGCGGTGTCGATGAAGTTCCCGCCCTGGCTGGCGTACAGGTCGAACATCTTTCGACTCTCGTCCTTCGACGCACCCCACCCCCAATCCTCCCCAAAGGTCATCGTGCCCAAGGCAAGTTCAGACACCCTGAGTCCGCTCCTGCCGAGCAGTTTGTACTTCATCATTCCCCCTCGCATCTTTAAGTATAGTATACGGATTTGCGTCAGCCCATCCCACATTTCCCATTTGAAATCGTAAAATGCCGAACGGAGCATGGTACAATTCTTTATCGCGAAATGGGTAGCCGAATCCGGAAACCGGAAAAGCGGAGGCCCCAATGGGTGAAGGCCGAAAACATGGCTTAGGAATGCATTTTGATGAAAAATTGCTATGTCGGAGAGTTTAAGCAATTAAAGTATGAGTTTGATCGCGGTTATCGCCGTTGCCGCGATCACTACTATCCTAAATGGTCTTTCGTTTATTCTCTTGATGATGTAGGCTCCTATGAAGGCTCCAATGAGAATGGCAGGAATCATCAGGGCGGATAGTTCCAGGGTTCGAATGTCGATATTGTGCCAGAAAAATACCTGCAAGGGCACCTTGAGCAAATTGGATATGAAGAACATCCAGGTGATCGTCCCTAGGTAATTGTTCTTGTTTTGGCCCTTCGCAATCAGATAGAGAGTAAACACGGGCCCGCCGGCATTTCCGACCATGGTGGTAAAACCCGTGACGATTCCCGTCAACACGTAAAACCACAACCTTTCGGGTACCTTCAGCGTTCCGCCTTTGATTTCGCTGATTGTCATGATCAGGAGACAGACGAGAACCGAAATCGTTATAAGATATTTGAAATAGCGACCGTCGATATACTTCCCGACTGCCATACCAATCACCAGCCCCACTACAAGCCAGGGAAGTATTTGCCCGATGATTTTCCAGTCCGCGTGGCGACTGTAATAGACGACCGCGATGACGTCCCCTACCAATAGCATGGGAGCGAGCATTCCAGTCGACGCTTTGGCGCCGAAGCCGCTGGCGATGATCGTAACGGAAAGCATGAAGATACCGTTGATCCCGGTCTTGGAAAACCCAAGGATGAGCGCGGCCGAAAGCAGGGTTATCCATTGAATGCCTGAAAAATCAAAGCTGTTGATGATTCCCATGTGCCTTCGCTCTCATTCCGATACATCGAGATTCGCACCGACCATGATTCTACATTAGTCCCAATACCGCCTCCCCGATGCGCTCGGCCGTCAGGCCGAAACGCTCCTGGAGGTACTCCTGGGTGCCGACCTCGCCGAACTCGTCGCGGACGCCTATGCGCGCGAACTTGACGGCGAGACCCTCCTCGAGAAGGCTCTCCGCGACGGCCCCGCCCAGACCGCCCGAGGCCTGGCCGTTCTCGCAGGTGACGATGCGCCCGGTCCCGGCCGCGAACGTGCGCAGCGTCTCGAGGTCGAGGGGT
>Ga0181517_10004430_pt1 | contig 12786 bp, 19 predicted proteins | sample PEATcosm2014_Bin_31_FD_119748 | JGI IMG/M metagenome (GOLD analysis project Ga0181517, IMG submission 119748) | Peatland microbial communities from MTU Mesocosm Facility, Houghton, MI, USA - PEATcosm2014_Bin01_30_metaG | ecosystem: Environmental > Terrestrial > Soil > Wetlands > Peat | place... | reverse complement strand
GGCTTTGAATCGTTCTGCAAACTCCCTGACTCGCGTATAGACGGCTTCCTTGGCTTCTCGATCTGATGCGGCACTCCCATACTTCAGCCCCAGCACCATGAAGCCCCCCGTGACCGCCCCACACGTTTCAGCCAATCGGCCCATGCCGCCGCCGAAGCCCGAAGCGATCTTCAGGGCCGTATCTCGATCCACTCCAACGGTCGGGCCATACGCTGCCACAATTGCCTGTGAACAGGAGAACCCCTCCTTGAAATACGCCACGGCATCTTCAATCTTCGTCATAGATTCTCCTTGTCTTCGCCCCCAATAGGCTTCAATGTTCGCAGGACCGTCAGAATGCGATCAAGGTCTTCTGGTTCGTTCAACTTGGCAACGAAGTTTGCTGGACCTGCTTGGGGAAATGACACCGTTAGCCACCCTTTCTCGCCGTTTTTGGAATACGAATAGTCGAACGGAATGCCATTATTCTCGTCGTGTTTTCGCCACTCGGCTGGATTCAACTTGTTCGTGGCATAGTTCCCTGCCATACCGCCAATGTCGTAGTCGAGAGTCAACCAACTTTTCCCCAGCGTGATTGTGCCGCAGACTGAATCCTCCCCTTGTTTCGCTTGGTGGTGCGAACCTAGCGGAAGTTGTAGTGTGAATCCCTCCAGGGTTAGAAGGACCGTCCCATCCGCTTTCTCAATTCCCGTTGCCGCTCCCCGTTGTCGCCTGGCCTGCCATATTTGCCAGCCCAGCCAACCGCAGGGGACAGCACAGAGCGTGACGACCACCAGCAGCGTTCGCAGGCTGAACCATCGGCATTTGGATTTGGCGTCGGTCATTCCTGTCAGCATAGCTTTCTCAGGTGGGGTTTTCAATCGCAGACCATTTTTCCAAGCGGGGCAGCCTCATTCCATGCGGTCTTGTTCTTCATCTCTCTGGAAAGTCGCATCGACAACATTCCTTCTTATGCCGCTGATATGGGTTCGCGCCAGCCCATTTAACGCCCCAACGACCATCAAAAGAAGCAGCGGGCCGACGACAACCCCGATTCCCAAACCCCAGCTTGCGCCCGCGAGGGCCGCTGTTTGATTGAGATTGATTGCCCAAAGGATGGCTCCAAGGAACATTCCCAGCACGGCCCCCACAATGCCAACGAGAAATCTCCGCAGATTACCATGTCGCAGGGCAATAATTCCCCTTGCCAAGACCCACCCACCCACGGCTCCCAGGATCGCGCCGAGGGCCAGCAGGATCATCGTCGCCAGGAATCCGCCCACGATTGCCCCGCCAATCGCGGCAAACATTCCAAGGAACAACTTGCCAAAGCGATGCCGAGCAACAATACCAAGAAGAGAGCCAAGTCGTGCCCCAGGAATGCCACAGATCACGGCTATGAGGGCGGCAGCGACCTCGATCACGTCTGGTGCCCCTGGCACTGCGCCTATGGCCGATCCTACTGTTGCACCGTAGATGCCGCCAAGGACAGCGCAGACGACAACGGCCTTCATCAGCGTCCGCTTACCGTGAAGTTGCGTCTGGAATTCGTTCAGGTCGTAGTGGAATTCTTGGTAGGCCATCTCTTCCCTCTCTGAGAACATTGTCGCCGCTGAAGTCCCATCCTGGCAAGAGGCGGAGTTGTTTTGGGCCACTCTTCCTTGCGATTACGGGCGGCATTTTCTTATCGGGACTCCAAACGCCCCGTCAATTCGGCTATACTGTCGGAATGTCGAACGAAAGGACCAGTCCATGCCAGCCTCACAAGCCAATAAGCTAGTGGACGAAGTGATTCGGATGGGACTTCATCCCACGTTGAAGAACGCTGGGTACACGAAACAAGGCAGAACCTTTTACCGTGGGGAGTACCCTGTTCGAGTCGTGAACGTCCAATCCAACCGATGGAATACTGCCGACCCAAGATTACGATCAATCTCGGCATGTTCTTTCCGTCCGTTCGGCAAGTGTCGACCAACTTATTCAGACCTGTAGCACCCGATCCCGTCCATTCTTTGAGAAATGGGGAAAGAAGCATGGGCTAATGCCGCAATAGGCCGCCCCCCCTTGATTCAGGTTGTGGGCCTGTCGCGCAGCAAAGAAGGAAGGGCAATTTGATGACCCGAACCGAAACATTCGCCAAGTGCCTTGTCTGGTACATCGTGGCCCTGCTCCTGGCTCCGCTGCCTTATATCGTATTTCAGGCATGGCAGTTCATTCCGTGGTGCATGGTCGGCCTTCCTTCGCTCCTGGCATTGATTTTCTTGATCCATGCGGGGCCGAACCCAATGCCTTTCATCGTGATAGGGTATATTGTTCAGATCGGCTTGGCGGCAAAGGCCATCTACGGCCATTCACAGAATGTGCGAAGGTGGTGCTACCTGATTTTCTGTTGCCTGCTCGTCTTGGACGTTTGCGTTGCGTGGTTCGGTCCTATCTGTTTCCTGCTCATAATCCGTCCTGGGGAGTGAAGGCTTGAAAAGGCAGTCTGTGGAGGCTCTCGACGGTCTGTTGGACGATTTGTTATTCGCCTTTTATGGCAATGTGGCACGCCTCGCAAATTGCACTCCACTCCTCCTTGCGTTCTTCGACGCAGTGTTCAGGCTCCGTCTGGCAAATGTGGACAGCCTCGCCCTGGCCGCAGCATTCGCAGACGATGACCATCCTCATGTGCAAGCAGTCGCGGCACTCGACAAGCACCGCCTTGACGTTTCTATATTCTCTGATTTCTTCATTCTTATGTTCACACTTCATCGTAATTCTCTTTTCTGCCCGTGCTTTTTCAACGGGCGCATATTTTCCTTGTCCATTTTTCATCTTCAACACGCTGAGGAGGCCAAAACAGGCCACGGCGGCGGCTTGGGCGGCTCTTCGGCGGTCGTTTGAGACATTTTTCTGTTCATTGCCAAGCCAAGGTCGGCTTCCTTCGCATAAAATGGGACGGAAATACTAGACACGTGAAGTGTTGCGGGGGTATGAGAAGAAGTGTTCAGAACCTTGGCGTAGAACTCATTGCCCGCAATATATGTCCTTGCCCTGCGACCATCTGCCCAATACTCCCTAATCTTGATGAGCCACCCCATTTCCGTCAGGGCCTTGAGGTACTGATTGACCCGCTCAGCGTGACGGACCTTGATGCCGAAGCTCTTGAGAACTTTGGCAAAATAGCCAATGGACAACTCCCGTTGCGTATGCAACACGCGAATGATCTGACGGGTGACTTCGACGCAGGTTTCCAGGTCCACTTTCAAAATGCCCGCAAGATAATCAAGGGCCTTGAATTGCGCAGCAGTAAAAGCAAAATGTTTCCCCAACGAAGCAGATGCACGATCCCAAGTCGAACGATCAATAAGGCTGAAGCCCACGCGATCCCATGCCTGCTTCGTGAACTTCAGTTTGGCATTGGATTCGTCAATGTGCTGCTGCCCGCCATTGCCGTCGTAGACCTTGTAGACCGAATTGCGGATCGCGCGGCTGACTTCTTTTCTGTTGCCCGTGGAAAGACGGTCGCTGAACGAATCATCGGGAAGATCATCCACAAGCCCTTCAATAAAATCAATGGCCTCGTCCGCGTCGTCGTAATAAAAGGGCAGCATCCGCGCGGTGAGGACAATGGCCGTATTCAACGTGTCAGCAGGATTTGTTTTGCCCGTCCAAAAGTCCACCAACTTCTGACGGTAGCAATGTTTCATTTTGCCCAAAGAACCAAGGACGCCATCCTTCTTCTGCTTCTTTTTGGTGGCGGAAACTTTCTTCTTCTGTGTCGTGGGCTGTTCTTGCTCTTGCAGATGGCCGCAAATGAAATCAAAAACCTGCTCCACGGGCGCATAGGAGGGTTCATAAAGCCACCAGATGTAATGCTCCAAAATCGTGGCACTGTCGCCTGTTAATGCCTCGTCAAGATACGTCACGCGGCCACGGGCGAGGGGCAGTCGCCAGCCATTCTTGTGGCTGGGCAGGATTTCCATGTCGCTGATGGGCCGCATATTGTGGCTGAGGGCAAGTTCCTTCAATTCGTCGGTGTCGAGGGACTGAAGTTCCTTGCGCAGCCAAGCGGTCGCGGCATCAATCTGCGTCGGCTTGTCGAGCATGATGATGACGTGGACGCCGTTGCGGGAAATCGAGTAGTGGCATTTGCGGCTGCCGTGGAAGTGGTTCAGAATGATTTCAAGCTGCCGCGTGATTATGTCTTTCGAGCCGTTGTGCAGATCGAGGTCGATGACGATGCAGTTGGTGTACTCGCCCGCACGGACGCCGTAGATTTCCTTGCCCTCGATGTGCGCCCTGATCTTGTCGTTGTCCAGGTAACCCTTGCACGTCACCCAATGATCTTCAGTTCTCCAGATGTACTTTTGGCGAGACGAGATGAAGTAGGAAGCGAACATGACGCGAAAGATGGTGGGGCAGGGCCGCGTGAAAGGCACAGTCTGTTCGTAGCTGTAGGCGGGGATGGCCCTGACCTTGGTCTCATTCGTCGTCCAGGTGGTCACGCTGCCGTCGATTTGAATTTCTTCGTGGTGGACTACAACAGGGACGGTCACGTTCAGCACGCCCGAGGGCTTTTCGCCTCGTTTGACCTTTCTGAACTTCTGTAGCCATTGATTTCGCGTCTTCATCGTTTTGCCAATAAAAAGGCCACCCGATAACCTTGCGGCTACCGAGTGGCGGCGTTACTGGACGATGTTGATTGTTTTGTCTTTCTTATCCCTGCGTTTCCAGTACCGCCACGTTACACAATATATAGTAGTGTCGCCGCCGATTTTTCTGCCGTTGTGAAAGAAAATCTTTGGCTATTCCATATATCGGAAAAAAGGGTGGAAAACTTTAGCGAATTCTTCAAGTTTTCCGAAAGTTCTGCCGACGACGCCCAATTTCTGCCCCAAAGGGTGGGTGAAATCGTTCACAGTGAACGATTTGAGGTTGTCAATTTGACAAGGTGATGGCCGCCCAAGCCCGCAAGATGTGTGGCGGCCAACAAGATTCCCCGCCGCCGACACGAAAAGGGGCAGTTTTGCTGCGGCCAACGAGATTTCCCGCCGCCAAACGAAAAGGGGCGGTTTCGCCTGCGAAGGCAGCTTATCAGCGTCTCTTTCGTATTGACGGCGGCTGGCCTTGGGGATCGCCTCTATGGCGGTGCGGAACTTGCTCATTTTTTCGCATAGCTGTAGAATGGAACTCGGGCAAGGAAAAAACGAGGGTCTGCCATGCGTCGGATACTGATCTGCTGCTTCCTCTTGGCTGTCACGGCTGCGGTGCCCGCAAATGCGCCCGCCTATTATCAGGTCTCTCATTCCCACCACTCGTTGGAGAGTGCCTTCCACAGGATGGATGTGAACCACGACGGCCTGCTGACGATGCGCGAATTCGTCGCCCACCACAAGAAGAAGATGGGCGTGCCTGGGGCCATTGCCCATTACAAGGCACTGGCGGCACGGGGCGGCATTACGAGGCGGAACGGCGTGACGGGAATGACGTTGCATCAGTTCAAGATGGCCCACGGGGTAGGGCGTTGAGAATTTCCCCGCCTGGAAAACGGCTTTTCAGGGAACCGTTGGGTGCCTTGGATCGGGGAAAATCGTTGATAGTTCCGAACTGCCGTGTGGCTGGCGTGAACAAAAGGAGGCGGTTATGGTACTTGTCAAAGTCGTCCGTCTGGCCCAATACGTGAGCCTGTCGATCATCGCTCTGGGTTTTGCTTCGTATTCGGAGACCGCCAAGGCCGATGAAACTGAACTGGTCAATCGGATTGCCAAGGCTTTGCCCGCTGGTTGGACGGTGGATGTGCGTAGTTGGCTTGGAAAATGCTCCGTGATCATCAAGACCGCACCCGACTTGGAGACCACGGCATCGGTCCACAGTCAGTCCTTTGACGGGACCGCCAAGACGGGGTGGGGCTTCGACATACAAGTTCTGCCGCTCTACACGCCTGAAATGTTCAAGCGGATCAAGGCTCATAACCAGCCAATTAAAGCGAAGCTGAAGAGACTGGAATACTTTTCTCGCGAGGCCAATGACTTGCGGAGGGAACTGATCGACGTGCCGATGTTTCACGATCAGACCTACGGTTATCTTGTTGAGTCGTCCTCATGGGTTCTGTCTCGACCCGAGGACGTGCAGAAGCTCATGGATTTGCTGAAAAAGGTCACTGCGGACTGGAAGAGCTACGACGACGAGAAGCCCAATGTCATGGATGAGTTGCGTCGTATTCTGACCAAGTAATGGCGGTTCGTCGCTGGGGCGAAGTGCCGATGGTCGCTGCCGAACAGAAAAATGGCATCGTGGTCGCCATCAAGTCCTGCCGCCATTGAACGATTGCTCGACGGCGGCGTGAGCCGCTTCTTCCTCGATCTGACGGCGACAGGATTGGGAAAGGCACGACGATTGATTGTCTCGCTCCAAGGGGCTATGCTGATAGGCATGGATGATCCCCAACCGAAACGATGGTTTCACTCCAAGCTGCGAATCTTCCTGCTGATCGTCGCCACGCTTTTGGCCGTCGATCTCGCTTGGCAGGCAGTTCGCTTTCCACAGGCGCAGCGGCAGCAGGAAGCCGCAAGGGAAATCAAGAAACTCGGTGGACAAGTCATTTGGTGGGCAGAAGCCATTGGCGAGCCTGGGTATCAGAAGGTTCTAGCGGCAGAGTTGACAGGGCCACAAATCACCGACGCGGCGTTGGAACATCTTCGGTATCTGCACGGACTTCGATCCGTAGACCTCAACAATAGTGCAATTACAGACGGCGGCCTAGAAACCCTTTGCCAAATAGATAGCCTCGACTCGATAGACCTTACTGGCACGAAGGTCACGGATTCTGGCGTGCGGAAGTTTCGTGAGAAACAGCCAAACTGTGCGGTCATCCGTAGAAAATAACAAACAGACGACCGACCCTGAACGCCAACTTTTCCACTTTCGTCCACGGGCCAAGTCAATCTTTGGGAAGTGCATTTCGATTGAGGACTGAAACGCCCTCCCGACACAATCCCGTAAACCCCTTCAACAGCCGCCCGCAAAAAGCATTCATCGCAGGGAACCGCTTCGCCGCGTCTTTCTTAATCGCCTTCGGATCGCCGTCCTTGCCGATTCGAGATTCAACATCAGGCTCGGCGAGCCACTCGGCCAGGAGTTCAGGGGTCATTTCGATGTGGAATTGAACGCCGTAGGCATGGTTCCCGAAGCGAAATGCCTGGTGTCCGCAGGCTTTGCTGGAAGCCAGATGCACCGTGCCTTTGGGGAGGTCAAACGTCTCGCCGTGCCACTGAAAGACGGTTTCCGTTGTTTTGCTACCGCCAAACAAGGCATCGTTCTTGGCAGCGGGCAGCACGTTGACCTCGAACCACCCGATCTCTTTGCGGCGATTTGGATGGACTTTTGCCCCCAATGCCTTCGCCAAGAGTTGCGATCCCAAGCAGACGCCCAAGGTGGGAATCTTCTTCTCGATGACGGCCTCCCTGATCCAATCCAACTCGCGTGAGAGAAAGGAATACTTGTCCGTGTCGTTGACGCTCATCGGCCCGCCAAGGACAATCAGGCCCGCCGCTTCATTGAGCGGAAGTTGCTTCGGCACCTTGGCAAACAGATCAATGTAGCAAAAGCCCAAGTCCGAATGGAGCAAATGGCTGGCGATGGAACCGAGCGGGCAACGTTGGATGTGACGAAGGACAAGGATAGTTTTCAAATTGTCGGTGGCGGACAGAAATTGGGCCATTCTGGCGGCCACTTTTCACCCACCTTTTGGGTAGCTAGCAAAACCGTAACAGAGAAGAGGCCCAGGTACTTACGTCTGTTTCTTCCTCCAAAACTGGTCCAGTTCTGACCGCCATAATGGTACAATCGCTGGCCGCCGCTAACACATTTCAATTAAATGGCGGCGATGGAGGAGGTTGTTTGACGGGAAGCCTACTGCCGTGGACGGAACTAAATCACCAATGATGATGGTGGTGCGGGTAGGGCGCGTAATAGTACGGGGCAGCATAGAAATTGCCCATCGCCCACTGTGCCTGTTGAGCGGCAAGGGCTGAGCCGTAGGCCATCATCGCCTGTTCTTTTTGATAGACTTCTTTTCGACGCTCGACTTCCCGCTTTAGATCGTCGCGGTAGGCTTGCAAGCGGCGAAGGTTGGCTTGTGCTTCGGCCAATTTCTGGGCCTCGACTTGGGCACTGAGGTCTCGATAATGCTGAACGGCATGGGCTATTTGTAGGTCCGTGGCCCTGTTCACCATTCGCTCGACTTCCTGCCGCTTCTGGGCATCGAGTTTGCCCTGCGCCTGCAAATCCGCGAACAGATGGTCCAGAAGCCATTCACGCTCGGCTTGAGAATCAGCGGGCGTTGATTCCTTGTAACTTTCAGGCGGGTGCGGCATTGGCGGTGGCGGTACTTGCCCTATGAGCAGACAGAAGAAAGCGACGTGGATCATGGCAGTTCTCCCTTCCCTAATAATTATCTGTTTTCAACTTAGGAATGGCAAGAATCTTCTATTTCCAGTTTCCGATGTCGTCTGCTGATCCGTCCACGCCATCAGGGCCATCTGACCACACGTCAAACCTCTCGGGGTTATGGATTCCTGGGCAACGATAATGGTAGGGATGCCCCCACGGATCAAGCGGCAGTTCCAAATTCAACGGTTGAAGCGACACTTCTGGATTCAGATAAGGACCGTTCCATTTCTTTGGCTTCGGCAGATCGGGTGGACGGGTACGAAGGGCCTGCAATCCCTGCTTGCTGGTGGGAAAGTCACCGACCGATTGTTGGTATCGACCAAGTGCCGTCTCGAAGAGGCCAAGCTGGCTCATAACTAGATGGATGGCTTCGCGGCCCTTGTCGCCCGCTGCCCCTTGTCGATCCGCATCTGTTTCTCGCTTGGCACATCCTGACAGGACCGCAATGGCAAGAACGATGGCCCCGCCTATCTTAAACACATTGTCCTCCTTTCTCCAAAAGGCATTTCCCACGGCAGATGAATTATTCAAGTTCAAGTCAGCTATGGCAAGTGACTATGCCGCAAACCCTTGACAATCGTTTTGGGGCTTGCGAAACTGTTCTTTTCCAAATCCCCCCACCACAAGGAGCCAAATCATGGCAGAGAAACCCGAAGTCAACCGATCCCAAGCCATCCGCGACTACTGCAAGAAAAACCCCAAGGCCACGCCCCAGGAGGTTGTCGATGCCTTGGCAAAAGAAGGCGTCACGGTCAATACTGGCCTTATCTACGCTGTCAAGTCCAAGCATAACCAGCGGGCCGTTGCCAAGAAGATGGCGAAAAGCCAAGCTGTAGACACGAAGCCACAAGCCGAAGTTAACAAGACCCAGGCTGTGCGCGACTATCTGAAGGCGCACAAGAAGGCGGACAGAAACGAAATCGTGGAGGCCCTCGCGGCGGAGGGCATCACGGTCACGGCCAACTACGTCGGGAACATCAAGGCCAGGAGCAAGCGGCGGCGGCGTGCGGTGAAGGCGGTCGTCGAGAATGTCGTTGCCCAAGGCGGCGTCGTGGGCATCCCCGAGATCAAAGCGGCCTTTGCTTTTCTCAAGGCCGTAGGCAGCGTTGAAATTGCGAAGCAGGCCCTCGCGGCGGCCTTGGAGATCAAGAAGGTCGTGTAGACGCGGACAGCGGCGTCAAAGTGACGGCAGAAACAAGAACAAGATTACCCCAGCGATGATGCAGAGAAGACCTATCAAGGGCGCGTAGACGCGAGCGAATCGCTTGCTGTGGCGAAAGAAGACTTCTCCGTGGAAGACAAGGAGGCTTCCCAGGAAGAACAGCAATGGCCCCGCCAACATAAGGCCGAGTCCCGCGAGATGGGCTGATGCGTTGGGAAAGGTCTTCACGATACTCATCAGCACCGCGCAGGCCGTCGTCAGAATAAACAGGCCAGAGAGCGAATACTGAAATGGCTTTCTGTCCATCGGACTCGACCTGCGTAGGGTCGTCATCGTGCTGTCGCAAACGGAAGATCGTTGCGCAAACAACGCCATCCGCATCGAATCATTCCAATTTGCGAAACGGCAAACCACGCCATGAGGACCGTTAGGGCGACCGCCGCAATTCTGATCCACCAGCGGAGTCTTTGATGCGCGGCGTCAACTGCCGCCTTGGTTTGCGTCACCTTGTTGTCGAACTTTTCAAGGCGTGCCGAAAGGTTCGCCAATTTCCCATCCAGATCGGCTACATGGGCCACAACCGTTGCGACGACCTCTCGGGCGAGTTTTCCTGTGTCGCGTAGATCGACAAGTTTCTGCCGCACAACCTGAAGTGTGGCGAGAACTTCGGTAGTCGAATCGGACAACTCCTGAATCCGCTTGGCAATGGCGATACCAGGCGAGTCTTTGTGCGAGGCGGCATACTCAGACGACACCACGGCTTCCGATACCCTGCTGACGCCGCTGGCGACCGCATGGCAGGAATCCAGCCAAGATTCAGCGGCCTTCAATTGCTGAAAGACCTCATCGAGAGATTGCAGCAGTGGCTCAGCCTCCTTTCGTGCGTCCGCTTGCGCATCCCGCAACCGCTCCGCTGCCTTGGAAATCCAACCCACGCGCTGGTGGCTCCTGTCCAACGCCTCTTTCACCCGATTCAGTTTGGCGTCCACGAACACCAACGAATCATCGGCGGCTGAGAACGCGGCATTCCCGATGGCCTTCACGCGACTCTTGACCATCCACACGCTGACGATTCCCGCAAAGCATAAAAGCAGCGCGACTACCGAAAGAAGAACGGTTCCAAATCCAAGCAACCTTGTAAAGATAATCATGCGATACTCCATTTGATGGTTCATTTTACGGACCATTTCGGCCCTGGCGCGAATGCGTTATCCTACCCTTCCTAGCGTAGCAGCGAGATCGCTGTACTTCAAATTGGCGGGTCATGCTCCCCTCTGGACCCTTCGCTCGCGCCGCCCTGCGAGGGGCTTTTCGTTTCTTGTTCCGCCTGATGGGGCGAGCCAAACGTTTCTCTTCTGCGAACGGACGATGCGTTCTCGACGCCGAGGCGTACCTTGTCGCCGCGAATTTCGAGGACGGTCACGACGATGTTGTCGTTTATGACGATGCCTTGGTACTTCTTGCGGTCCCAAACCAACATGCTTCTGCTCCCGTGCCTAATAAGATCGTGTAGGGCCGACGAGCCTCCTGTCGTCGATCACGATTCGCGTATTCGTTTCCGTGGTCGGCAGGACTTGGAACATCAAGACCAATGGAGAGAATCGCAGCCACGACGCATAGCTTTGCAGCTTCATGGCCGTTTCCTCCAAGGGGCTGCGAACCTTGAACGGCGTCATGCCTACAGGGTACTTGCGCTTCCTAAAGTTCTGCACGCGGCGGCGTAGAGGTAGCAATTCGCTGACCGACGAGAAGGGCATAAGGGCAATTTGGTTCTTGTCCACTTCTTGTGCTGCTGCACGACCTCGCCACCAAGAAATGGCAATCGAAACCGCACCGAAGGGAATCGCCAGGACAATCAACTGCGGCCCCCAGCCCAGCCACCAAGCGGCGTAGACGAAAAGAAGAAGTGCGTCAAAGGCGATCACATGGCTATAGTCCCATCGACGCCGCGTGCTGACTTCAATGTGCGCATCGGATTGCAGGACGAGAACAAGCCGTTGAAAGTAGTCCCAAGCCTCCTTCGACAATTGAGCCTTATGATCCTTGAGGTCGTCGTAGAAGAGCCAAAGTTGACGGACGAGGTAGGAAATCGTGGGATCGTCGCTGTCGATGCCGAAAATCTCGTCATCGAACTTGAAGGCGGTCGTCTCGCCATCGAGGTAGCGGTTGATCGCGGCCACCAAGGCGTCACGGTTCAGTCGATCCACAGTCCTGTTCATGGTTGCAACTCGTCGCTACATCGGGCGTGATTGCGGCACATCGTCACTCTCGCTCGCCCATTCGAGACTGGTGAAGACGAGGAACGTGAATCCGTTGTCGTCGGGCGAGCGATACGCGCCTTTGGCTTGAAGGATTCGGGCCGTCACCGCCGTCATTGCCCACCCGTCTTCTTCAGCCGCATCCCACTTCGGGATTGTCAATTCCCGAAGCCCGTGCAGTTCCCCAAACCTGCGGACTTCAGCGATATGCTCCTTGACCGAGGGCAAAATGCTGTCGTTGTCCCATGACCAAAGCCACGTCTTGGTCCGTTTGGAGATAGAGCCAACGAACGCGACCTGCGCGATTACCTTCGGCATACCGTTGTCCGAGAAGGTCAGCGTCCCCTTCCTCTGGTCCCAGTCGTACCTCTCGTAACTTCCCAAGGCGAAATCCCGCTTAGTGGCCTCCTGCACCTTGTTCAGGTAATCATAGGAATCTCGCACAAACTCCTCGTACTGTTCTTTGGTCCAAACGTCTGCCATGCTCATAGCCTTGCCATCGTCCCCCGAATCTCATGTACGGGATGGAGGATGGCTTCTTTGATCTTGGATTCAGGGGTGTGAATCATTTGTCTTTCGACAGTTCCTCGTACAGCACGGCCAACTGACTCCGCAACTTTTCTTGGGAACGGAGGCACCGTGCGGCCTTCTCAAAATCCTGCGATTCTATCGCCTTCGCTTTTTCCAACTGCAATTCGTAGTCCTGCATAGCCAGGTCGTGGACCTCGGACCACTTGGGGGCACATTCCAGACAGGCCCACGGCGGCCCCTTCTTATCGCCTGCAACCGAACCGAGAAGGGTTTGCCCTGACTTGATTTCTTCTAGGTCTTTGTCAGAAAGACAGTAGCCACCCCAAATCACGCGGACGAGGCGTGAGTGGCCGCACTTGGAACACGCGTGCGGCGGCTTCACTTGACACTGCCGAATAAATCGTTCATCCCCCGCGAGAATTT
>Ga0181517_10004429_pt1 | contig 12796 bp, 12 predicted proteins | sample PEATcosm2014_Bin_31_FD_119748 | JGI IMG/M metagenome (GOLD analysis project Ga0181517, IMG submission 119748) | Peatland microbial communities from MTU Mesocosm Facility, Houghton, MI, USA - PEATcosm2014_Bin01_30_metaG | ecosystem: Environmental > Terrestrial > Soil > Wetlands > Peat | place... | reverse complement strand
GGCGCAGGCGCGCAGTCCGGTCCACGGCGGCGCGACTTCAAGGACTTGGGCGCCTTCTTCTGTCCCATCGCCGGCCCGCGCCGGATCACTCGCGCCGATCGAAAGCGCTGCGCGCCTGCTCGACCGCCTCCATGTTTTGCAGCGTCCAGGCGTAGAGCGTCTTGAACGGGAGCTGCAGCGTGCGGCCGAGCGGCGTGATCTGATACTCGACCGCCACCGGCGAGGAGGCGATCACGCGGCGCTCGACCAGCCCGTTGCGCTCCAATCGCCGCAGGCATTGGGTGAGCGACTTCTGGGTCACGCCCTCGAGCCGCCGGCGAATGGCGTTGAACCGCTGCGGACCGCCGTCGAGCACGGTCAGGATCATCATCGACCATTTGTCGGCGATCTGGTCGAACAGCAGGCGGCTTGGACAATCCACCGCAAATTGTTGTTGATTAGAGTCCGTCATCCTGGTTTCCTTGAGTATACCTAGTCAACCTAAAGTGCCTCATTGACACTAGATATACACGAGATACTTACTCCGCTCCACCCAAAACGGAGCCGCAATCCCGTGACCGACGTCTCAGCCCTGTTCGCGCCCTTCCGCATCAAGTCCTTGTCGTTGAAGAACCGCATCGTGATGGCGCCGATGACGCGAGCCCGCGCGCCAGGCGGCGTCCCCGGAGAGGCCAACGCCGCCTATTACCGTCGCCGGGCCGAGAACGAAGTTGGGCTGATCCTGTCCGAAGGAACCGTGATCGACCGCCCGGCCTCGCGCAATGAGGCGGGCGTCCCGTTCTTTCACGGCGAAAAGGCGCTCGAGGGCTGGCGGCGCGTCGTGGAGGAGGTCCACGCCGCCGGCGGCAGAATCGCGCCGCAGCTCTGGCACGTCGGCTCGGCGCCCGGCCAGAGCGGCTGGACGCCGGCGGCGCCGGTCGAGAGCCCGTCCGGCCTGTTCGGCCCCGGCCAGCCGCGCGGCGTGGCGATGAGCGAGGAGGACATCGCCGACACGGTCGCGGCGTTCGGCCGCGCCGCCGCCGACGCGCGCAGGCTCGGCTTCGACGCGGTCGAGTTGCACGGCGCCCACGGCTATCTGATCGACCAGTTCTTTTGGGACGGCGCGAACAAGCGCGACGACCGCTACGGCGGCGCGAGCGTGAAGGCGCGCGCCCGCTTCGCCGCCGAAGTGGTGGCGGCGGTCCGGGCGGCGGTTGGTCCGGACTTGCCGCTGATCTTGCGCGTCAGCCAGTGGAAGCAGCAGGATTACCGCGCCCGTCTGGCGCCCACGCCGGCGGCGATGACCGATTGGCTCGCGCCGCTGGTCGAAGCCGGCGTCGACATTCTGCATTGCTCGCAACGGCGCTTCTGGGAGCCCGAGTTCCCCGAAATCGACGGCGCGGCTGGTCTGAATTTCGCCGGTTGGGCCAAGAAGCTCACCGGCGCCGCGACGATTAGCGTCGGATCGGTCGGCCTGTCGGGCGACATGATCGGCGCGTTCAAGGGCGAGAGCTCCGAGCCGACCGATCTCGATCGGCTGGTCGCGCGGATGGAGCGCGGCGAGTTCGATCTCGTCGCCGTCGGGCGCGCGCTGCTCGCCGATCCCGCCTGGGCGCGCAAGGTTCACAGTGCGGACCTAGGGGCGCTCAAGGGCTTTCAATCGGGCGCTCTGGCCGAACTGGTCTGAAGCCCTCGCTGCGAGGCCGACGACCTGAAGTTGGACGCCGCCGCTGCGGCTTGATTGACCGCTCCAATAACGGCCCTTGGCGCGTTTGCATCGTGAAGGCGCGTCAATGGCTCGGCGATTCGACGGGGAAGGCTACCGCCCAAAATAGCTGTCCTCGACTTTTCGCCATTCCTGGCTTCCGGTTATCTCGACGAGGGCTCGGTCGAGCGGTTTTTTGAGCGCGCTGCCTAGTGGCAGGGCGAAAGCCATGAAGGCCGGCTCGAGCACGCCTTGGGGCGGTTCGATCGTCCCCTTGAAGTGCGCCGCGATCAGGAACTGGAGCGCGCCGATGCTGTTGACGACGGCGTCCGCCTGCCCACGCTCGAGCGCCGTCAACGCCGCGGGCAAGTCGTCGAACGGCGCGTAGCGAAGATGGCGCTCCCCGAGATATTCCGCTCCGGAGGAGTGGGCGACCGCGGCGAGTCGCTTGCCGGCGAGATCGGCCTCGGTGAGAAGAAAATCGGACGTCACGCGCTCGGCGGTCATCTTCGCGATAATCGAGGTCGAGAGAATCGAAACAAGGGCGACGCTGACGAGCATCCAGAGAACGGCGATCATGCGCCCGCCCGTGGTCTTCGGCGTCTTGTCGCCGTAGCCGACGGTCGTCATGGTCACGACCGCCCAATAGACGCCGTCGCGCAGCGAGGCGACCGCCGAATCGTGGTTCAACGACCGCGTGGGCCTCTCGACGATCCACATGGCCACCCCCATCGCCAGCAGAAGCGCGAGCGTCAGCGCGATGAGCGGGCCGAGCTCGGCGACGACCGCGCCATAGTTGAGGAAGGCCGCAAGCGGCCCGCCGTCCTTCCGGATCGCGACCGCGACGCCGGAACGATGCGCCGGATAGCTGAAGTCCACCCGGGCCAACCGCGCGGGGGTGATGGTGATCGCGCCAAGCGCAGCGTCGTAGTCCCCGCGTTCGAGGCCTTCGAGGATTGCTTCCATTTGCGCCACCGGAACGAGGCGATAGTCGCGCCCCATGGCCTCCGCGGCGCGCCGCCACAGATCGACGCTGACGCCGTGGATCAGTCCGTCCGGCTCGGCCGAGCCATAGGGCGGAACGTCGTACACCGCCACCCGGAGCGGCGCGCCCGCTGGCGGTACTTGCGCCTGTGCGCCCGCCGCGGCGAACAGCAGAAGGAGCGCGGCGACAAGGCGCTGACCGATGACCGAAAGCAGGCGGCAAGTGGCGCGAGGCGGCGAAGGCGGGATCGTCATGGACGCTCGGGGCAAGGCAATCAGGGCGAAGGCTACCGCGCCGAGGCGAAGCTAAAGTGTCGGCGGCGGCGCGATGTCTCCAGGCCGTAAGGCGGTCCGATTTGTCGCGACGCCCCCAAGGTCACATCGGTTAGCCGCGATCGAGAACGGTCGAAGACGCGCGCCTCACCACGGCATGGCGCCGCACGAGCCGGTCCCGGGATACCGCCACAACGGCACCGGCGAGGACAACGCCGGCCCGTGGGAGCAGATCTTCTACGGCGAGTTCGACGGCGGCCGCCGCAAGCGCGCGCTGGTCAAGATCATCGGCGAATAGCGGCGCGCCGGCTCGCCGCGGCCTTCCTCTTGCTTCTGCGGCGGACCTGTGACGGGATCGCTGAAGCCGCCGCTGCGCTCCCGTCGGCGCGCCGCGCGCAGGCGCCTCGGCGCTTTGCGCCACGACGAAAGGAGACGATAGACATGCCCGAGATCACGCGCTTTTCGGTCGAGCCGCTGTGGAAATCGACGCGCCGCCTCGCCGCCGTCGCTTCCGGTCGGGCCGAGCCGGATCTGGTGATCGGTTCGGCGCGCGCGCTTTCGACCTATTCCGAGCGCATCCTGCCCGATCGCGAAATCTGGATTTCCGGCGGCCGGATCGCCGCGCTGAAGCCGGCGGGAAGCTACAAAGGCGGGGCGCGCCGCTACGACGCGCGGGGCGCCATCCTCGCGCCGGGCCTGGTCGATCCGCACATCCACATCGAATCGGCCATGGTCACCGCCTGCGCCTACGCCGAGGCGGCGTTGCTCAGCGGCGTGACGACGATTTTCTGCGACAGCCACGAGATCGGCAACGTGATGGACGTCGCCGGCGTCGAAGCGATGCTGGAGGACGCGCGCCAGGCGCCGCTGTCGATCTTCCTCACCGTGCCGAGCACCGTGCCGGCGACCTCGCCCGAGCTCGAAACGGCCGGCGGCGATCTGACGGCGGAGAAGATCGCCGGCCTGTTCGACCGCTGGCCGGAGGCGGCAGCGCTCGGCGAGAAGATGGATTTCGTCCCGGTGGCGATGGGCGACGAGCGCAGCCACGCGATCCTCGCCGCCGCGCTGAAACGCGGCCGGCCGGTTTCCGGCCACGTCTACGGCCGCGAATTCGTCGCCGCCTATGCGGCGTCGGGCGTCACCGACACCCACGAGGCGATCGACCGCGACATCGCCGACGACCTGCTCGAAGCCGGAATCTGGCTGTTCCTGCGCGGCGGCCCGCCGACCACGCCGTGGCACAGCCTGCCGCACGCGATCAAGACGATCACCGAGCTCGGCGCTTCGCACAAACGCATCGCGGTGTGCACCGACGACCGCGACGCCGACGACCTCATCCCCTTCGGCCAGGACTGGGTGGTGCGCCAGGCGGTCAAGGCCGGCATGACGCGCGAACAGGCCTGGTCGATGGGCTCGCTCGCCGGCGCGACGCGCTTCGGCCAGGACGGCGAGATCGGCGGCCTCGGCGGCGGCCGCCGCGCCGATCTCGTTCTGGTCGACGACGAGCTGAAGCCGATCAGCACCTGGTACGGCGGCGAACTGATGGTCGAGGACCGCAAGATCACGCCGGCGCTCGACGCCGCGCTGAGCCGCCGCTACCGCTATCCCGACGCCGCCTATCACACGGTGAAGCTGCCGCCGACGCTGAAGCTGACGCCCGATCTGCCAACAGGCCCGGTCGACGCCCACACCATCCGCACCGAATTGCCCGGCATCGTGCTGAAGCACGTCGTCGTGCGGCTCGACCCCGCCGACGACTGGCGGACCCATTTCGAGCGTCACGACCTCTGCTTCGTCGCCGTCGTCGAGCGCCACGGCAAGTCGGCGGGCAATGTCGCCGTCGGCCTGCTCAACGGCTTCGGCCTCAAGCGCGGCACCGTCGCCTCCTCGGTCGGCCACGACAGCCACAACCTCATCGTCGCCGGGACCAACGAAGCGGACATGCAGGTCGCGCTGCGGGCGATCGAAGCCGATCAGGGCGGCGTCTGCGTCGTCGCCGACGGCGAGGTGAAGGCGATCGTGCCGCTGCCGATCGCCGGCCTGCTGTCCGACCAGCGCGTCGGCGCGGTCGCCGACGCCATGCGCGCGGTGAAGGCGGAGTGGGACAAGGCGGGCTGCGCGATCGCCTATATGGGCTTCAACCTGATCCCGCTGTCGGTGATCCCCGAGATCCGCATCACCGACAAGGGCCTGGTGCTGGTGCCGGAGATGACGATCGCGCCGCTGTTCGAGGCGGCCTGAGCCGGAGGTTGGACGGCCCGCAATGGGGGCGCCAATTCCTTTCAGCGGCGCAGCGTCTTCAAGCGCCGGCGTGCGTTTTGCGCTCCAAACGCGCTCTGCGGGCGGGGCCGGCGGAAGCGCGGGCGCCGCCCGAGCCGCGCTGAGGGAGCGCCGGCGCGGCGGAACTGGCGGGCGGAATTCGGCCGGCGCGCGCGTCGCCGCAACCCCGTCGGCCGAAAGCGGAAATTCGCCGACGGCGGATTGACGTCCTGAGCGGCCGTCAAGCAGCCAGCAACCGCATGGGGTCGGTTTGTACAAACAAGCGTCGGGTAAGCGTAACCTGCGGTATAATGTCGCATGCGCAGTCTAATTCGCCGAGATTTAATTATTCCGGGCGGTTGTTTTGGCTTAGCCAGTGCTGTAATTGTGACTTCTGAAGTGCTTCTCGGTTGAGCGGACCCGTTCTGTCAACCTTCGTACTTGTCAGACAATTGTCACTAGTCAGACAATTTGATGAAATCCTGAACTGAACCTAGGTCAGGCGAGCGTTAAACCATAGGGAGGCTGTGGCATGGCGGACGTCGGCGCCGAAGTCGCAAACGCGCTTCACTGGGATCTCGCGATCCCTCGCCACCGGGTCACCGCAGAAGTGGACGCGGGCGTGGTGACGTTGCACGGAATCGTTGAGAGGGCCTACCAGAGGTCCTGCGCCGAGGCGATCGTGCGCCGGGTGTCCGGCGTGACCGGCGTCAACAATAAGATCGCCGTTCGCGCCGCGGAAGACCGCCGTCAGCCGAGCCTGCATCACTGACGCTCGCGGCGGCTCGACCTCTCGAATCGCGCGCCGCGCAAACCAGGCGCGTTCGCCGACGGCGTCTGTGGTTGATTGCGCCGCGCGCGAACGCCGAGACGACGGCCGCCCGCGCGAACGCGGGCCCCGGGCGACGCGCACGATCTCGACCGAACGCCGCCTGCCCCCGCCCTCGGATCTCGACTTGCGTGGGGATGACCGGAGAGAAGAGCGCCGTATTGCCGTAACGCGGGCCGGCGCTTGCGGCGCTCGCTTGGGCGAAGGACCGAGCGTCTCCCGCCGACGTTCGAGAATTCAATTGGCCGCCAGATCGAGAGCGGTCAAATTCGACAGATTTAGCGCGATCTATTCACGTTCTGGAAACCTATTTTACGCATAATCATTTCGTTATACCTCGACACGCTTCTTTGCCCCTAGGAAAAGCGATGTCCGAGAACAATGAAGACGCACGCCGTTACATGCTGGACGTCGCCCGCGGCGACGCCAGGGCGCAGTACAGTCTTGGGCTTCTGTTCGAGCAGGGCCGTGGCGGGCTGCCACAGGACGAGCGAGAGGCCATTCGTCTGTTCAAACTCGCCGCCGAGCAGGGACTCGCCGCCGCGCAATGCGCCCTCGGCGCGATGTATGCGCAGGGCGCAGGCGGGCTGCCGCAGGATGACCACAAGGCCGCGCTGCTGTTCGAGCTCGCCGCCGATCAAGGCGACGCACCCGCGCAATGCAATCTCGGGGTCTTCACTGAATTTGGCCGCGGCGGCGTCCCGCAAGACGATCGCAAGGCGGCGCGCCTGTTCAAGCTCGCCGCCGACAAGGGGGTCCCGGTGGCCCAATACTATCTCGGCCGCTTCTGCCAGCAGGGTCGTGGCGGGCTGCCTCAGGACGAGCGCAAGGCTGATCGTCTGTTCAAGCTCGCCGCGGACCACGGACTTTCCGCCGCGCAAGCGGAGCTCAAGCCGGGACTGTTCGCTCGCCTGTTCGGCGGCGGGGTCGACAAAGGGCGCGACGAAGCGACGGACGAGCCCGAACGGCGGCGACAGAGGGAGTCCGCAGAGCAGGAGCGCCTGCAGACGGCGCACGACGCTGAGGAACGACAAAGGCATGCGGCCGAGCGCATTCTCCACGAGCGGCAAGCTGCGGAACGGCGTCGCCAGACTCACGCCGCCGAGCCGGACGGCAAAGCGCAGCGGCAAAAAGAGGATCGTCGGAGCAATGAAGTCTCCGCCGGCATGAACGCCGATCGGGCGCTCGAAATCCTCGGAATTGGCGCGCGGTCGACCGAAGGCGAAATCCACGCCGCCTATAACCATCTGATGAAACGCGTGCATCCCGACGTCGGCGGGTCGGCGTATTTCGCCATGGAATTGAACGCGGCGCGCGACGCGTTGCTGAATAGCCGCCATAGCGACCACAGCCATCCGTGAGCGCCCGTCAGGGAGCGTTCGGCAGGAAGCGTCTTTCCTCAGACAAGCGTCTTTTCCGGAAGCCTGCCGCAAGCAGGGTCAGTTCGCCGTCCGTCCCGTCGTCGACGCCCTCCCGCATTGCAAATGCCGAGCGCCGCAATTCGGCGGCTCGAGCGAGACCGTCGATTGGTGGCCGCCGGCTTTCGCGACCGGCCCGAATGGGGCGGACGCCGCGGGCGCGGCGGCGGAACGGCCCTGAAGCCAAAACGACAAATCGCCGCCCCGCGCGTAGTCTTCAACGCCGCAAAATCGTCGTAATTCTGCCGAGAACGCAGCGCCATGGGTATTTTCCGGCGCTGGCGGAACTTCGCCGCGCCCAATACGTTGTCAGTCAACGTATGGAGGTTCGCCATGAGAAACTATCTATTGGGCGGCATCGCCCTCGCCAGCGCTTTCACCTTTATGATTCCATCCGCGCCGGCTTCGGCCCAGAACGGTTGCGGCGGCCATGCTTGCGCCAGCCATAGCTTCGTTGGCGGCGGCCGCGGCGTCGCCGGCGCCGGCCGGGCTCAGGCGGGCTATCAGCGGCACGGCTATGCGCACGGCTACGGCCGCGGCCACGGCAATGGCGTCGGCGTTGGCCTTGGCGTCGGCGCCGCCTTGGCCACCGGCGCGATCATCGGCGGCGCCTTGAACCAAGGCTACTATCCCGCCGAGTCTTATCCGGTCTATTCGGATCAGGACGCAGGTCCCGTCTATTCGGATCAAGGCCCAGCGTATGACGAAGCCGGCGCGCTCGTCGCCAACGACGGCGACTCCGTCGCGTACTGCCAACAAACCTACAGATCCTATGATCCCGCCAGCGGGACCTACCTCGGCTACGATGGGTTGCGGCATCCCTGCCCGTGACGGGCTATCGGAGGAAGGCGAGCCGACGGCGCTTGGAAACGGCGCAGACGCCGGCCTGATCCGCGCTCGCCGTCAAGCTCGAGCGCGCGGCCGCGCGTCGCCTTCGGCGAGGCTCGACCGCTGCGCCCGAATCAAGCAGCCGGTTTTCAAGGCCTTCGACGCCGCAAAGCGGCCGCGCGCGGCCGGCTTGGCGCTGCGAAGGCCTTGATCGTCGCGGTTCACGAGTTCGGATAATATCCCGCCGCGCCACGACAAACGGAGGGGCGCTTCCATGGCCAAGATCGCCAAGATCATGGAGCTCTATCAGATGCGACGACAGGTGGAGGACGCCTGCCGAGCGTTTCGATCCCTCGACGGCGAATTGGCGAAGATCAGCCTCAAGCCCGGCGACGCCGCGAGCGTCGAGGCGGCGCTACGGCAAATGAAAGCGGCGGTCGACCGCAAGGCGGCGCCCTTCCGCGGCAATAGGTTCGTCGAGCCCTATGTCAAGCCGCTGAAAGACAAATACTGCGCGGCGATTCGTGAAAAGGCCGACAAGGGCAAGCCGTGAAGCGCGTCGCGCGCACCCTTCTCCGCGCCAGCGGGGAAGGTGGCCAGCGGAGCTGGCCGGATGGGGTGGGGAATGCAGGAGCGCGACGGCGGGGAACGACGGCGACCCGATTCTGCAGCGCGCCCGGCGCCACGGCGTCGGCCCACACCCCATCCGTCACGCTGCGCGTGACACCTTCCCCGGCGAAGCCGGAGAAGGGTCGCCCTCGCCAAGAGGTCATTCCGCAAGCGCGGCGCGGATGCGCTCGACGACGATCGGCAATCCGCCGATGATCACGTCGTCGGAGAAGCGCAGCACGCGATGGCCAGCGCGCGCGAACCACACGTCTCTCGTCGCATCCCTAAGCGCCGCTTCTTCGCCCTCATGCGACCGGCCGTCCGCCTCGACGATGAGCTTGCGGGCGAGGCAAGCGAAGTCGGCGAAATACGGCCCGATCGGCGTCTGGCGGCGGAATTTGTGACCGGCGAGACCATGGTCGCGCAGAGCGCCCCACAGCACCGTTTCGGCCTTGGTCATGGCGCGGCGTCGCGCCCGCGCGAACTTGCGCGACGACTGACGAAATGGCGGCTCATCCACGCGCGCAAGATAGCGCGCCCTCTTCTCCGCGCCAGTGGGGAACGCTGCCGGCGGAGCCGGCCGGATGGGGTGGGGAAAGCAGAGCGCGGTAGCGGACGCGAGTGCGCGATGCTCGTGCGACGCGCCCGGCGCCGCGCATCGGCCCACACCCCATCCGGCCTTCGGCCACCTTCCCCGGCGAAGCCGGAGAAGGGCTAGCCGCCGCCGCCTCGTGGGCAGCCGGTCGGCTGGCCGCGCCGGTGCTCCGCTCAGGCAGGGGCCGCTGCGCCCGGATCAGCGATCGGTCGTCAAGGCCTTCGACGCCGCAAACCGGCCGCGCGCGGCCGGCTTCGCGCGTCGAAGGGCTTGATGGCGAAACGCCGCGTCGCGCCGACGCAGTCATCCCGAAGGGACCGGAGCGCAGCGAAGGAGCGCCGCAGGCGCTTGACGGCGACGACGCGACAGGGCTCCAGGGCTAATTCGGCAATTGAGTACGTGTCACCGTAACTCCTAACTTCCGTTCTCATGTATCGCAACACCTCCACTGAATCCGCCTCTCGGCGTGGTCGATAAGATAAAATGCACGTAATGTGAATGCCGTGGCTTAACGTACGTGTGAATTTCCGCTTTTGCTCCAATTAATACTGGCGCATTTACCATTGGTATTGGCGGATACCCAAGCACTATCGCTTCCGACATCTGCCAGTAGTCACGTTCTAGCCAGTCATCGTAGTGGACGCCAAGTTTAATTACACCTGCCGCTGGATTGAGGTTGTCTACTCTGAATGCGGCTATGTCGAGATTGTCGTCAGTTGAGAAAAATGGTCCGTCCGAGAGATGCAACGGCTCATTGTAATAATGACGTTTTGGTATTTGAACGTTTTCTGCGGGCGGTTTTAGAGACCCGTAGTCAGGTACTTCGATAGGTTCTGTAATTTTTACTTCGATGATTGACTTATGCTCGACAACATGTCGAGCGGTAACAAAGACACTGTCGCCAACGTGGAATGCTGAACCTAATCCTCTGTCTCCGTTCGCGTCTTCGACGTCAACGTACGCCATCGCGTCAGCATGGTAGGCAAACAATTTTCTTGCGTCAAGGCTGTCCATGTCTACATCCGTCCTTGGATAGTACGGTCACCTACTTGCCTTGTCTTAATCGGCGTCGCCAGTGCTCGCGTCGGAATTGTATCTATTGTTTGCAAACACGTGCCAGTTAGCTAAGCCAAAATTAGCTTGAGGAGCTTCGTTGATCGGTGGAGTAATTTCTGCAATTGTCCTCAATTGATGAGTTATCAAGTCTTCTTCGACTTGTGTAAATGGTATTCCTTGCCATTGTATTCGGGAAACGCAATCAACAGTGCTAAAACTGATTATGTCAGATTTCTGTCCTTTGAATAAATACGGATGATCAAAACAGGAAACAGATACGTTGCTATCTATGCGTGCTATATGTTTTGGGCGCGTTCTAACGTGTGTCACCGCGATTCGTTGCTCATCCAAACTGGTGCGCAGGATCGAGACGAGAGTTTCAATATATGATTTTATGAATCTTGACGTTCGTCGCGCTGGTACTAAGGCTATCACGACTTCGCCCACCGTGTCGGGATGGCCTTTTAAGGCCTCAAGCGATGTGACGCTGACAACCCAGGCTTTCATTGCAGGCACCTCATTGAGAAGGCTTGCACGTACAATGCGGCATCGAGACGGAGAACGGCATATTCGTGCCTTTAGCGGTTTCCGGTGGTCATTAAGACATTGGCTACAGGACGAAGTCTCCCGTCAGGTCCACGCCTTGCAACTTCGGCAGCGATTGCTGATCGGTCTAGAATCATGCCTTCGAATTGCTTCTTCCGAAAAGAATGGCGGAAGGCAACGTCAGGGTCTTTCCCAGATGGCCTTATTCCAAGCCATTCCTGCGCCAGCCAGTAATTCTGGGTCGCGACAATATCCGCCGCTTGCAGCGGACAGAATTCTATAACCTTACCAAAACCAATAGAACAGAATTCGACCCGACTATCCGCATGATCTCTATATAACTGTATTACGTCGTGGAGTCGCTGATTTTCAATTCCTTTGTCAAACAACACTGCAACTTTATGATCTGAGTGATCGAAAATATAGTCTTGTACGCGAGCTAGACAGTGTTCGAAACACACCTCGGATGCCGGTCCTAGGAAGTCGCGCACAGGTCCGTTAGCAATTTCCTCCCATGCTTCTGGATCAACGCCGGATGCAGTACTTACAAGGTCCGTCCGAGCGATAATGTCGCGAAAATGTTGGGCGACCAACATTCGCTCGGCTGGCTTGTAGTTCGCAAATTCCCCGTCCGCGGACTCACAAGCCGCCATGTGGAACATCTTGAGAGGGGGTTTCCCGACCTCCGGCAGCGGGTCAGAAAGTTGCTTGAGCCATTCTCTCTCAAGTTGCTCCCATTGATCGGCGGCGCCAATGAGGCCGCCCATAACCACGATAGGCGCGCCCGCGTGGGTCCCGGCGTCATCGAAATAAGCGCGCAGCATTGTAGTCGCCCATAGCTCGCCCGCTCAGTTCACAAACTTCCACCGCGTTTGCGCTTAAACTTTCCTGTGCGCAACACGCACTGGGCCGAATTTTCGGCCCAGTGCGATTCTCGGTGCGGCCGGGCTGTTCAGCCTTCGCAGGACGTCGGCCACGAATTGCGGCCAAACTTTCCCGCACGCGTCACCAGTTGTCCTCCCCCTCAGCTGCACCCCGTCGTCCCGCCGCACGTGTCGCACTTCAGGCAGGTGCCGTTGCGCACCATGGTGAAGTTGCCGCATTCGGGGCAGGCTTCGCCGACGTAGCCTTTCATCCGCGCTTCGGCGCGACGGCCGATCGCCCTCGCTTCGGCCGGAGCCGCCGCGGCCGGGGCGGCGAAGGAGACGCCGCCGAGCGATTCGGGCGCGTCCTCGAAGCCGCCCTTCAGCGCGGTGGCGCCCTGGACGTAGCCGCTTTGGGCGGTCGAGCCGCCGACCGCCTGCAACGCCGGCGCTTCGCCGACGGCGCTGCGGCGCACCAGCATCAGCTTGTCGGTCTTCGAGCGCACCAGGCCCTTGGAGACGACCGAAGACGCCGACGTGCCGCCGCCGCCCGACGGCGTCTTGCCCTGGGCGACGCCGCCGCCGAGCACGGTGGCGCCGATGTCCTCGGGCGCGACATGGGCGAGGTCGGTGCGGCCGAGATAGGAAATCGCCAGTTCGCGGAAGACGTAGTCGAGGATCGAGGTGGCGTTCTTGATCGCGTCGTTGCCCTGCACCAGGCCGGCCGGTTCGAAGCGGGTGAAGGTGAAGGCTTCGACGTATTCCTCGAGCGGCACGCCGTATTGCAGGCCGAGCGAGATGGCGATGGCGAAATTGTTCATCAGCGAGCGGAAGGCGGCGCCTTCCTTGTGC
>Ga0181517_10004425_pt1 | contig 12808 bp, 12 predicted proteins | sample PEATcosm2014_Bin_31_FD_119748 | JGI IMG/M metagenome (GOLD analysis project Ga0181517, IMG submission 119748) | Peatland microbial communities from MTU Mesocosm Facility, Houghton, MI, USA - PEATcosm2014_Bin01_30_metaG | ecosystem: Environmental > Terrestrial > Soil > Wetlands > Peat | place... | reverse complement strand
GTAGTTGTAGAAGGTAACCACTTCATAGATGCGCGCCAGCGGCACATCCATCTCCCGTCCCAGCTTCATCGCCTGCTCGCGCGGCACATAGCCAAGACGGCCCTGCAGATCGTGAAGCGCCATGATCAGACTGCCGCGCTTCTTCTTCCACTTCTGCGCCAGAACGACGATCTCGTCCTTCGCTGCGGGTGCGGCCTTTGCGGCCGCGACTTTTACGGTCGTTGTAACTTCGATCGGTGTGCTCATGGTTTCCTGTCCGCCGAACTTCCGGGTATCAATGCTTCGGCCCCATCGATGAACTGCCCAAAGGTGCCTGGAATAGATGCACAAGCCTGCCCTGAATGCGGCGGTGAATCCGCCCGATTGCTTGAGGATGGCTTGCGCGGGATGCTTCCGTTGGTTTGAACTCTAAGCAGGTGCGGGCGGCCACACCGTGATATTGGTCACGGGCCTCTGTGTGCTAGATCGCTCTATCTGAAGCAAAATGTTTAATTTAAACGCCTTACAAGCGCACAAGGGCGATTCGCAATACGGCAGAACGGACCACTATATGGTACGCGAAGACCGTTCTTCATCCGGACCGCACATGTGGGCCGGGTGCCCCACCTTCGCCGCGTCTTTGTTCTTGCGGCTAAGGTGGGCGGGAACAACACTTTTCTGGGCCAGATGATTAGCGGCCTGCCGCGACTCCCGAGAGCATTCGAAAACGCTCCAGCGCCGCCGGAAACGGCTCCAACGCCCGTGCAAAAATCCCCAGGCTGTAGGCGATGGTCAGCCCATAGTTAGTGATGGGAACCCCCGCTTGCTGGCACTGGATGATCCGGCTCAGCATCTGGCGCCGGTTCCACATGCACGCGCCGCAGTGAATCACCAGCTTGTAACTTTCCAGGTCCTCGGGAAAATCCCGTCCCTGCATGGGCACAAAATCCAGCTTGACTCCCGTGTATTGCGTAAGCCAGCGCGGAATCTTCACCCGCCCGATGTCTTCGCCGATGGGGTGATGCGTACACGCTTCAGCGATCAGCACGCGATCGCCGGCGCGCAGATTTTCGATCGCCAGCGCGCCTTCCACCTGCGCCGTCAGGTCTCCTTTGAAACGCGCCATCAGCACAGAGAAACCAGTCAGCGGCACGTTGGCCGGCGTATCGGCCGCCACCTTCAGGAACGCCTGCGAATCGGTCACCACCAGCTTGGGCGGCGTCTTCAGCCGGTCGAGCGCACTGCGCAACTCGCGCTCCTTTACGACCATGCACATTGCATCCGAATCCAAAAGGTCGCGAATCGTCTGCACCTGGGGCAGAATCAGCCGCCCCTTCGGCGCTTCCTTGTCGATGGGAACCACCAGGATGGCCAATTCACCCGGCCCCACCAGGTCCCCGGCAATGGCTGGCGAATCGATGAAGTCGGGCGGAGCCAGGTCCAGCAGCGCCTGCCGCAAATCGCTGATTCCCTGCCCCGTCACCGCCGAAGTGAGTACCACTGGCAGTTTCCTGCCCTTCAGATCTTCAACCAAACGAACGCCGACCGCGCAGGTCTCGGATTTGTTGAACACCACCAGCGCCGGTGTCTTCATCTCGCTGAAATCTGCCAGCAACCCCTCTTCGAACTCGCCCCACACGTCCGGCTCCGCCACCAGCACCGCGATCTCCGTCCGCTCCAGCGCCTTGCGCGTCTTCTCTACGCGCAGCGCTCCCAGGCCGCCTTCCTCGTCGATGCCGGCGGTATCGATAAACAGCACCGGCCCCAGCGGCAGCAGTTCCATCGGCTTCTCTACCGGATCGGTGGTGGTTCCCGCCACCGCGGAAACAATCGAAACCTGCTGCCGCGTAATCGCGTTCAACAAGCTCGACTTGCCCACGTTCCGGCGTCCAAAGAAGCCGATATGCAACCGCAATCCCTTGGGAGTAGTGCTCATCTTCATTTCTCCTGGCTTAAAAACGCTGTCATCCTGAGCGGCGTTGGGCCCGCTATTTGCGCCCAACGCAGTCGAAGGACCTGCGGTTGCTTTTCGTCTCGACTTACTTGCTCCGCACCGGCGCAGGTTCAATCGCCGACCACACCACATCGATCAGCCCCGCTACCCGGCCCAGGTTGTGGTTATCGTCCGAAGCGCCGTACATCTGTTCGCGGCTGATGCGGATCCAGTTAATGCGGTGCCCGGCCTCTTCCGCCAGTTCCCGCACAAACTCCCGCTGCACGCGCCCGTTCCCGTCGCGAAAAGGATGCACCGAGTTCAATTCCCCCAGCAATAACCCGGCCTTGACGGCAAAGTCGTCTGCGTCCAGCCCTTTCAGATGGCCGTCCTTCGCCAGCTTTTCGAAAATCTTCTCCAGCTTCCCTTCCATCTGCTGCACGGTCGCAAACGGGTGCGACGCCTGCCGCGACATGTTCACTTGCCGGAACTCTCCGGCCCACGGGTAGACGCTGCTGAAAATCCGCCGGTGAATCTCCCGCAGGTGGACCACATCGAAGCCGCCCCGCACCGGCTCCATCGACAATCGGATCAGCGCGGCCCCGGTCTTCATCCGCTCAAACTGCTTCAGCGAATCGCGTTGCGCGATCCCGCGGACATTCTTCAGGATGCCGTGCTCGAAGTCGTAATGTGGGTCTATCTTTTCGGGATCGTCGATCATACGGGCTCAGAGGATCGTTGCAGTCATTTGCTCGACCAGGCTGTCCATCTCGTCGAGTGAGATCTCGCCTTGCGCAAACCGATCGAAGATCCGGCGCTCCTCGGGCTCGAGTTCCAGCTTTTCGATCCGCAGGGAACCGACGGCGTTCTCGACTGCAAGCCGCCGCTCATCCAGTTCTTCCGGACCCGGCGCGCTGCTGGAAACTGCATGAACGTCCATAAACTCCTCCGGTGCATTCCGGCTGCAACCAGTTTACTCCGGCTTCCGCTCGCCCGCCGTCGCGGCTGGCGACCCCAGCCGGCACACCGCCTCCGGGCTGGCTTTGCGTAAGGGTGCGATAGGCCACAGTTTTCTGTCTAACTGACGAATTCGCCATATTTTTCCATCTGCTTATCATTGGGCGCGAATCAAGCAAAATCATCACGCAACGAGATGGTGGCGCACGTTTCTTCCATTGGGGATCAGAATTCCCTTTTCGATGTTGATCTTTGTTTGCTATCCTTCGCCTGCCGTCGACATCAAGGACTTGACCTCGTCCATTGAAGTTCCGTCAGTTCAGCACCGGTCGGGCAGGTGTATGTGGGAAAGAAGCCAGACATCGTCTGGACCGCTCAATGCTGGGACAACCGAAAGGTGGTCCTTCATCGGAGCACTCTCAAGGAACATGTTCTTCGGTTTCATTTTGACGAGGCATTCGTCGTAGATGCCCTCAGGAGAAACTTTCACCAGCCGATATGCGTAATTGAGAACAAGAAACACGGGACCGCCAACGCGATTTACGGCATCCAATGTGGAGGCCACCCTTGGCTGTTGGTTGCCATCAAGTTCCAAGGCTTGACCGCGAAGTTGGCAGGCAAGCCCAACTTCATCAAGACTTTTTACGGAGTAAGCGAAATCCCCAATGGGCGCGTTTTGCAGGGGAGGAAGCCATGAATATTGAATTGCATCACAACAAAGAGACGGATGTTGCGTACGTTGATGTGTGCGTGACAGGATCCACTGGTGTCCGCGTCGATGTACTTGATGTCACCCAGAGGTTGGGCTTGAAAACGCAGGTTCTTGCGAGAATGGACGAGAATGGGGAGCTGTTGGGCCTCGTAATTGAGGATTATCCTTCTTTCAAGCGAGAATTGCGTCGCAAGTATTTGGCATTTGCAGTTGAAAGGATTCTCGATCTGATTGTCAGCAAGGTTCGAGATTTTACCTCTCGATCTGCTGATCGCGACGAGCACGACAGGTTTCCTGTACACGTCTGAGCGATGATTTCGGTTGGCGTAATTCGACTTTTCAGCAACTTCAGGACCTCGCAGCCGGCGACCCCAGCCGGCACACCGCCTCCGGGCTAATCGCCGCGTCGAACTCTTCCCCGCTCATCCATCCGTTCTCAATCACCACGGTTCGTAGTGTCGTACCGTTCTCTCGCGCCATGCGCGCGGCATCGCCGGCACGCTTGTAGCCTAGCGCCGGGACCAGCGCCGTAGCCGCCGCCGTCGAGTTCTCCACGTGTGCCTGGCAGCGCGCCCCGTCCGCCTCGATCCCGTCTACGCAGTGAACCCGCAGCATCTCGTCAGCCCGGCTGAGCACTTCCAGATTCTCAAGCAGGCAATGCGCAATCAACGGCAGAAATGCGTTCAGTTCCAGAGAGCCCGCCGCGCAGGCCATGGCAATCACGTTGTCGTTGCCCATCGCCAGCATCGCCGCCTGCGTGGCCGCCTCGGGAATCACCGGGTTCACCTTCCCCGGCATGATCGACGAGCCCGCCTGCTGCGCCGGCAGCCGGATCTCGCCCAGCCCCGCATCCGGCCCCGACGACATCAGCCGCAGATCGGTGCAGATTTTGATCAGAGACACCGCGTGCGCCTTCAGAATCCCCGCAACCTCAGTGAACACATCGGAATTCTGAGTCGCCTCTACCAGGTTCTCCGCGCGCGCAAAACCGATGCCAGTCAGAGCGCGGAGCGCCTCGGTCGCCTGAAAGATGAACTGTCGCGGCGCGGCCAGTCCGGTGCCGATCGCCGTCCCGCCCAGGTTCACCACCCGCAGCCGCTCTTCGCACTTGTAGATACGCCAGCGGTCGCGGTTGATGGCCTCGGCGTAGGCGCTCATCTCACGGCCCAGCGTGGTCAGCACCGCGTCCTGATACTGTGTCCGGCCCACTTTCACCACGTGCGCAAACTTCCGCTCCGCCGCCTGAAACGATTCCTGGAGAGCGACGACCTGCTTCTCCAGCTCCTGCAGCAGCCGGATCGCCGCCAGCCGCAACGCCGTCGGGTAAGTGTCGTTGGTCGATTGATGAAGGTTGATGTCGTCCAAAGGAGAGATTCTTTTGTACTCTCCCAGAGGCTCGCCGAGAATCTGCAATGCCCGGTTGGCCAGCACCTCGTTCACATTCATGTTGGTGCTGGTTCCCGCCCCGCCCTGCAGCGCGTCCACCACGACATGCTGGTCCAGCAGCCCCTCGCTGAGTTCGCGACAAGCCCGTTCGATGGCTTCGCCCTTCGCGACATCCTCAGCCCACGCGCCTAGAGTCCGGTTGGTCAGGAAGCACGCCAGTTTCACATCTCCAAAGGCATGAATCAGCGCCGGATGCACGCAGCGTCCTGCCAGCCCGAAGTTCTCCCTCGCCCGCACCGTATGAATGCCATACAGCGCCTCGGCAGGAACAGCCCGCTCACCGAGGCCGTCGTCCTCCATGCGGAAACCGCTCATCTTCCCGTTCACCCGCTCGTCCATGCACCCATTCTCTATCTCTGGAGCGCCAATATCCAAGCAAACTGAAATCACGTAGCTTGTGCCACAAGTTGCGTCACAGTGGCCCGCCTCGCCGCGGCCGTCGGCCTCTCGTTACAGGCCTGAATCTTCTCTTTTCTTGCCAACAGGTGTGATGGAAGTCGCAGCGCGGGCCCGGCAACGGGCTTAGCATGGGGTTGAAACGTGGAACAATGTCCCGCTATCCGGGACGTTGTCGATTCCATTTCTCGACTTCCACGGTCAGAGGACACCTCATGCTGAACGCCATCGAAGCAATGCGCAAGCGCCGCAGCATCCGTACTTACGCCCCGCAGCCCGTCGACCGGGCAATCATCGAGGAGATCGTCGACTGCGCCCGCCTCGCGCCCACGGCCATGAACGACCAGCCCTGGGACTTCGTCGTCCTCACCGACAAGGAAGACCTGCGCATCATTCCGCCCATTCTCGGGCACGCCCAGTTTATCGCCAGCGCCGCCTTTGCCGTCCTGGTGCTGACCCGCCCAACCATGTGCGCCGTTGAGGATTGCTGCGCCGCCACCGAGAATCTGCTCATCGCCGCGGCCGCGCACGGCATCGGCGCCTGCTGGGTCGCCGGCGCACCTCAAGCCTATGCACCATCGGTCGCCCGCGCCTTTGGAGCACCCGACGACCGTCAGCTTATCGCCATTGTTTCTTTCGGCTATCCCGCCGAAGAACCGGCCATCGAAAAGCGTCCGCTGGCCGATGTTCTGCATTGGAATCGCTTCTAGACGTCGAGTGTTTAAGTAGTTCGGTGGATCCTTCACGTGATCCATATCACCGCAACCGAGGCAGTTCGGGTTTAGTTCTAAGAGCATGGTTGCTCGCTTCCCCGGAGTCCTCTAACTGGAAATCGCGCCAGGGAATGTCACTTCAGCCAGGTGCGCTGTTTCACTCAACCGTCGCCCGCGGAGGTTACGATGCCGGAAGCTAACGAGAAAGCCCTCTATCTCAACGAGCAGGTCATCCATGACTGTCTCAACAGCACGGCCGCGCCAGAACCGGCCCGCGTGCGCGCGATTCTGGAAAAAGGCCGGGCCATGCAGGGACTCAGCTTCGACGAGACCGCTACGCTGATCGCCCTCGAAGATCCCGAGCTGATGGAAGAGCTCTTCGCCACCGCGCGCGCCATCAAGAACGAGATTTACGGCTCCCGCCTGGTTATGTTTGCCCCGCTCTATATCAGCAACCGTTGCGCCAACGAGTGCACCTATTGCGCCTACCGCGCCAGCAACAAGGAACTGCATCGGCTCACCCTCAGCCAGGAACAGATTGCCGCCGAGGTCAAGGTGATCGTCGAGCAGGGACACAAGCGCATCCTCATGGTTGCCGGTGAGCATTATCCCAATTCCAACAGCCTCGAATACGTCTACAAGTCCATCGAGACCATCTATGCAACGCGCAGCGGCAACGGCGAAATACGCCGGGTGAACGCCAACCTCGCGCCGCTCTCCGTGGCCGACTTCCGCGACCTGAAAGCCACCGGCATCGGCACTTATCAGTGCTTCCAGGAGACTTATCACCGCGACACCTATGCCAAGGTTCATCTGCGCGGCAAGAAGGCCGATTTCGACTGGCGCGCCAGCGTGATGGATCGCGCCATGGAAGCGGGCATCGACGACGTCGGCATCGGTCCGCTCTTCGGCATCTACGACTGGCGCTACGAAGTCCTCGCCATGTTGCAACACATTCACCATCTTGAAGAGCGCTTCGATTGCGGCCCGCACACCATCAGCGTGCCCCGCCTCGAACCGGCCAGTGGCACCGACTTTACGGCCACCACGCCGTGGAAGGTGAGCGACTCCGACTTCCTCAAGCTCATCGCCATTCTGCGCGTCACGGTTCCTTACACCGGAATCATCATGTCTACCCGCGAGTCCGCCGAGGTGCGCCACAAGAGCTTCCAGCTTGGCATCTCGCAGACATCGGCCGGCAGCCGCACCGATCCCGGCGGATACGAGCGCTCCGCCGGCGACTTCCACAGCAGCCAGTTCGCGGTGGGCGACACCCGCCCCGTTGACGAAGTAGTGCGCGAGATCGCCGAGATGGGCTTCACGCCCTCGTTCTGCACCGCCTGCTATCGCACCGGCCGCACCGGCTCAGATTTCATGGACTTCGCCAAGCCCGGCGCAATCAAATACCACTGCGAGCCCAACGCCCTCTCCACCTTCACCGAGTATCTGGAAGACTACGCGTCCCCCGCAACCAAAGAGGCCGGCGAAAAGCACATGCTTCACCAGATTGCGGCCATGGACGACAAACAGAAACGCATCGCCACGCCCATGATCGAAAAAGTCCGCTCCGGCCAACGCGACGTCTTCGTTTAAGCACCTGCGGTGCGGCAGCCACTTGCCGTGGGGGCAGCCGCTTCGCGTGGCCCGCGCCAGAACAAAGGCGCGGGAACAAAACTTTGGGTGCCCCATCCTTGAATCGCTCTTTGATTCAAGGGTGGGAAAGCACAGACCTAACCGGCAATGGCGTGAGCATCGGCTAACTCCGCTAACACCGCTAACTCCGCTAACTGACTATGCCCAGACTTGCACATCCCGAGATTCTCCGCTGGCTTCGCGAGACCGACCCTGCCGCCATCGCGCGCCTTTTTTCCCAGGCCGACGAAGTGCGCCGCAACCACGTGGGCGACGAAGTCCACCTCCGCGGGCTCATCGAGATATCGAATCACTGCGTGCGCCAGTGCCACTATTGCGGCCTGCGCGCCGCCCGCACCCAGCCACGCTATCGCATGACCCACGACGAAGTCATGGCCTCCGTGCATCAGGCGGTTCTGCTCGGTTTTGGTTCCGTGGTCCTGCAAGGCGGAGAGGATTTCGGCATCACCGCGGAGTTCATGGCCGAGGTCATTCGCGCGATCAAGTCAGAGACCAATCTGGCTGTAACCCTCAGCCTGGGCGAACGCCTGCCCGAAGAGTTACAACTCTGGCGCGACGCTGGCGCCGACCGCTATCTGCTCCGCTTCGAGACCTCCGACCCCGACCTCTATGCCGCCATCCATCCCCCGCGCGGACCCGCAAACGGCAACGCATCCCATCCTCAAGACCGCATCGGTCAGCTCAAATTAATGCGCCAGATGGGTTACGAAATCGGCTCTGGTGTCATGGCCGGAATCCCCGGCCAGACTTACGAAATGCTGGCCCGCGACATCGAGATCTTTGAAGAGTTGGATCTGGATATGGTCGGCATCGGACCCTTCCTTGCTCACCCCGAAACACCGCTGGGGGCAAAGGACGTGCAGACCGCAGGTTCCGAACAGGTACCGAGCAGCGAGTGGATGGTTCTGAAAACCGTCGCGCTTACGCGCATTGTCTGTCCGGAAGCCAATCTGCCCGCGACAACCGCGCTTGCGACCATCAACACGGTCGACGGGCGCGAGCATGGGCTGGAGAGCGGCGGCAATGTCTTCATGCCCATCCTCACGCCATCGCCCTATCGCGAGATGTACCAGATTTATCCCGGCAAAGCCTGTGTCGACGAGGACGCCACGCAGTGCAACGCCTGCCTGCGCGGCCGCATCGACCGCCTTGGCCGTTTGGTGGGCGAAGGCCCCGGAGGCCGCTTCACACGCCTCACCCAGCATCGCGAGCAACGGCCCGCGGCTTTCCGCTGGAAGCCGTTAACAGAGGCTCCGGTTCCGCCCGTCTCCACGCTGCTCAAGGTGCTGTAGCGCCGGCCTTCCGGCCGGCCGTAGCGTGGACCTCCCGGTCCACGCTTGCCTCGAAGCTATGCCCCTTCAATTTCCTCGGTCAGCGCCTCGGCAACCACAACGCAATCCGCGCGGCTCACATCCATATGCGTCACCATGCGGATCGAGTCGGCGCTGAACGCGCTGGCCAGAATTTCCCGCGCCTTCAGCCGCTCCACAAGCTCCGGCGCCTTCAACTGCCCCGTCAGTCGGAAGATCACGATGTTCGTCTCCACCGAATCCGGATCTATCTCCACGGAGTCGATATTGGACAGCGCTTCTGCCAGCAATTCCGCGTTGGCGTGATCTTCGTGCAGCCGCTTGGGCATCGCTTCCAGCGCAATCAACCCCGCGGCAGCCAGAATTCCCGCCTGCCGCATTCCCCCGCCCAGCGCCTTGCGGAAGAGCCGCGCGCGGTCCATCAGGTCCTGCGAACCCACCAGCATTGATCCCACCGGCGCGCCCAGCCCCTTCGACAAGCAGAACATCACCGTGTCGAAGCCGCTGGTCAGCTTCTTTACGTCTGTCCCCAGCGCCGTGGCAGCGTTGAAGATCCGCGCCCCGTCCAGATGCGTGGGCAGGTTGTATTTCTTCGCCCCCGCCCAGATCTCTTCCAACACCGGCAGCGTGGTCACCGTTCCGCCCGCCAGGTTCGCGGTATTCTCGATCTCGATCAGCCCGGTCACAGCGCGGAACGGCCCCTTGCCGCGAATCTGCTGCTCAATGTGGCTCCAGGTCAGAATGCCGCGCTCGGCAAACACAGGCCGCACCAGGCAGCCAGAGAAGACCGCCGTCGTCGCCATCTCCCAATCCAGAATGTGCGCCCGCGACTCGGCGATCACCTCCTGCCCTGGCTGCGTATGCAGGCGGATCGCGATCTGGTTGCCCATCGTCCCGGAAGGCACAAACAGCGCCGCTTCGCGACCGAAGACTTCCGCCGCGCGCCGTTCCAGTTGATTGACCGTCGGGTCTTCGCCATACACATCGTCGCCCACTTCCGCCGCGGCCATTGCCGCTCTCATCTCCGCTGTAGGCTTCGTTACCGTATCCGAACGCAAATCGATCATTCCAACCAAAGCTCTTTCCCCTTCCACTTTCTCGTCTATTCCCTGGTCCCTGGTCCCTGAGTCCCTTAGTCCCTCAGTCCCTTAGTCCCTCAGTCCCTTAGTCCCTTAGTCCCTGGTCCCTCAGTCCCTCAGTCCCTTAGTCCCTCAGTCCCTGAGTCCCTGGTCCCTCAATCCCTGGTCCCTCAGTCCCTCAGTCCCTGTCTTTACGGAATCTGCGCCATCGGCAGCTCAATCACCGGCGTCTGCTTGCCGTCTTTGCTCGCATAGGCCCATAGTCCATGAAAGTTCCCGCGCAGTCCCGGTTGCGCCTTCAAAAGCGCGCTCAACACGGCAATGGCCTCGGTCTTTTGCGCTGCCGGATCGGTCACCCCGGTCGATTCAAAAACCACGCCCAGGTCGGCATGAAGCAGCGTCGGATCCAGCTTCACGGCATCGATCTTCCAGTTCCTGTCTCCATCCGCCAGCGTCAGCGGAAATGCGTCCTGCGGGCCGTTCCGGATCGCCGATTGTTCCTGGCCAAGCTTTTCAAGATTGGGCGAAGAGAGAAAATCCACCGGCATCAGCAGCGCCTTGGCCACTTCATAACTGAACCATGCGCTCCAGGGCTGAGACTTCATATCGCCGTGCAGCAATTCCCTTGCCTGCGCCCAATACCACACGCCGTCGTGCCCGTCGAAAACTCCCGGCCGCACTGAAACTCCGCCCAGTTTCCAGGCTCCCGCCCAGGCCAGAATCATGGACAGATGGCCTCCATAAGGCGATCCGGCGGACTCTGCCAGCACCACCGCGTACCGCCCCGGCGGCAGGGCTCTCATGCTGATGGTCACCGTCATCGAGCCGCTGGTGTTCGAGCAGAAAAACTGCGTATCGGTTGGAGCCGTCAGGGTGTTGGCATCCAGCAGATAGATATTGCGGATCTGCAACTGGCCGCCCTTCAACAGCGGCGCGGTCTGCTCTACCGCTGCTCGAATCCCGTCCCAGTCCGTTGCTACCGCAGGCAGCAGCGCGCCCTGCAGTGCCGAATACTCCTGCCCTGCCACAGCTTCCGCCAGCCTGCCCGCCGCTCCCATCAACGCATCGCGGTCCTGCGGCTGAAGTTGGGCCTGCGAGGTACAACTGGTGGCGTTCGCCGCTCCCGGCAAAACCAGAAATGTCATCAGAACCGCAGGCAGGCACACTTGCTTCCAGTTGAGGCGCATCCTTCGGGACTTCCTTTCGATTGCGGAAACTGCCGCGCGCACTTTTCGAGCGCCAGCGAACCACTGATAGTCTATTACTACAGTGACGGTCCGTGTGAGCCATCCGTGAGCGCTCCCGGTCTCTGACCGATTGTAGTTGTATGGTCCATGTGGTGGAGATCCCTCGCATTTGGAGACTTGGGAAGGCATAAATCTACCCAAGAACGGTAAGAGAGGACGGCTGGTGATAGAAATGCGCGCAGGAATCCAATCCGCTCAGCCAGAACCCGCAAAGCGCTCCGCGCTGGGGCCCATGGCGCTGCGCATCCCCGTCATTCTGGTGATCGCTACCCTGGCGCTCGCCCTGCCGCTGCTCGCGCAACAACCGTCTGCTGCGCAATCCTCCGCGGCCAGGAAGCCGCTTCATCCCCACCACCGCGCCCATGCCGCTCAATCTGCAAAGACCATTGCGGCGCCTGTCGCCGTCGCGCCGCCCGAGCCCGAGCCCGAGTTACCGCGCTGGCCGGCCAACGACCGCCCCGGCTCCGCCACGGTCACCTGGGACAGCCACGGCCTCCGCATCGACGCCAACAACTCCAGCCTGGCCCAAATCCTGCGCGATGTCTCCACCGCTACTGGAACCACGGTCGAGGGATTTTCCGACGATCAGCGCGTCTTCGGTTCCTTTGGCCCCGGTCAGGCCCGCGATATTCTTTCGCTGCTTCTGCTGGGCTCCGGCTATAACGTCCTCATGGTGGGGGACCAGGGCGAGGGCACTCCACGCCGGATTCTCCTCTCCTCCAAAAATCAGGCAGCGCACAACGCTCAAGCCCCTGCGTCCGGCAGCGCAGCCGCAGGCGAAGACGAAGATGACGCCGAAGAGCCCGCCGCCCCACCGTCGGAGCCGCAGCGTCCGACAGGGGTCCCCACCCGCACGCCGCAGCAGATGATGCAGGAAATGCAGCAGCGCCAGCAGCAGATGCAGCAGCGCAACGGGCAGCCGCGTGTACCCAGCAGCCCCGATGCCCCCAACAACCCGCCCAGCTGAGCTTTCCGCAGCAAAGAAACAGCGTGGACCAGGAGGTCCACGTTCCAATCGGCCAGGAGGCCAGCGCTACAAACTCATCGCCCGCAAGCCGGCCGAAGGCGTCTGCTACATGGAATGCCTTATCCGAGCGCCTGCACCCGGCCCTTGCCTACCAGCTCCTCGGCGCGTTCGATCCATCCCTTGTCGGCGGCCACGCTCATGTCTGCCGGCTCCAGGATCACGGCCCACTCATCCTTTTTTTCCAGGTGCAGCATCACCTTGCCCGGCCCGGGCGCATTGTCGGCCGCGGCTTTCAACGCCGTGAACAGCTCATCGCTGGCCAGATCGATGTTCACGCGGATGCGCACCCCGGCCGGCAGTTTCACCTTCATATCGTCCAGCGCCACAATCGAGCTGAGCGAGATCTTCGGCGCCTG
>Ga0181517_10004423_pt1 | contig 12813 bp, 13 predicted proteins | sample PEATcosm2014_Bin_31_FD_119748 | JGI IMG/M metagenome (GOLD analysis project Ga0181517, IMG submission 119748) | Peatland microbial communities from MTU Mesocosm Facility, Houghton, MI, USA - PEATcosm2014_Bin01_30_metaG | ecosystem: Environmental > Terrestrial > Soil > Wetlands > Peat | place... | reverse complement strand
CCAAGGCTTCGCGGATGGCGTCTGGATCGAAGGTGGGGATGACAAGTTGGACGACATCATGGCGACATAAGAAGGCGGCGGCGGCGCGGGCAATGACGGGCCGGCCATCCAGCGGCTGCAGGAGCTTGTTGGTGTCGGCGGCGAATCGCGTGCTTCGGCCGGCAGCGGGGAGAATAACGGCAAAGGTGATGGCCTGGGGCATCGAATCAGGTGTTGTCGGAATGGGCGGCGGTATGCGGCTGGGCCTGGCGCGACGAGGCAGCGGCGGATATTGTCGGGCCGGTCATGCTCGACGCCGCCGGTTTGGGCAACTCGGACCTGGCGGCGGATGCGACGGAGGGCGGCGGCGCGGGGGAATCCATGATCCGCCCGAAAATCAGCTTGCCGGCGCTGGTTTGCAGGACGTTGGTGACGTTGAATTCGACATCCTGGTTGAGGCGGCTGCGGCCCTGATCGACAATGACCATGGTTCCGTCGGTGAGATACCCGACGCCCTGGCCGGGATCGCGTCCGGCCTCGATGAGACGAACGGTCATCTTCTCGCCGGGGAAAACAACCGGCTTGAGGGCGTTGGCCAGATCGTTGAGGTTGATGACGGCGATGCCGCGGAGGGTGGCGACCTTGTTGAGATTGAAATCATTGGTCAGGACGCGGGCGCCCAGTTCCGCGGCCAGGGCGATCAGACGATGATCAACGGTGTCATTGTCGGACGGCTTGGGGGCGTTGGACGGTGCATCGTACAGGGCTACATCCGCGCGTTTCTGCGAGCGAAGACGCTGGAGCACGTCCAACCCGTGCCGGCCGCGGGCACGGCGAATCTTGTCGGAACTGTCGGCAATGGCCTGAAGTTCATCAAGCACGAATTGCGGGACGATAAGCCGGGTATCGAAAAACCCGGCCGCGACGATATCGCCGATGCGGCCGTCGATAAGCACGCTGGTGTCGAGCAGGACGGGGCGGGCGCCGCGTGTCTGGCGGGAGAATTCGACGTAGGGGACGACGAATCGGAAATCGTCCTTGGTTTGCAGGATGAAGCTGACGGAGAGGTAGCAGACGGTTGCGCCGATCGTCAGGTCGATGAAGGTGACGATGAAATCCCGCTGATTGGCGTAGCTCTCCATGTATCGTTGCTTGTCAGCGGCTCTTTCAAACACCAGGCTGGTATTGGCCTGCCAGAATGTGTCGGCGATCAAGCGGACGACAAAACTCAACGCACAGGCGACGACGACGCCGATGAGCAACCCCAGCACGATCCCGGAAAAGACCATGACCTTGCGGCGAGGTGAAAGAATGTCGATACAGACGAACAGAAGCCCCATGCCTACGGCAAGGAACATCGCCATCTGGGCGTTGACGTCGGGGATCTTCGAGGCATTGATGATGAAATACCAACCGACTCCGGCCATCACCAACACGAAGAACGCTCGTATGACGTTCAAAACCATGGCATTACCCGTTTGCGGACCTGATTGAGTTTATTATATAGTACGGCGGCGGGGTCGTCCATCGGATTATCAGCGCAATTGTGGCGCGTGGCTTACGACGGAAATGAGCGTATGGATAAGATACTCTTGTGGCAGGCGCTGGTTCTGGGGGCGATTCAGGGGGTTTCTGAGCTTTTTCCCATCAGCAGCCTGGCTCAGTTGGTGCTGGTACCGGCCCTGCTGGGATGGCACGACGTCAACGTCCACGGCGACGATTACCTGGCGTTCAGCGTGGCGTTGCACCTGGCGACGGCCGCGGCGCTGGGGATCTATTTCTGGTCGGATTGGAGGAAAGTGTTGGCGGCACTGGTGGGGAGCGTGCGTCGGGGGAAGCTGATTTACGACCGGGAAAGTAAATTCGCGTGGCTGCTGGTGGTGGGAACGATCGTGGTGGGGGCGGTGGGATTGCTGGCCAAGAAGCGCGTTGAGTTGCTTGTGGACATCGCACACGTGAAGTGGGTCGCGGGGCTGCTGATCTTAAATGGCGGGATCATGATCCTTGGCGACCTGATGAAAAGGCGATCCATCGCCCGTGCCCAAAGCGGCGCCGTGTTGAAGCAGGCGGAGGACATGTCCCTGCCGGCCGGCACATTGATCGGGGCCAGCCAGTCGCTGGCGTACCTGCCGGGCATATCCCGAAGCGGCGTGACGATCATCGGCGGGCTGCTGGCGGGATTGAGCTATGAGGAAGCCAGCCGGTATTCGTTCATGCTGGCGGCGCCGGTGATCCTGCTGGCGGGGGTTGCGGAGATTCCCAAGTTCCTGGAGATCAGGGCGCCGCTGGAACTGGAAAAGACGCTATTGGCGGCGCTGGTGGCCGGCGCGATGGCGTACTTGAGCGTGAAATTCCTGATGCGGTATTTCCGCCACAACCAGCTTTGGCCGTTCGGATGCTTCTGCATCGTCTTTGGGGGTTATGCGTTGCTGGTTTTCACCGGCCATATCTGAGCTGGCGCCGGCAGCGGCAACTTGTCGGCTAAGAATGCACGATGTGCGTGAAGGCCGGCCAGCGCAAGAGTAACTGGCACAGCAGATTGGCCAGGACCGCGGCGCCCAGATCGTCGGCGAGGATTCCCCAACCGGCCGGTAGCTTTTCAAGCTGGCGCACCGGCGGCGGCTTGCTGGCGTCGAAAAGCCGGAACGCCAGGAATGCCAGAATCCACGTCGCGGCATGTCCGGGCATTGGCAGTGCCAGCAGAGTCAAACTGATGCCGGCGCCTTCATCCAGCACAAACGAACCGGGGTCGGCCTTGCCGAAATAGCGGATGCCCCACGGGCCGAGCATCACGCACAGTACCGAAAACAGCAACGTCGAGCCGATCAGGATTGCGTTCCATTCGGCTGGATCGGGTCGCAGGATCACATACACGGCCGCGAGAATGAGCATCGCGCCGGCGGTGCCGAAAGTTCCCGGCGCAAGCGGCGCCAGCCCGCAGCCGCCGATGGTGACGATCCACTTCTTCACTGGGTTCACCGGATGAGGTTTTTTCGGTACAGGCCGATCGCCCGGCGGACGTAGAGCAATCCGCTGACCAGGGTGATGGCGAGCGTGGCCCAGATGAAGATGTTTCGCACGATGGCGGCGGGCGCTTCCCATCCGTGGGCTTTGAGCCATTGCAGATAGTTCACATAGAGCAGAACCGCAAGGATGGTGATCGATTGTGCGACCATCTTGAGTTTGCCGCTGAACGCGGCGGCGAAATTCTGGCCAGACTGTTCGCTGGCGCCGCGCAGGCTGGTGACCAGCAGTTCGCGTGCGATGATGACGACGACCATCCACGGCGCGATGCCAGTGATGGTGGTCACGTTGGAGGGGATGTCCGACGGGTTGAAGCTGGGGATGGTGAAATTCCGCCCGGCAAAGAACACGAAACTGCCCAGCACCAGAACTTTGTCCACGAAGGGATCGACGACCCGGCCGAATGCGCCTTCCACCTTCCATTTACGGGCCAGATAGCCATCGAGAAAATCGGTGATCAGGGCGATCATGTAGATGGCAAACGCCAGGTTCAGCCACAGTGCCTGACCTGACGAAGCGCTGAGGGGCTGCTGGTAATCGGCCAGCATGGCAAAGAAGACCGCGGCCAGAACCAGCCGCAAGCCGGTGAGTATGTTGGGTACGTGGCGGAACATCAGGTTGTTCGACAGGTGGGCGATTGTACAGAGTCGATGGCCCGACAGGAAATCGGGAGGTGAAATACAGAGTCTTTGCGGTTTATTCGCATTTCCGATCCGCAGGCGACACTTCTGCGGCGGTGTAGCGGAGATAGCGTTTTTTCATCCAGCGGACGGCCAGCAGGTCGATCAGGCCGCGCAGGGCGCGGTTCCACATGCCGTATTTGCCGGTTCCGGCGTGACGCGGCGAGTGCTTGACGGGGACTTCGCGGACCGTGTAGCCCCGCATCTTGACCAGCGTCGGCATGAAGCGGTGCATGCCGTTGTACAACTGAATCCCCTCCAGACAATGCCGGCGGTAGACCTTGAGGCTGCACGCCGAATCGTGGATCGTCTCCTGGCTCAGCCAGTTGCGAACGCCGTTGGCGATGCGCGTCTGAATAAGACGGAACCGGCTGTCCTGCCGCTTTTGCCGCCAGCCGTTGACCATGTCGAACCCGTCGAGCATCGGCAGCAGCCGCGGGATTTCCTCCGGATCGTTCTGCAGATCGGCGTCCATGGTAGCGATGAGCTGCCCGCGAGCGGCCTTGAACCCCGCGTCGAAGGCGGCGCTCTGTCCGCTGTTGCGATTGAGGCGAATCACCCGCAGCCACGGCCGGATCGCCATCGCGTCGGAGAGCAATCGCGGCGTGTCGTCATTGCTGCCATCGTCGATCACCAGCACTTCAAACGGCTTCTCCGTCGCCACCATCGCCGCCTCGACACGCTGGAGCAGCAACGCGATGTTCTCCTGTTCGTTGAAGGCAGGGATGACGAGGGACAGGTACGGCGATGGGGTCATAGGTCAACTGTAGTATCGGTTGTCCGCGTCGGCCGGACAAGCGGGCGGCGTGATCAGCGTTTCGAGATGAGGCAGCGGGCGTTGCAAAGCTCCCCCGAATTGCACCGGGTGGACATACATTGCACGAGGCACACGGCCGCCCAGGCGCTGGCCCATCCCAATGCCGCGCCCCCGATAGTATCGGAGAAATAGTGGGCGTTTTCGGCCACGCGCTCGATGAGGACGATCAACGCGAGAAACCAAAACAGCGGCCGATAGCGTGGCGCGACCCAGGCAAGCGCGGCGAGCATGGCGAAGGCGAGCGAGACATCGCCGGAGGGGAAACTGAACGGCCGGGGCGGGTGGCCGCCCAGGCCGTGCAGGCCGCCGGCGAAGGGGTGGAATTCGAATGGGGTTGTGCCCTGTCGAAACGGGCGCGTGCGGCCGAAACACCATTTCAGGAGCCAGTTGGTTCCGGACAGAATGCCGGCGAGGAAGACGACGGCGGCTTGTTGCAGTCGCCGGGGATCGAGATTGCCGGGGACAAGGAGCCATAGCACCATCGCCACGGTGGCCGTTGACGCCAGGTATGTCCAGAGAGTGTTGTCGGGCAGTGCCAAGGTCAAGGCCGAGGTCCAAAGGACGTTGTTGGGGAGGCGCAGGGTCGCCAGGATGTTCAGCAGCGTGCAAAGGCTCGCGGCGATGACCCCCACCCTAACCCTCCACCTGAGTACAGGAAGAGGGGATAAAGAGTGTTGCCCCGCCAAAAGCAGCAGCCAGATGCAGGCGGGGATCGTGTACGACCAGAAATTGCCGGGGACGCGAATCAGCAGCAGGACGTGCGGCCAGTTTTGCGTGAGATAATCCGCGAGGCCGCTATCACGCACGTATGTCGCCATGGGGCGGTCGAGCAATGCGGATATGGGAACACATATCGTCAGCAGAATCGCCGGCCGCAGTGGGATGCCGGGCTGGCGCACAGGCGTTAGCGGCGGCAGGTCGGTCATGGTTTGGGACAAGACTCGTTGACAGGATTATTCCGAAGCGTCTGACGCCTCGCGCAGCTTGGCCATCGCCTGACGCTCGATCTGCCTCACGCGGCGCTGGGTCATGCCCAGCAGACGGCTGACCTGCTGGTAGCTGGATGCGGCCGTCGTGCCCAAGCCGTAATACGCCCGCACCACGCGGGATTCTTGCTCGGTCAGCCGGGACATGAGAGTGCGGACCTGATCGCGCTGCAGCATACGATCGTACACGGCGCCGCAGCGCGGATCGGAGATGCCTTCCAGGACGGCGTCGCCGGCGTGGCGATCGCGGGCCGTCGGTCGTGCCGCGTCGCGGGCAAATCCCTTCATCAAGGCCAGTGTCGCGTAGGTGCTGAAGTGATTTCCCTTGTGGATATCAAACGAATCGATCGCGCGCATGAGCGTCACGCTGCCGTCACTGAGCAGTTCCGGCATTTCCAAACCCGGCCGCATGTGCTTGCGCGCCACGCTGACCACCAGGCGCAGATTCGCGCGGACGATGGCGTTCTTAACGGCGGTGATGTCGCGGCGGCATTTCTCCAGCCGCAGAAGCTGCCGGTGACCGGCGAACGCCTCGTCCAGCCGCGACCGCCCCGCCGCAAACTGGAACTTGTGAAAGTTGAGCTTGAGGAACATCGCCCGCTCGCCGGCCGGACCCAGCAGCGGCGTGCGGTACAACTCCGCCAGCCAAGGCGGCAGCCCGGCCGGGACAGCCGCGCCGACACTGGACTGGTCGCTCATCGCTTCATGCTGGCTGGCGATGGTGTTGATGGCGTCGGCCGCGTCCGGGCCGTGATAGATCGGATCGTCAATGAACTTGGCCTTACGGTGCAGCAGGCGGCTGAGGCGTTCATCGCGGATGGCGCGGTATACGACGCTGCGCGAGGCGCCGATGCGGCGGCAGATCGATCGAATCGAATCGCCGCGGCGGTATTGACGGTAGACGGCCGAGCGCCAAGTGTCGTCGAGCAGCGCCGGCGCCGCCGCCAGGATCGGGTCGCCCGGGCAGGCCGCATCGTGTTCGCGAAGTACCGCCGCGATGGTCAAGGGCGAGCGGTTAAGCCGCCGGCCGAGGCGCCTCGCGATTTCAACGGCCGGACAGCCGCATCGACTGGCCAGCCGCCGGGCGCTGGGCAATATGGATTCCCGCTCGGCATCGGTAAGAACCGAGAGCGTGATGCCGCGCCGGCCGCGGCCGGGTGATTGTTCGGTCTGGCCCGATCGCGTGCGGATGAAGCGTTCGACGTGGCCGACCAGAAATCCGACTCGCGGCTTGCCATCAGGGAAGATGAACCGCCGCGCCGCCAGCCCGCGCCGCCGCCAGCGCTGGATCGTCTTGCCGGTGACGTTAAATCGCTCGCTGACCTGGCCGATGGTGAGCACCGGCTCGCCGGCCGCGTCCATGCGAAGATTGAGTGTCCGGCTGACCTGCTCGATGAGCAGCCCCAGGTCGTGTTGCAGGGCCAGTCCGGTGATCAGGCCGGAATCGACCCTCTTGGGATGATAGCCGGTTATGCGAAAGACGATGAAATCCAACGGATAGGCCGAGAGCGGCTCGATTTCAAAAAGGAGTCCCTCGGCCGCCACCATCTGCGCCGCCCGGGTGGCGGATGGCGTGAAAGTCAGTTGACGAGCCAACCGGCCAATGCTGTCAACGCGATACGAACTCATTACTGTATAGTATCACGCCGGCGCACCGGGCGGTCAAGAATTATTTGAGAGAAACGCGGGCCATGTTGGAGGATTCGGCAACAGTGGCCGGCGGATCGACGAAAGACGATAATCGGTCCATCCGGACCTGTGGGCCGATTTTGCCGCGCCAGCGGCGGGTCATCGTCTAACGGGCCGGCATGAAGGAGATGATCGGGTGAAAGCGTTGTTACGTGTCGCGATGAGTTTTTGCGTGGCGGTAATGGCAACAGGGTGGATGGGGCGCCGGTGCGCCGCGGATGTCGGGGACGGGGTAACGGCAACGGGGCGGGCGACATTGAACGTGACGCCGGATCGGCTGCGGGTACGCGTGCGTATCACATCCACCGATCGGGACACGCGCCAGGCTGTGGCCGATCTGGATCAGCGCCGCGACGCCGTCGAGCAGGCGTTGGCGGATTTGTCGCCAGTAGCCGGGACGCTGTCGGCCGGCGCCACCCACGCCAGCGCGGGGCCGCAGTCGAGCCAGGATCGGCTGGAGATATTGCTGATGGCGGGCGGCGGCGGCGCGGATCGTGCCGCGGCGACACAGCCGTCGCCGTCGGTCACGTGCGTGTTGCAGGCGGAATGGAATTTGTCGGCGCACGGGAGCGATGAGGCGGTGGTCAACGCCGCGGCGCTGGGGGATCGGATTCGCTCGGCGGTGGCGCATGCCGGCCAGCCAACGACCCAACCGGCCACGACGGCGCCCGCCACAGCGCCGGCCGCGACGACCGAGGCATCGGACACCTCGGTCGAGGAGGATTTTCAATACGTTCACGCGGTCAGCGAAAGCGAGCGAACGAAATTGCTTGCCACGGCCACGGAACGGGCCACGGCGGAAGCAAAACGGTTGGCGGAGGTGGCGGGGTTCGGGTTGGGGCCAGCTCGCCGACTCAGCGCCGCCAGCGCCGGTCGCACGATATCGGACGATGCCGAGCCGATCGGTGATTACCTGCGGACGGCACTGGGCGAGCCCGATACCGCCAACGCTGAGCCGGCCGAGGCGGTGGGGAGCGATCCGGGTGCCGTGTCGTTCACGGTCGAGGTCACCGCGACGTTTGCCTTGTCACCGCTGAAGTGAAGCTGTACGCCTGAGGCGCGATTGCGCGTCGTTCTTGCGCAAACTTGCCAAATTCTTGCATGCCAGCGGCCAAAGACCGCCGCTCCAAATGCCGATCAGTACATTAGTGATCGTCTTGCAAGACAAATACGCACGGGGGACAGGCTGCCACTATGCTGAGCGATGCATCCTATAAGACGATTCTCGACTGCATCACCGACGGCGTGTACGTTGTTGGCAGGGACCGCAAGATCGCCTATTGGAACCGCGGCGCCGAGCGACTGACGGGCTTTGCGGCCGCCGAGGTGCTGGGACGGCAATGCCGCGACAACGTGCTGAACCACGTCGATACCTGCGGCAGTTGCCTCTGCCGCGACAATTGCCCCTTGCAGGCCACGCTCGATGACGGGCAAACACGGGAAGCGTCGGTGTTTCTCCACCACAAGGACGGGCACCGCCGGCCGGTGCAGGTCTGCACCAATCCGATCCGCAACGCCCAGGGCGAGATCATCGCCGCCGTTGAGACCTTTCACGACAACGCCGACGCCGCACGACACGTTCAGACCATCGAGGTGCTCAAGAAAGTCGCGCTGGTCGACAGGCTGACCGGCCTGGCCAATCGCGGCTGCACGGAAAGGCGACTGGAGTCGCGGCTGAAAGACATGCGCCACTACGGCTGGCCGGTGGGCGTGCTGATGGCCGATATCGACCGCTTCAAGCGCATCAACGATTCATTCGGGCACGAGGCGGGGGACAAGGCGATCTGCATGGTCAGTAACAGCCTGGTATCGGCGGTTCGCGCCGTGGATACGGTGGGACGCTGGGGCGGCGAAGAATTCCTGATAATCATGACGAACATCGGCCTGCCCAATCTCCAGGCGACGGCCGAGCGGGCGCGGATGCTGGTGCAGGAATCGTTTGTCGAAATTCCCAACGGTCTGGTGAAACTCACCATATCGGTGGGTGTGGCTGCCGCCCGCCCCGGCGACACGGCAAAGAGTCTTGTCAAGCGTGCCGACGCCGCACTCTATCAAAGCAAAGAAGGCGGCCGAAACCGCGTAAGCGTCGCCAAGGCGGCGTGAGTGCTTACGCGAACTTGCGCATGAGCAGACAGGCGTTGTGCCCGCCGAAGCCGAAGCTGTTGCTGAGGGCCACCGTCACTTTGGCTTCACGGGCCTTGTTGGGGACGTAGTCCAGATCGCACTCGGGGTCGGGATCATCGAGATTGATAGTGGGCGGAATCAGATTCCGCTGGATGGCCAGGGCGCTGAAGACGGCCTCGACGCCGCCGCTGGCGCCCAGGAGATGGCCCAGGGCGCTCTTGGTGGAACTGATGGCCACCTTATAGGCGTGCGGGCCGAAGGTTCGTTTGATGGCCTTGGTCTCGGCAAGATCGCCCAACGGAGTGCTGGTGCCGTGGGCGTTGATGTAATCGACCTGATCGGGCCCGATGCCGGCGTCGCGAAGTGCCTGTTGCATGGCCATGGTCGCGCCCAAGCCTTCAGGCTCGGGCTGGGTAATGTGTGAACCGTCGGCACTCATGCCGTAGCCGATGAGTTCGGCGTAGATACGAGCCCCCCGCTTCCTGGCGTGGTCGAGTTCTTCGAGAATGACCACGCCGGCGCCTTCGGACATGACGAATCCGTCGCGGCCGCGGTCGAACGGCCGGCTGGCGCGAGGGGGATCGTCGTTGCGCGTGGAAAGGGCTCTGGCGGCGCAAAAGCTGCCCAAACCGAGACGGCACAGAGCGGCTTCGGAACCGCCGGCGATCATGACGTCGGCATAATCGTGCTGAATGAATCGACCGGCGTCGCCGATGGCGTTGGAGCCGGTGGCACAGGCGGTGACGACGGCACTGCTGGGGCCGTGGATCTGGTAGATGATCGAGACGTTGCCGCTGGCGGCGTTGACCATGAGTCGCGGCACGGTGAAGGGGCTGACGCGGGAGACGCCGCGGGTGTTGAGGATGATGTTCTGTTCTTCGAGGGTTTCAATGCCGCCGATGCCGGAGCCAATGACCACCCCGCAGCGGAAGCGGTCTTCCTTCTCGAAGTCGATGGAAGCATCGCGGACGGCGTTGATGCTGGCGGCAATACCGAACTGGCCGAAGCGGTCGAGGCGCTTGGCTTCGCGAACATCAATGCCGTAACGGGCAATGTCGAAGGCGGAACATTCGCCACCGAAGCGGACGGGGAAATCGCCCGGATCCCAGCGCGTGATGTTGCCGATGCCGCTCTTGCCGGCGCAGATTTGGTCCCAGACCTCATCGACGACTTCGCCGAGGCTGGTGACCAGTCCGAGTCCGGTAATGACGACACGGCGTTTCATGGGAACGGCAAGTCAGCGCGACCGCACGGGGCGGCGGGACTACTTGTTGGAGGAGTGCTCCTTGATGTAGTCGATCGCCTGCCCGACCGTCTGGATCTTTTCCGCGTCCTCGTCGGGGATGGAAAGCTCGAATTCATCCTCGAACTCCATCACCAGCTCGACGGTGTCCAGCGAGTCGGCGTTGAGGTCGTTGATGAAATGCGTCTCGCGCGTGATCTCGTTCTTATCGACGCCCATCTGTTCGCTGACGATTTCCTTGACCTTCTGCTCGATGTCTTCCATAGCATGCACCTGCCCTGACGTTGATAGCCGACCTCGGCCCTGGACCGCTCGGCCCAGCGGCCGGCAGACTATAGTGGTGGCCGATGTTTTTCAACCCGCCGCCATACGGGCGGGCGGGATTCCCATTCTCACATCACCATGCCGCCGTCCACGCAGATCACCTGGCCTGTGACGTAACTGCCGTCGGGACCGGCCAAAAAAGACACCACGGCGGCGATTTCCTGCGGCTGGCCAAACCGTCGCATGGGGATCAGGGCGCGGGCCCCTTCCTTGACGGGTTCGGCCAGCACGTCGGTCATGTCGGTGGTGATGAAACCGGGCGCGATCGCGTTGGCGGTGATGTTCTTGGCCGCAAATTCCTTCGCGACGCTCTTGGTCAGGCCAATCAAACCCGCCTTGCTGGCGGCGTAGTTGGCCTGCCCGGCGTTCCCGGCTACGCCTGAGACACTGGAGATATTGATGATCCGGCCACCCTTGGCTCGCATCATCGGCCGCGAGGCGGCGCGGATCGTGACAAATGCGCTCTTGAGATTGACGGCGATCACCGCGTCGAAATCCTCATCGTCCATGCGAAGGATCAGCCCATCGCGCGTGATGCCGGCGTTGTTGACCAGCACGTCGATCCGCCCCAGCCGCTCGGCGACGCCCTCCACGGCGGCCGCCAGGGCCTTGGCGTCAGCGATATCGCAGACCAGCGCCTCGGCAGACCCGTTGGCGGCGGCGACCTCCGCCACGACGGCGGCGAGTTTGTCGGCCGATCGCGCCATGGCCACCACGTGAAATCCGTCGTGGGCCAGTCGCTTGACGATGGCGGCGCCGATGCCACGCGATCCTCCCGTGACCAGCGCCACTCGTTTTTCGTTCATGTCCACTCCGTTTTTGGCAAGAGGCTCTGGTCCATGGGTGCTCACGAGGCGACGGCCGATGCTTTCCTTTCGCCGACCGGCACCGGGACCGATTCTACCGCAAGTCGCCGGTCAATGCGCCGCGCCAGCCCGGCCAGTGTACGGCCGGGGGCCAGTTCGATGAAACGTCCCGCTCCGCCGGCGGCTCGGATCAGATCGGTCACGGTCTGTGCCCAGCGGACGGGCCGCACGATCTGCTGGACCAGAAGATCGCGAATGGCGTCGGGGGTTGTATGCGGCTGGGCCGTGACGTTTGACCAGACGGGAATTCGGGTTGGCTGGATGGAGACGGCGTCAAGTTCGCGACGCATGGCATCGGCGGCGGATTGCATCAGCGGGCTGTGAAACGCGCCGGCAACCACCAGGGGCGTCGCTCGCAGGCCGGCCTTTTCCGCAGCGGCCAGGGCGCGATCGCAGGCGGATTTCGATCCGCTCAGCACGATCTGCCCGGGCGCGTTGAAATTGGCCAGAACCAGCACATCACCCTCGGCGGCGGTGCGACAGACTTCCTGAGCAGCCGGTTCATCAGCGCCGATGAGAGCAACCATGCCGCTGGGATGGCTTTCGGCGGCCTGCTGCATGAGCCGGCCGCGGGCGGCCACAAGCCGCAGCCCGGCCGCAAAATCAAACGCGCCCGCCATGTGCAGTGCCGTGTATTCGCCCAAGCTCAGGCCGGCACAGGCGGCGATCGATTTGGGATCAAGCTGGCCAGCTTCGACGGCCGCGTGAAAGCTGGCGACACCGGTGACGTAGATCGCGGGCTGGCTGATGTCGGTTTGATTGAGTCTGGCATCGGGCCCGGTAAAGCAGATCGACTGGAGATCGAATCCGAGAATGCGGTTGGCCTGATCGAAGATCGACCGAGCGGCCGGGCTGGCGGCGTGAAATTCACGGCCCATGCCGACGGTCTGGGCGCCCTGGCCGGGGCAGAGGATGTAGAGCGCATTGCTCATAGCCGCAGCACCGCGTTGGCCCAGGTGAGGCCGGCGCCAAAGGCGACCAGGATGATGACATCGCCGGGGTGGATGAGGCCGGTGCGCCACGCTTCATCAAGGGCGATGGGGATGCTGGCGGCGGCCGTATTGCCGTAGCGGTCGATGTT
>Ga0181517_10004422_pt1 | contig 12814 bp, 6 predicted proteins | sample PEATcosm2014_Bin_31_FD_119748 | JGI IMG/M metagenome (GOLD analysis project Ga0181517, IMG submission 119748) | Peatland microbial communities from MTU Mesocosm Facility, Houghton, MI, USA - PEATcosm2014_Bin01_30_metaG | ecosystem: Environmental > Terrestrial > Soil > Wetlands > Peat | place... | reverse complement strand
TCGTTATTGTCCGCGCCATCGATAGACACGTTGCTTCCGCGTCCCACCTGACCTGCCGACGAGATCACAACCGTGTTCACCTTCGTTGGATCGAAGTTGGGAGCCGGCGCATTTCCGGGTACGAGCAATGAAAGCTCAAGGTAATTTCTTCCATTGAGTGGCAGATTAGCAATCTGGTGCTCGCCAATTACGCCGCCATCCACGGAGTTGACAGTATCCACTTCTGGAATTGTCCCGGATGTGACTTCGACCTTTGTCTGAGTCGATTGGACAGAGAGTTTGACGGGTATTTGCAGTGACTGACCAACCGCCAGAGTGATTGTCTGATGGAAGTCAGAGAAGCCTGCGGTACCATGGACCGCGAGAATGTATTCACCGGCCGCCAGATTAGTGAAGGAAAAGCCGCCGTCCTTATCTGTAGTGAACGTGCGGACAGTGCCTTGAGCCGGATTCGTCAAAACTACCGCAACCGAGTTGACCGTGAGCCCCGTGGGATCCACCACGGTACCACCAAGTGAAGCAGCCGCCAATTGTTGCGGGCGCGCTTGAAATGGCGTTAAGAGGATCACGATGAAGCAAGTCATGAGCGCCAGGTAGCGGCTCCCGAATGAGTGCAAAGCACGATAAGTCATAATTGTCCTCTGGGTTGTGATTGTCCCGAACTCTGGAGGCCGCTTTCTGTCTTCACCTGTGCGGATTAACACGTCATCCGCGCAGAGAGCAGAATCGCATGAGAGTTTTATTGGCGAGAACATTAAATGTGCGGCAGCTTGATGTCTTCCAACCTTTGATGGAGGATGCACTCCACCCTATTGAGGATGGTGATCCTTAACTTAACCGTGAGCTGCTGATGAACAATTGACTTAGATAGCTGAAGCACATATTCCGAGGCGATATCAATCCGTTTCGACGTCGCGTACCCGATGCGTCCGCTCCTTCACCATCAAGAAGAATACGGGTACCAGGATGAGCACATGAATGGTGGAGGTGATCATCCCTCCGACGATGGGTGCGGCAATAGGTTTCATCACATCCGACCCAATTCCAGAGGCCCAGAGGATCGGGGCCAGGCTGGCCAGCACCGCAGTCACCGTCATGAGTTTTGGGCGCAGCCGTTGTACAGCTCCTTCGATGACCGCCGCCTCCATCTCCTCACTGGTCATCGTTCTACCGGTTGGAACATGACTTTCAAAGGCCTCGCGCAGGTAGATCACCATCACCACGCCAGTCTCCACAGCGATGCCAAACAGCGCAATGTAGCCAACCCACACAGCGACGCTGAAGTCATAGTGCAAAAGCCATTGCAGCAACAACCCTCCGCTCATGGCATAGAACGTGGGGAAAATCAGGATCGCCGCCTCCTCGATTGAATGGAAGATGAGATACAACAGCAAGAAGATCACGAGGAACACGACCGGGAGAATAAGCTTGAGCCGTTGCTTGGCGCGCAGTTGAAACTCATATTCACCAGACCACTCGTAGGTATAGTTCTGCGGCGTTTGAAGATGTGCGCGCAATGTCTGTGTCGCCTGGCTCACAAAGTTTCCATAATCGGCGTCCTTCAGGTCGATGTAGATGTAACCTGTCAGCGAGCCGTCTTCATCGCGAATCATCGCTGGCCCACGCGCAAACGACACCTTCGCCACCTGCCCCAGTTGAACCTGCGCTCCCGAGGGCGTGGCCAGCAGGACGCCGCGTATGCGTTCCAGGCTGTCGCGAAAGTCGCTGGCATAGCGAACATTGATTGGGTAGCGTTCTCGGCCCTCAATGTTATCCACGATGTTCTCGCCGCCCACGCCGGAAGAAACGGCTGTTTGGATGTCTGCCACGGAAAGTCCATAGCGCGCAGCCTCAGCGCGATAGACTTCCACGTTGATATAGAATCCTTGCGACACACGTTCCGCAAACACCGACCGGACCTGCGCCATACCGCCGAGGACGTTTTGAATCTGCGCCGCGAGTTGTTGAATACCCTCGGTATTCGGCCCTTGTACTTTCAGTCCCAGAGGGGTCTTGATGCCCGTCAGTTCCATGTCCAGACGGCTTTCCACCGGCATGGTCCAGGTATTGCTGATCCCTGGATACTGCAGCTTCTGGTCCATCTCCTGCACCAATTTGTCGTAAGTCATGCCAGAACGCCACTGACTGCGCGGCTTCAGGGTCACCGTGGTGTCAAACATATCGAGGGGCGCATTATCGGTCGCACTGTCGGAGCGCCCCACGGTGCCGAACACGCGCTCCACTTCAGGAAAACTGCGCAGCGCCTGATCCTGCGACTGCAGAAGCGCCTTCGCCTGCTCAATCGCAATGCCCGGTAGCGATGTGGGCATGTAGAGCGATGCGCCTTCATAAAGCGGCGGCATGAACTGGCTGCCGAGTCTCCAGGCCAGGGGCACGGTTGCCGCCAGAAACAAGAGGTTCAGGGCTATTGTGAGCATACGGTGCCGCAGGCAGAATCGCAGTACGGGCAGATACAGGGCTTGTGTAAAGCGAGAGACAGGGTTAGCACTTTCAGGCCGCAGCTTTCCGCGGATCAGCAAGACCATCAGCGCCGGCACCAGCGTGATGGCAAGGATCGATGAGCAGCCAACGGCGAGCGTTTTGGTCCACGCCAGCGGTCGAAACATCCGTCCTTCCTGCGCCTCCAATAGGAACACCGGCAGGAACGACACGACGATAATCAGTAGCGAAAAGAAGATTGCAGGACCAACTTGCCTTGCCGCGCCAATCAGGATGTCGCGCCTCTCGGCATTCGAAACCGGCGCTGGGTCGCGTTCCTGCCGCTCCGCCAGGTGACGATATCCGTTCTCGACCATGACTATTGCTGCATCGACCAATACACCAATGGCGAGCGCCAATCCGCCGAGCGACATGATGTTTGAACTCACGCCCAGCAGGTACATTGGCAAGAACGAAATCAAGACGGCTATAGGCAGGGTGAGAATAGCGATCAGAGCGGAGCGGAAATGAAACAGGAAAACGATAATAGCCACGCTGACGATGATCGATTCTTCCAATAGGTCACGTTGCAACGTCGAAATCGATGCGTGGATCAGGCTGGAGCGATCATAACCGGAAACAATCTCCACACCAGGCGGCAGCGATGGAGCCAGTTGCTTCAGTTTGCTCTCTACGCCCCGAATCACGTTCAGCGCGTTCATTCCCTGGCGCATCACCACGATGCCGCCAACTGTCTCGCCTTCGCCATTCCATTCGGCTACGCCTTCCCGAATGTCCGGACCGAAGCTTACATCTCCGAGATCGCGTAACAGGATAGGCGCGCCATCCTTACTCCCGACAGCGACCAATTCCAAATCGTTGAGGGAACGGAGATAGCCCGGTCCGCGGATCATATACTGAGCGCCACTGAGATCGAGCACGCGTCCGCCTACTTCGTTCGTGCTCGCCTTCACGCGATCGATCACGGTCGAGAGCGGAATGTTATAGGCCAGCAACTTTTGCGGATCGAGCCGGACTTGATATTGCCGAACGTAACCGCCAATGGTCGCCACTTCGGCCACACCCGGCACCGTCTCAAGTTGGTAGCGTAGATGCCAGTCCTGAAGGCTGCGTAAGTCGGCAAGGCTGTGAGTGTGGCTCTTATCTACGATGGCGTACTCATAGACCCAGCCGGCGCCTGTTGCATCAGGACCGATGACCGGATGCACCTGCTGTGGCAAGCGGCCACTGATTTGCTGCAGGTATTCCAATACTCGAGAACGAGCCCAGTAGATATCGGTCCCGTCCTCAAAGATGACATACACATAAGAATCGCCAAACATCGTCTGTCCGCGCACCGCCTTGACATGCGGTGCGGCCAGCAGGCTGGTCACGATGGGATAAGTCACCTGGTCTTCGATTATGTTGGGCGGTTCTCCCTCCCACGCCGTGTGCACGACTACCTGCACATCGGATATATCCGGCAATGCATCGAGCGGAACGCGGTTCAAACTCCAGATGCCGGCCAGCATCAGCATAAGTACTGCGGTGAAAACCAGAAATCGATTGCGTGCACAAACCTCAATAAGGCGAGAGATCATTACATTGCGCCTTCTACTTGTACGCTCAACTGTCTGGTCGCTACTAACTTATCATTCTGTCTTACTCTGACCGTGACCTGGAATCGCCCGCCGCAAACCAGCTTGATTGAGCCCCGATAGACGCCCGCACTGGTCTCGCTCAAATGTGCTGGCGTATTGATCGCACCCATCCCCATCTCCGGCATCGCGGGCATACAGAAAGCCAGGCTCACATCCGCGCCAGTTACGGGTGTTCCATCGGCGTGGGTGATCTTCACGCTAAGTTGATTGCCCGGGCCTTTGTGAGGCGGGTTCGGGCTGGTTGCTAAGTCTATCTTCAATGATATTGCGGATGCTGCTTGTGGAGAGGCAACCGCATCCATTTGCGTGGACGCGGCTGGAGCGCCCGATCCCGCCTCTAGCTGACTCTCCGAGTCAATGAGGAAATTTGCCGAGGTGACGATACGCTGATGTGGAGCGAGCCCTTTGCCGACTATGAATACATCGCCTACACGGGCGGCAAGCGAAATCTCTCGAGGCTCCAGAATTCCGTTGCCGTGATCGATGAAAGCGATCTGCCGCAAGCCAGACTGAAAGACGGCCGATGCGGGCACAACAAGTTGACGCCCGAGATTCGTCCTAAAGTTCACGTTTACGAACATTCCAGGCTTGAGCTTCAACCCCGAATTCATTACATCGAGACGCACTTTGACGGTACGCGTTGCCGTATCCACCTGGGGAAGAACGCTCTCGAGTTTTCCCTGAAATGTTTGGCCAGGGTAGGCATCGGTCGTCACCTCTACACTGCCTCCGGACCTTACGCGTCCGATGTCGTCCTGAAACACTTGAGCGTTCACCCACACCTGCGATAAGTCGGCGATGGTGTAGAGGCGCGTGGACAGGTCTGCATACATGTTAGGTAGCGCGTTGCGCTCGGTAATGTAACCCGACGCTGGAGAATAGATGGTAATGTCGGATGTTGGTTTGCCCGTCTCCTCGAGTTTTGCAATTTCGTTCTCTGGAATATTCCACTGTCGCAGGCGATCTTCTGCTGCGGTACTCAGCGCTGCCGCGCCCGATTTAACACCATCTACGCTGCTGCCTCTCAACAAGAATTGGTTCTGCTGCGCCAGTAGGTACTCCTTTTGTGTCTGCACCAGGTCGGGGCTGTATACCGTGAAAAGAGGTTGTCCCTTGTGCACGAGGAGATAAGTCGCATTCACGAAAACCTGGCGTATATATCCGGGGAAGCGGAGTTGAACGTAGGATATGCGCCGCTCGTCGATATCGACCGTGCCGGTGGCGCGAACGCCATCGCTCAGTTCTTCATACTCAACCGTACCGGTCTTTACCCCGATGCTCTGCATCTTCTCAGGCGAAAGCTGCACTTCCGCCAGTGGCACGTCTGCCTCAGATTCCGTCGCCTCCGATCCCGGCGTCGTAGAAGCGGCAGATCCCATGGCCACCGGGACAATCTCATTTGATTTCGCGTTCACACCTTGTCCACTGCGGTCATGAAATACGACCGCCGCCGCGACGATGGCGAATATCGCCAGCCACACTAAAGATGTACGCAAAACGGTGTTGTTCATCGCAATCTCTCTCCGGTCAGAGTTTCAAGATGCGCCAGCGCTGTTTCATGATCAAGGAGGGCCTGCAAGTAATCGTCCTCGAAAGTAAGCTCGTCCAGAAAAGCCTCGATTACCGCGCTGAACCTTTCGCGGTCGGATTGATATCCAGCCAACTTGGATTGGTAGACAGCTTTTGATTGGGGAATTAGACCTTCCTTGCACTCCCTCATCAACTCCTCGGAACTGGTGGCGACGACGAATTGCTTCTGCACTTCCGCAAGCCGTCGCAAGCGGTCTTCGCTCGCCTGGGAGTGCGAACTTTCGACCCGGTCAATAGCTGCGGCAATCCGGGCATCCGCTCCGACCCCGCGTGGAAGCTGCATGTTGAAGGCCAGGACATAGCCATCGCGATAATTTTCACCCGCCTGAGGAAAGGTGTAACCCAGGCTAAAGCCTCCGCTAGTGCCGTTCTTGGCCACATCCAGTTGTGCAGACTGCGCTTCAATCGTCTTGCTGTCAGCTGTAAGTGTGGGATTCTGCTTCTCGGCCTTCAGGAGGAGATCGTTTGCAGCCCGCTTGAGCGGAGTCGCGGTCGCCGCTTCCGGAATAATGTCAGGGGTGTCCGGGGGGCGGTGTAGGAGTGCCTTTAGAGTCGCCTGCAATCCGCCCACTTCTTCGTGTTGCAGCGTTGTTTCACGCAGGAGCTTCGTGCGCTCCAGTTGCGCCTGCAGAACTTCCGCCTGGCTCCCCATGCCCAAGCTGTATTTCGATACCTCATTTTGGATGAGCGCAGCCAGATCGGCGGCTCCGCGGTCATCGAGGTCGTACATTTGGTACAGATAGGCCAGCCGAAGGTAGATTGTCTTAACCTGGTCTACGATGTTGCTACGGAACACGCGAACCTGTTCGTGCTGTGTGTCTGCTTCGCGCCGTGCGGCTTCGCCCCACAACCGCATTTCGCCACGAGACGGTGAATCCTGCAATGCACCAGCGCCCTTGCCAACCCTGCTATTGTTGCTCAAGTCGGCGTGCGAATCCTGGCTGCCAGCGCTGGCGCTTCGCAGGGCGAATTGCGAATCGGCTAACATACTAACCTGTTGCGCGATATGTGCCGAAGCACTCCACGCATGGTCTGCAGCCGCGATTTGAGCGTTGTTGTTCTCGGCCTCGGCAACCGCATCGGAAAGTGGTGTCGGCCCCCCGTGCCCCTGGGTGCCATCCTGCGCAGATACGAATATCCCGCACGACAGTACCAGCATCCAAGCAATTAGAGAGACCGATTTCACTGCAAGCTCCTAATTCAACGCGTGAAGTGCATCCTGGATGCCACATTGAGCCAATGCCCATATCGCAAACTATCTTGTTCCAGCAGTTACATTACGTCCGTTCGTCTGGACTGGCTGCCTCTCAAGTGTTGTGAAGTCGTTGGCCATCTCTTTAATGAGAATGAACTGGTTCTTGCCCACATTGGAAAAGTGCTGCCGCGTGTCAGTGGCCGGCCACCAAATATCGATGCTAGTGATGTGTGCTCCATGGCCGAGTCCGATATGCTGCTCCATCGGGTTGCCACCGAAGGAGCTGCCATACCCAACGGTGCGGCAGATGGTTCGCGCATGACCGTCGTTTTCCACGGTAACCGTAATCCTGGCTCCCACTGCTGCCCGGTTGCTCTTGACACCGGCCAGTTTCACATTGATCCAGTCGTTGTCGTTTCCGGGGTTTTCAAAGAGCCGCAGGTCGTGCCTGTCGGACGGTATCGCGCCGCCCGCGTTCGCAACGATATCTTCGTGACCGCGCCGGAATAGATCTGCGAATCCGATGCCGTGCCCCTTGTGTAGCTCACCCGTACCTGAAGAAGCTGTGATGTCGACAAACGTCTTACCTCCATCGTTTCTCAACAGCTCGTGCGGCAATATGGCGCCAAACGAGGGCTGCCCGACACCGAGGTAAATATCGAGGAACCCATCGTTGTCTACGTCGCCGAAATTTGCGCCCATGGGAATAAACACACGGTCGAGGCCAACCTCGGCAGTCACGTCCTGAAACGCGCCGTTATGGAGGTTTCTGTAAAGCTTCATCGTATCCGCGTGATAAGGCAGATGCATGTAGCTGCGCACCACTTCGTCCGGAGAAAAGCTTGGATAACTGGTGACGAAAAGATCCGGCCAGCCGTCGTTATCGTAGTCGAAAAACCACGTGGCAAATCCGGTTCCGGGAGCCTGGACCCCGGCCTGCTTGGCTATGTCTGTAAACGTTCCGTTATGGTTGTTGTGGTATAGAAGATTGGGACTGTTGAGGTTCGACACATAGAAATCGACGTATCCATCGTTATCGTAGTCCGCTGCCGTCACTCCTTTGCTGAATTCCGTTCGATCGATGCCTGCCGCATGGGAGACATCCTCGAATGTTCCATCGCCCCGGTTCCGAAACAGTTGGCTCGGGAAGTTTTCGTTAGCTATAAACAGATCGAGGTATCCGTCGTTATCGATGTCCGCCCACACCGCGGAGTTTGTTGAGGTGACAGTTTCGCCCAGACCGCTCTGCTGAGTTACATCGGTGAAGGTCCCATTGCAGTTGTTGCGCAGCAGCGACTTCCTCATGGGGAACTCCCATCCGCCACGGAGCACCAGGATATCCATGCAACCATCGTTGTTATAGTCAACCTGTACGAGATTGAGCCCGCCCAATTGGTCAGCTAGCCCCGCCTCGACGCTTCGATCTGTGAAAGTTCCGTTGCCATTATTGTGATAGAAGTGCAGCGGATCGCATGCATCCATGCTCGACGCGACGATATCAAGCAACCCGTCATTGTCGAAGTCGTCCACGATGACCCCACCAGCTTCAAGAAATGCATCGGTTCCAGCGGCGTGTGCGACGTCCTTGAAACGGCCAATATTCTGCGTTGATTGAAAGTCACTCAATGGAATTAGCTGCGCTGCTGGAACCTTGTCGGGATATTCACCCAGGGTCGAATAGGCAACATTCAACAGCCATCGCGTTTGATAGTCTTCCGGTTGCTGTTCGAGATATTTAGTGAAGTATTGGATTGCGAGCTTTGATTCCTCCTGCTTCTCGTAGTGTTCAGCTGGCATCGCAGGGGGAAAGATGCCCTGATTGCGTGCACTGTGGTAGGTCCCATTTTCCATTTCCGAGAAATGAAGATAGGCCGTACCGAGCACTTGCCAAATCGTTGGCACAGCCTGAGGAAGGCTGGATTGAGCAATCTCCAAAGCGAGTTTCTGCTCCTGGATCTCCTCTTTCATTTTTCCATCAAAAGCGTAAAACTGCGCCATGGTGAGGTGGGCACTGACGAGGTCGGCAGGTTGGTTCTGCTCGGCATGCGAAGCCTCGCCTGCGGCCAGAATCCCTTGCAGATGGAGAATTGCTGCCGCGTGCGACTGCTTGCGAATCTCACAAATCTGGCGAAGATCGCGATCCCATCCCTCGGGCTTCTGGAATCTTGTGAAGGCGGTGTCTGCTTCTCCAAGTCCTCCGACGTCCCTGTTGGTGCGAATTGCGCCTGTGCCAATGAGCGCATTCAACTGTGCCCGATCCGTCAGATGTTGCGTGTGGGGAGCTGTGGATAAGATAGTGACAACTGCAAACCCGTTCTGCACGCGAAAGGGAGGAGAAATCTGGCCAGCACTGATTGCATTTACCGCATTCCGCAACTCGGGTTGCAACTGAGCCGGACTCAATCGGCCCAGGTATCCGCCGTCGTCGGCCGTTGAATCGATCGACTTCAACTTCGCCAATACGCCAAAGTCTGTCCCCGCCTTGAAGTCACTGATCACCTTCTCGGCTTCTTCTGCGGTGGACGTAACAATGATGCTCAAGTCGACGCTGTGTGAAGAAGTGTCCTGCTGAGCATAGACCGCAAGCGGAGGTCCAACAGCCGCGCTCGCAATGAGCACGATGATTGCCATAGTTGTGTTACGAAACCCTTCCCTGTCTATTCGATTCAACATTCGTTCCTTCTTTTTGTCATCCGTTTGTGGCGCCCTGAGTTCGGCTGCGGACTCCGAACTTACTCGAAAAGAGCACATGTCCGGAACCTCGGGGTACGACATAGCTTGAGAGTCAAGAAGCGGCTCGATGAAAGCTGTGTGGTAGCTTTGCTCGCAGGCTGCGACGGTGGCAGTTAGAGAACAATCGAAGACTGCAAATACTTTCATTGCCATGAACTATCTTTCGCGAATGTAGTCACTCGTCGCACCGCATGCGGGTGCCCCACGCAGAGCGCTGGCTTCGCCCGGAACGATTGACCTTCCTCACCCGGAATGCACACGGCTCGCAGCTTGAGTGCCGATGAAGTCACCTTGCACTCTATTTCCTTAGCTATCGTCCGTCTTCCCCAGATAGGTTGATGGCTTTCTCGTTCAATAGAAGGAGTCCGCTTGGTGAAGGCGCAGGAGTCTGTATACTTTCCACATATCAAGGGACGGCATGACACAGACATTCAAGCCGGACAGAGCGTTCTTCGCTTCGCCAGCCTTCGCGGTAGCCAAATGATGCATAGGTTGCGATCTTTGGCAGCGCGTTGCCAGCAAAGCAGGAAATTGCATTTCTTTCCGCAGACGCGTTTGCGGCGCATGTCGCAGATAGTGCTTTTCATTCTCTTTGCATGGTTGTTGGCACGCACCAAATTGGACCGGTCCTTGGGCGGAGAGGGCAGACCGGCGCATTCTGCCAATTCATTCGTCAAGTTCGACCCACTGGCTGCCGTAGTGAACGCTATGGCAGGACACACGCTCTACTGGGGTCTGGCGTGGACGTTGGTCATCGTGATTCCGACGCTCTTTCTGGGTCGCTTTGTTTGCGGGTGGATTTGCCCCATGGGCAGCCTCAATCATTTCCTGGCCAACATCCGTTTCAAGCCCCGGCGCAGAGAAGGGCGGATCGTCTCAAACCGCTACAACAAGTGGCAGACGACAAAGTACTTTTTGTTGATTGCAGGATTGCTTGCGGCTCTATTCGGAAGCAGCATGTTGGGTTGGATCGACCCGTTCAGCTTGCTCATGCGATCGGCAGGGCTGTCAATTCTTCCGGCTGCGGCCGGTAAAAAGTACCTTGTTGTTTACTTGCCCCATTACTGGTTGGGAGCATTCCTAGGCGTGGCCTTTCTGGCGTTACTGGCGATGAATCAATGGGTGATCCGCTTCTGGTGCCGGGTGTTGTGTCCACTGGGCGCGTTACTGGGCATTGTGGCGCGATGGTCGATCCTGGGGCTGCACAAGGATATGGCCACCTGTAACCAGTGCGGTCGCTGCCAGATCAACTGCCAGGGAGGCGACGATCCAATTGGCGGGGCGGCGTGGCACAAAGCTGAGTGCCACCTCTGTTTGAACTGCGTGGAAGCATGTCCGCACGGAAGCTTGAAGTTCCGCTTCTTTTGCAAGCAGCCGGTGGTGGCAGGGGTGAATGTGAGCCGGCGAAAGGCGCTGGCTGCGGTCGTTACCGGGTTGTCCGTAGTGCCTATCCTGCACGCCAAGACATTGTTAGGCACAAGCCATAACGCGCGGCTAATCCGGCCACCGGGAGCACTGGATGAGGCCCAGTTTCTGGCGCGCTGCATCCGTTGCGGCGAATGCATGAGAGTGTGTCCCAACGATGCTCTGCAACCGACGTTTACCGAGGGTGGGTTGTTGGGGCTGTGGAGTCCCGCACTAACATCGACCATTGGTTACTGCGAGCCAAATTGTGTTCTGTGTTCTGAAGTATGTCCGACTGGAGCGATCTCGGAACTAACAATCCTTGAAAAGGGTTGGTTGGCCACGGGCGGCGAACAGAACACGCCGGTGCGATTAGGAACGGTAATGTATGACCGTGCACGCTGTTTGCCGTGGGCCACGGCCACCGATTGCGTCGTGTGCCTGGAATGGTGCCCCGTGTCGCCCAAGGCGATCTACATTGAGAATGGGGAGGTAGTGAATGCGGAGGGCAAGAACCGGAAACTGAAGCAACCCTACGTGGACAATAGCCGATGCGTGGGATGCGGCGCGTGCGAGTATGCCTGCCCGATTCAAGAACGTCCGGCAGTGTACGTCATCAGTTTGGGAGAGAGCCGCTCGATTCGTCAGTGACTCTCGCAGGAGCATGATATTGAACTGAGTGGCGTCTCTAATGCGGCCTACTTGATTCATCCGGCCTGCGTGATCGGCCTTGGCGCAGGCAAACAAGGGCACCCGCTATTGCAAGTACGACAACCGCTATCCAACAAATAGTTGCTGCGCGGTACTCCTCTTCCTTCATGCTTGCCAAAGCAGTCTGCAGCAGCAAGACTTCCAACAGAAACCATACGGTAGCGAGAACCCACTGCCACCACGGGCGTTTACGCATGGTGATCGTGAATGTGCCGGCTTCGTTCATCATGGTCATTCTCTTCCTGCAGACGGCGGATCGTTTGTCCACCACTTTCCTGGGTCATGCTGCTTTCCATATCCGAAGGCATTGTCCATCGCGCGAAAGACACCGTCAGAGGCCGGAGCAATCGAGGCAGTGGCCTTGACCGCTTCATGAATCCACGCCTGGGCGCCCTTCGTGTATGGGCAACTTGCCAGGCAGACGCCGCAACCGGAATTGACCTTCTGCCAGTATTCGAAGCACTTATAAGAATCCTCGAACCAGGCTTTGTGGCCTGGGTTATTCCATGGGCCTCTGGTTTTGAAACTTGGCGCGTCGTCGAACGACAAGGCACGCGATGGGCAAGCTTCGGCGCACTTTTTGCACTTCTTGCAGAATTCCACCAGTCCGAAGTCGATTGGTTTGTCGTAAGCCATGGGCAGATCGGTGAAGACCTTGCACAGGCGAACTGCGGGGCCATAGTTGGGCGTAACCAGCTTGTTCAGGCGGCTCAGCTCGCCAATGCCCGCGTCGATCGCAAATGGAATGCTCTGTGCCGTATCGTTCACACTGGGGATAGCCTGATAGCCAAGACCACGGATAAATTCGGCCAGCGATGACACCACAAACGCTGAGTGGCTATAGCCAAGTGCAGTAGCGGCATCGCCTAATGAGGTGGGTGCGCGAGAGAGAAGGTCGATATCCATGGGGATGGCGATAGCTACTACCCATTTCATCTTCTTTGGAATTACGTGCCTGGTTTCAGTTACAACAGGCACATCGACATCTTCGAAGACAATATCGATGGGTTGCCGATCTTTCTGTGACTGAGGATCTCTCTGCGGCGCCTGACAATTGACATAAGCTTCGTTCATCGGCGCG
>Ga0181517_10004421_pt1 | contig 12816 bp, 9 predicted proteins | sample PEATcosm2014_Bin_31_FD_119748 | JGI IMG/M metagenome (GOLD analysis project Ga0181517, IMG submission 119748) | Peatland microbial communities from MTU Mesocosm Facility, Houghton, MI, USA - PEATcosm2014_Bin01_30_metaG | ecosystem: Environmental > Terrestrial > Soil > Wetlands > Peat | place... | reverse complement strand
GCCGCAACCCAGGACTGCGCTTCGCTTGTCCTGGGCTATTATCCCTCCTCCCTCCGGGAGGCAATACAGGGTGTTCATTGCAGATGTAACTTGCAACGCAAGTCATGTCACTCAGGATGACAGCCACCTTCCCTTGCCCGATCGCTTGATCACATCTTGCGCTTCTCGGCGACTTCGATTGACAGGTCTTCCAACTGGCGGCTGCCGAAGCTGCGAAAATCCTTCACCTGCTGGAGGTCGAAGGCTGGCGCGGGAGTCTGGGGTACGCGCAGGCGGAAGAAGTCCGCTCCCACCACGTCGCGCACCCAGAAGGCCGGACGGGCGTCGCGATTGATCGTCGCGATCTCTACATTGCTCATCTCCAGGTTGCGCACATGGCGGATGAAGAAGCCGCTGGCGGGCAATTCGCCGAACATGTTGGGATCGGGATAGGCTGCCTCGCGCTCCTCCGGCTGCAAGGCGGCCATCTGGTCGGTTCCGCCGCCGACCTGCTCCAGATACACATCGCTGATCTTGACGTCCTCGATGGGGTGGTCGGGCACTCCGCTCAGAATCGAGGGCAGCTGTGAAGCGCCGGAACTCACGATATTACTCAAAATGATGTGGCGCATGAAGCCGGGCTTGGTCCCGGCCGGTCCGCGCATCCGCGTTCCCAGGCGCAGAAACAGCGGCGAAAAGCGAATGTCGCGCATGGTGATGCCGGTAAAGACGATGTTTTCAATCTCGGCCCCGTCTTCGCTCTCCAGCGCGAAGCCCTTGCAGCTTTCGAAGACGCAGTTGGAGATGGTCACGTTCTTGAATCCGCCGTTGGATTCGGTGCCAAGCTTGATGCGGCCCGTCGGCGTGAGCTGCTCATCAGCGATGGGCTTGCGCGTGCCGTCGAGCACGGAACCAAGCTCGAAGCCGCCGGTCACGTAGCAGTTGGTGATGGTCAAGTTTTCTGTCGCCCGCGGATAGCCGAGCGCATAGGAGCTCTTGGGACAGATGCCGTCGTCCCAGGGCGAGTTGACCGTGCAATTGGAGACGCGGACGTTGCGGCAGCAGTCCAGATCCATGCCGTCGCGATTGGTATCGATGAGCAGGTTGTCGATGGTCAGGTTGTCCACGCCAGTGGCGAGGAGGCCGAACCATCCGCCTTCGAGGATGCGGAAATCGCGCAGCAGCACATTGCGGCAGTTCTTCAGCGCGATGGACTTGTTGCCGACGCCCTTCAGCGTCTCGTCCGGCGAGTACGGGCCGTTTTCCCAGCCGCGCGACAATCCCCTGCCCCAGATGAGGCCGGGGCCGGTGATGGAAACGCCGTCGAGGCCTTCGCCCCAGATCAGCGAGTTGTGCCAGTGATTGTGGCCGAAATCCTGATACGGCGCCCAGTCGCCCTGCGGCTCGGCGGCGTCGTAGCCACCGATCTCGGTTCCCTCGGGCGGCACCGAAGCGGCCAGCAGTACCGCGCCTTCGCCCAGATAGAGGCCGACCTTGCTCTTGAGACGGATGGAGTAACTGAGGTAAACGCCGGCGGGAAAGAGGACGGTCCCACCACCGGCAGCAGCAGCTGCGTCGATGGCGCGGTTGATGGCGGGCGAGTCGACAGCCGCTCCATCCCCCTTGGCTCCGTAGACGCGCACGTTGAAGCCGGGGACGATTAGCGCGGCGTCCGAGTTGCCTGCTTCGTTCAGATCCCTGAGCTGGGCGGGACGGCTTCCGGCTGCAACTGCTGTCAATGGGGCTGCCGCCGCCATCATGCCGCTTCCCGCGATCTTCAACAGGTCTCTGCGTCGCATTTCGATCTCCGGGCCCTGTCCGGCCTTTTTCGCTGACCGGCGTTCTTCGCTTCAGGAATCCTTGGCCAGTGTAAACGGCAGGCCCGGCGGTGGAAATGCGGAAAGGCGCGGCGACACGGGCAATCGCATTTGAAATGCGGCCCAGAGCGCGGGAGATGGTTCCTGAAAAACTCTCAGGTAAGCGCTGTACCACGGTTATGTGCTTTGCAGGCTGCGGAAAAGATCCGGGTTTAAAGGAGGCACCCGAGATACATCTCTCAGGGCCTAAAGGCCACGGTTATTCTGCGGCGCCTGCGGCTCGACTGAAGTCGGGCCCTTTCAAACCGGGGCCTATTTGTCCGACAACAAATGAGCGCCAACGCTTCCCACACTTTCCCGCAAAACACGCGGGAAAGGATGGGGCACCCAAACAGTATTTTCTCGCCGGCTCTATAAATGGTGTTTTTTCGTAGACAGTTTAGAGCCAAACCAGAGCCGCGTGTCCCGCTCAGTTTCGTGCACGGTCACGCCTGCCTGATGGCGGCAGTGATTTCTTAAATTGTTCTCATTGGGCAGATGTTCAAGCCTGCTCGGCTGCGGGAGCAGCGACGCAGATGCGGGACGCCAAATGCGGAATTCCAGCAAGAAAAAGGGATTTCAGGCGCATATCGAACTGCGCCGCAGAGCAAACCTGCCTACCCGCAAGCAGCGCTAAGAAACCCGTGCTGTCTGCCGGCGCATTTTCACGGTTCCCGTCGCGACCTTCACGGGAACAGCCTGCCGGCGCATGAGAGAAAATCCGGCGCGCAGCAGAGCGTAAGCCGCCAGAATCCCGAAGAGGGTTGCTCCGACGCAAGCGCAGATTAACATTGTCAAATTCAAAAAATCAGTCATTTTCCCGCCTGGGTCAACTTTCCTAAGGTCTGCAACCGGCACAATCCAAAGGCCGCAATCTTCTCCGGTCCGTGGATTCATTCTGCAATCATCCCAGCGATTGTCGCAGAAAACCGAGCTGCATTGACCCCTTTTTCTGTTGACCAATAGAATACCTGTAGTACTTTGCAATTTTGTTACCATTCAGTAGCACTGTCTTGAGCCGCCCACCGCTCATCCCTGTATCCAAATATGGCGATTACACACATTTCGGTGCGCGGGGCGCGCCAGCACAATTTGCGCGATATCAGCGTACGGATTCCCCGCAATACCCTCACGGTGGTGACTGGTCTATCAGGTTCGGGAAAAAGTTCCCTGGCCTTTGACACCATCTACGCCGAGGGCCAGCGGCGCTATGTAGAGACTCTGTCCGCTTATGCCCGGCAGTTTCTGGACCAGATCGAGCGGCCCGATGTGGACTCGATTGAAGGCCTGAGCCCGGCCATCTCGATTGAACAGAAGACCACCAGCCGCAGTCCCCGCTCGACGGTTGGGACGATTACGGAGATTTACGACTACCTGCGGCTGCTATACGCTTCGGTCGGGACTCCGCACTGCCCCAACTGCGGGCGGCCCATCACCCGCCAGACCGTCGACCAGATTGTGCAGCGCATTCTGCAGCTCGGGATGGGCGAGCGCGTCACCGTGATGGCCCCGGTGGTGCGCGGACGCAAGGGCGAATTCAGGGAACTCCTCGATCAGCTAGACCAGCAGGGATTTCGCGCCCGCGTCGACGGCGAACTGCGCGACATCTCCGAGCCGCTTTACCTGGACCGGCGCAAGAACCACACCATCGAAGCGGTGATCGACCGCATTCTCTTGAAGACGCCGGCGGCGGATGCAGCGAACGGCAACGGCAAGTCAAATATCGAGAAGCGGCTTGAAGCGGCCGTCGCCAAGGCTCTGCAACTGGCTAATGGACTGGTGCTGGCAGTGATTGCCGGCGCTGCAAAGGTGGAGGCCCAAGAGCAGCTTTTCTCGTCGTCGATGGCGTGCCCGGACTGCGGGCTCGACGTGCCAAAACTGGAGCCGCGCAGCTTCTCGTTCAACTCGAATTTCGGTGCGTGCCCGGAGTGCCACGGACTGGGATCGCTTTACGATCTGGACCCCGCCAAGGTGATTACCGACTGGTCGAAGCCGCTGCTGGACGGCGGCCTGGGACCGGGCTCTTCGTCGCAGTACCTTCTGAAGCTGCTGCAGGTGGCGTCGACGCGCTACAAGATCGATCTGAAGACTCCTTTTGAGGATCTGCCCGCACGCCAGCAGCACCTGCTTGTGTATGGCCCGCCCAAGAACGAGGCTCCGCGGACCGGCTTCCACGGCATTCTGACTTATTTGCGCGACACCATTGAAGAGGCGCGGAGCGATTCCTATCGCGAGAGCATGATGGCCTACATGTCGGCCACGCCCTGCCCGGTGTGTCGCGGCAAGCGGCTGCGTCCAGAGTCGCTGGCCGTAAAGATTGGCGGGCTGTCGATTGCGGATTTCACGGCCCTGCCGCTGAATCGCGCGCTGTCTGCCGCCATTGGCCTCAGCTTCAATGCACGGGAAGCGCTGATCGCGGAACGGATTCGCCACGAGGTTGTGGAGCGGCTGGAGTTTCTGTGCGCGGTTGGCCTGACCTATCTCTCGCTGGACCGCAACGCGGCTACGCTTTCAGGCGGTGAGGGACAACGCATTCGGCTGGCTACTCAGATCGGCTCCAAGCTGCGCGGAGTGCTGTACGTGCTTGACGAGCCTTCCATCGGCCTGCACCAGCGCGACAACATGCGGCTGATCCAGGCGCTGGTGAAGCTGCGCGACCTGGGCAACACGGTTCTGGTGGTTGAGCACGACGAAGACACGATTCGGCACGCCGATTATGTGCTCGATCTGGGGCCCGGCGCGGGCAGGCTGGGCGGCTACGTAGTGGCTGAAGGCACGCCCGCGCAGATCATGGCCTGCCCCGAGTCTCTGACCGGTCTTTATCTTTCCGGGACCGTCACCATGGTGCAGCGCCCTGAACCACGGCCACTTACCGGCAAGTGGATTACCATCTCGGGCGCTCGCGAACACAACCTGCAGGACATCACCGTCCGCGTTCCCCTGGGCGTGATGACGGTAGTGACAGGGGTAAGCGGCAGCGGCAAGAGCACGCTGATCAACGACATTCTTTACCGCTCGCTGGCACAAACCATCTATGGCTCGCGCGAAGAGCCCGGCTCGCACGAGTCTATGACGGGCGGCGAACAACTGGACAAGTGCGTGCGCATCGACCAGTCTCCCATCGGGCGCACTCCGCGTTCGAATCCGGCGACGTATACGCAGGTGTTTTCGCCGCTGCGCGATCTATTCGCGATGCTGCCCGAGTCACGCGAACGGGGCTACAAGCCGGGGCGCTTCAGCTTCAACGTGACTGGAGGCCGCTGCGAAACATGCACCGGCGACGGGCAGCGGCGCATCGAGATGAACTTCATGCCCGATGTCTTTGTCGAGTGCGAAGTGTGCAACGGACGCCGCTATAACCAGGAGACTTTGGCCGTCAAGTTCAAGGGCCATTCCATCGCGGACATTCTGGATTTGACCATCGAGGATGCGCTGGCGGTGCTCGCGGATGTTCCGCAGGTACGGCAGAAGTTGCAAACGCTGGTGGATGTGGGCTTGGGCTACGTTCATCTGGGGCAGAGCGCTACCACCTTGTCGGGTGGTGAGGCGCAACGCATGAAGCTGGCTCGCGAGTTGTCGAAGCGGCAGACCGGACGCACGCTTTATCTGCTCGACGAGCCGACCACCGGCCTGCATTTCGACGATGTGCGCAAGCTGCTGGAGGTGCTGCATCGGCTGGCCGACCAGGGCAATTCGATCATCATTATCGAACACAATCTGGACGTGATTCGCAACGCCGACTGGATTCTGGACCTGGGTCCGGAAGGCGGCGAAGACGGCGGCAGGATCGTTGCCGAGGGCCGGCCGTGGCGCATCGCGGCTACATCCGGGTCGTATACCGGGGAGTTTTTGGCTCGCTATTACGAGGCTTCGAGCGGGTGGGTTGAGCCGACCGAGAGCGAATCCTCTGCTGATGGACAAACTGAGCCAGAGGAAGCGCCGAAGAACGGAACAAAGCCGGGCAAGCGAGCTGGTCGCCCCGCTGCCGCGTCGCGGGAGTCTACCGCGGCTGCCAATACGTCTAAATCAACAGACGCCGAAGCGGAGTCAAAGAAGCCCAAGCGGGCCTACACCAGGAAGTCAAGCCCCGCAAAACCGGGGGCAGACGAGCGCGCACCGGCAAAGAAGGCGGCCAAGAAATCATCGGCTAAGAAAGCAGGGGTGCAACGATGAGCCTCGACGGCCCATTCGAGACCCATTCAAGCGGTTCTGCCGACGATCTGAGCGCGCGGCAGAACGAAGATTCCGAAACCGAGGCTGCACCGCCCATTCCTCTGGAGGAGATTCCTGGCGCGGAGGTTCCAGCGCTGTCCGCAGCAGAACCGGGCCTTGAAGGCGATGAAAATGCTGCCGCCGGGCTTTTTCGCTCCTGGGCCGAATCCGGTTACGATCCCTGGCCCCAGGCCAGTTCGTTCCAGCGCGAGCGCATTCCGAACCTGGGCCATCTGGCGATTTTTTCACTGATCGGCGTGGCTTCTCTGGTGATCGTGAGCCTGCTGACGCGGTCGGCGCTCTATTTTCACTTTCTCGGCATCACCAGCCTGCAACAGGCTGTCACAGACATCCGCTACACGCTGGGCGCACAGGCGGTTCTTTACCTGCTGACGCTGCTGGCCAGTGTGCTGCTTCTGCCGCTGATTTGGCACAAGAGCTTTTTGTCTGGGCTGCAATGGAACGGCATTATGGCGATCCGTTTGAGACGCCGCCTGCTGGCTGCCGCGTTCATGTGCTTTTTATGCGCGCTGGTCAACGGATGGCTATTGCCGGGGCCGGACGACACGCCGATCGACAAGATCTTCCGGACTCCCGGAGCAGCCTGGCTGCTGTTTGGCTTCGGGGTCACCTTCGCGCCGTTCTTTGAAGAGATCATGTTCCGCGGGTTTCTTTTGCCATCGCTGTGCACTGCTCTGGACTGGATCGGGGAGAAGTCCACGGGCCGGTTGCCGCGACGCCCCTTCGAGAGCGGGCATCCGCGCTGGTCGGTCCGCTCGATGACGGCCGCGTCGATCCTTACCAGCATCCCCTTTGCCTTGATGCATGCCGAGCAAACCGGTTACGCGATGGGTCCGTTCCTGCTGCTGGTTTTCGTCAGCATGGTGCTGTGCTGGGCGCGTTTGAGCACGCGTTCCCTGGCCGCGAGTGTGCTGGTGCACTCCTGCTACAACCTCATGCTCTTCTCCCTCATGCTTTTGGGCACCGGCGGCTTCCGGCACCTGGAAAAGATGTAGGGAGCACATTGCCCCCGTTACAATAAGCAGTGATGACCACCCCTGCGTACGCCCAACAATTGCTCTCTCTGCTGGCCCGCACCAGCTTCCGTCTTGGCCAGTTCACGCTCTCCTCGGGCGGGACCAGCGACTACTACATCGATTGCCGGACCACCACCCTTCATGCCGAAGGCGGTCGCCTTACCGGGCAGGCGATTCTGGAACTGCTCGAAGCCAACAACATCGATGCCGAGGCGGTTGGCGGCCTCACCATGGGCGCGGACCCCATTGTTTCGAACGTTGCGACAGCCAGCGCATGGCGTGCGCAATCGAACCCCGCCGCACCTTTGCTGCACGGCTTTCTGGTTCGCAAGGCGGAGAAGGCTCACGGCACCGGCCGCCGCATTGAAGGCTTCAACCGCGCTGGAGCACGGGTGGTGATTGTGGACGACGTCTGCACTACGGGTTCTTCGACGATTGTGGCTCTTGAAGCCGCGCGCGAAGCCGGGATGGTTGTAGCGGCGGTGGTCTGCATCGTGGAACGGCAGGAAGCCAACGGCCGTCCGGCAGTGGAAGCCGCAGCCCAGGGAGCGCCGTTCCTGAGCCTCTTCACGGCCAACGATGTGCGCGCGGAGCATGTGAAGCAACTGGACGCAGACCGCGGCTGAGAACGGCTTCAATCTCCATAAAGAAAAATGGCAGACTCCAGAGAATCGGAGCCTGCCATTTGCTTCGGAAGCAGCTTCTGCTATTTCCCGCCATTCGCTGGCGCGGACGATGCCGCGATTCCGGCGTTGGTCAGCAGACGAACCTCGACTCGGCGGTTCTGCTTGCGGCCGTCCGCCGTTGTGTTCGGGGCGACCTGCTTGTCCTTGCCAATTCCGATCAGATAGAAGCGGTGGGCGGGGATTTCATACTTCGCCGCCAGATACTGCACCACGGCATCCGCGCGGCGCTGGCTCAACTCGTAGTTGTACTGCGCCGGGCCGGTCGAATCGGTACCGCCGGTGACTTCAAGAATGAAGCCTTTGCTGGCGGCGATCTGCGCGGCGAATGCATCCAGTTGGGTGCGATCATCTGCGGTCAGCAGAGCCTTGTCAAAGCCGAAAATGACAGAGACACTCGCCTGGGGTTTGTAGTCATCGAGACCCTTGATGACACTGGCGAGCGACTCGGCGCGGTGAACCGCATTGTCGGCCGCGAACTGCGCATTGCCAGCCGCCTTGGAGGCATCCTGAGCGCTCACGCCCGCCTGGTCAGCCGCGCCCTGGGCTTTGCCGATGCCTGCCTGGGCACGGTCATCCACATCGTGAATCTGGCGATTGTTGGCTGCCGTCTTCTCGTCCAGCTGGTCCTCATGCTCCACCAGGGGCGCCGTCTGGTTGTACACATATTTCTTGGTTGCGCATCCCGTCGCGCCAATTACTGTAAACGCCGCTATGAATCCGATGTACCCGACTTGCCGTACGTTCATTTGTCGTTCCTCTCCCGCCACACAGCCGCCCGGCAGTGGTATCCGCTTGCGGCGGTGGCTCTTCCCTCTCGCCGTGTTCATGGCAGGTTGCGGGCCAAACAGGATGAATCGTGCAGGTTGCTGAATATGCTACGGATAAAGATTGATCAATGCGGGGTCGGGCGTTTCCGGGCCATGTATTTTTTACCTGATGCGGTAAGGAATGCCCGATTGGGACCACGAGGCTGCTCGGGGCCCGTCCACCGGCTATCCTAAGTTCAGGCTTTCCATGGATCTGATAGAGAAAATCCGTAGCCTTCCCATGCAGCCCGGCGTGTACCTCTACAAGAACGCCGAGGGCGAAGTGATTTACGTGGGAAAGGCAAAGAACCTACGTGCGCGGGTTCGCTCTTACCTGCTCGCTTCTTCGCAGGCAGACGCCAAGACCGGCTCGCTGATGCGCGAAGCGGTGGACCTGGAATACATCCTGGTGGGGAACGAGCGCGAGGCGCTGGCGCTGGAAAACAACCTGATCAAGGAACGCCAGCCGCGTTTCAATGTTCTGCTGCGCGACGACAAGAGCTATCCGTATGTGAAGCTCACCATGGGGGACAGGTTCCCCAAGGTCTTTGTGACACGCCGGCTGCGTAAGGATGGAGCGGCGTACTATGGCCCGTATTTCCCCAGCAGCCTGGCTTATCGCGTGGTGGAATTGATCCATCGCAGCTTTCTGATTCCTAGTTGCAAGGTGGACTTGTCTCGCTATCACCAGCGCGCCTGCCTGCAGTACTACATTCACCGCTGTCTGGGTCCCTGCGTTCAGGAACTGACCACTCCGGAGATCTACAAAGCAGCCGTGCGCGACGCACAGATGATGCTGGAAGGCCGCCACGCCGAACTCGAACGCACCCTGACCGCGCGCATGATGACTGCGGCCGAGTCAGAACTGTTTGAAGCAGCGGCGCGGCTGCGCGACCAGATCACGACAGTGAGGCAGTTGCAGGAGAAGCAGCGTGCCGCCACCGCGGCGATGAACGATGATACCGACGTCTTCGGCTACCACTACGAGGACGGCAGGCTGGCGATCAACCTGTTTCACGTGCGGGCAGGGCAGATCGTCGACCGGCGCGAGTTCTTCTGGGACGAACTGCCGGAGATGTTCGAAAGCTTCAGTGAAGTGTTGGACGAAGATGTTCCTGCGTTGAAATCCGCGACAAAGCCTGAGTCAAAGCTAGCCCGGGAAAAGAAAACCAGCTTGCCAGTCGAGGTCGATTCGCCCGCCGAACCTGCAGTTCTGGAGTCCGGCTTTCATCCCGGTCCGGTCTTCTCTGCCCTGCTCAAGCAGCTCTACATCGATCAGCACTACGTTCCGCGGACCATTCTTGTGCCAGCGGATTTCGACGACCGCGAATCGCTGGGGGCTCTGCTGACGGAGCGCGTTGGCCACCGCATCGAACTGGCTGTGCCCCTGCGCGGCGAGAAGCGATCGATGGTGGACCTGGCCGCGCAAAACGCCAAGCAGTCGTACATTCAGCGCTTCCGGGTTCTGGAGCCTTCCCGCAAGGCCATTCAGGAAGCGCTGGCGGATGCCCTGATGCTTGCCGAACTGCCCAAACGCATCGAGTGCTTCGACATCTCGCATATTCAGGGAGCCGAGACTGTGGCTTCGCTGGTGGTGTGGGAAGACGGCAAGATGAACAAGCAGGCATATCGCAAGTTCAAAGTGAAAACAGTGGAAGGCGTGGACGACTTCGCGAGCATGCGCGAGGTGGTTTATCGCCGCTATCACCGGCTGCAGGAAGAGAAGCAATCGCTTCCCTCTTTGATTCTGGTGGACGGCGGCCTTGGACAGCTTCATGCCGCTGCCGACGCATTGGAGTCGCTGGGCCTGACCACGCAGCCATTGGCCTCCATCGCCAAGCGCGAAGAGATCATTTATGTCTACGGCAACGAGGACGATCCGGTTGTCCTCGACCGGCGTTCCCCGGTTCTGCACCTGGTGCAGCTGATCCGCGACGAGAGTCACCGCTTTGCAGTGGGCTATCACCGGCAGCGCCGCGCCATGCGGGATCGGGATTCGGAGCTTCTGAATATTCCAGGGGTGGGAGATCAGACGCGACAGCGGCTGCTGACCCACTTCGGCAGTTTGCGCGATGTGCAACTGGCGACCGCGGAATCCCTGGCCGCCGTGGTTCCCACCAAAACAGCCGAGGCTATCTGGAAGCACTTCCACAAGTACTAAGCTCGTAGAAACGCGAGACAGATCCCTGCTCGCCGGGATTACACTGGCCCGGTATGCGGCTCTTCGTGGGAATTGCGCTTTCTGATGCAGTGGTACTCGAACTTTCGTGCGTGGTTGCGCGGCTGCGTTCCGGCAGTGTAGGCGGAGGCTTGCGCTGGACCGAGCCAGAGTCGTGGCACATCACGTTGGAGTTTTTGGGCGGCACGTCACCCGAGCAACATGCATGCCTCTTGCAACGACTGGGTGAGATACGGCACGCGCCGGTTCGCGTGGAACTGGGCGAGTTGGGTTGCTTTGAACGCACGGGTGTGTTTTTCGCCGAGGTTGCAGCGACGCCAGGACTCGCTGCACTCGCCAAGCGCGTCTCGGTGGCAACGGGGCATTGCGGATTCAAGGCTGAGGCGCGGCCATTTCATCCGCACATCACTCTGGCGCGGGCCAAAGGGCCGGGACGAGGTGCGGGTGTGCGTGCTCTCGATAGTGGGATGCGCCGCCAGCCCGCATTCAAAAGCTTCACGGCGCATGAGTTTCTGCTCTACGAAAGCCATTTGAGTACTGCGGGCTCGCGCTACGAGGTGCGCGCCCGCTTTCCACTCGTTGGACTCTGAGGCGCGCGCTTCACTACTTCAGCAACTGCCGAGCTACCTTCACGTACAGGTCGACGGCTTCGCGGAGTTCCTGCTTTGAAAGCTTCTCGTTCGGGGTATGGGCAACATGAATCGATCCCGGTCCCAGCAGCAGAGGCTCGCCCCAGTTTGTGAGCATGGGAATATCGGTGGCAAACTTGGCGACCATGGTGGGCAGCCCTTCAATCGCCCGCAGGCGCACAAAGGTGAGATCGAGTGTAAACGACACTTCGGCCAAACCTTGGGCAGCTTGCAGAATTGCGGCGCGGACCGGCGCCGAATCGCCTACCGTGCGCACCAGCACCTGCGCCTCAGCGCGGTCAGCAATCACGTTGGGCGCGTGTCCGCCCTGAATCTGGCCGATGTTGAGCGTAGTGGGGCCAGCGTATTCGTCCACCGGCAGTTCAATCGCCAACAACTTGCCGAGCACCTGAACCAGCTTGTGTACGGCGCTGTCGCCCAGTTCGGGATAGGCGGAATGCGCCATCTTTCCCGTGCACTTGAGGGTGGCGCGCAAAGCGCCCTTCGAGGCCAGGGCCAAACGGTTATCGGTGGGCTCGCCGTTGATAAGGTAACGGCTCCCTTTGGGCGCGAGGTTTGCCACACGGGCTCCGGCGGAGTCGCGCTCTTCTCCAGAGACAAAGAGGAGGCCGATCCTGAATCCCTCGGTCCGCAGCGTTTCAGCCGCGGCAATCTGGCCGGCAAGAATGCCCTTGGCATCCGAAACTCCGCGGCCATACATGAATTGCTCATCTTCGCTGAAAGGAATGTAAGGCGGCACCGTGTCCATGTGGGTGGAGAAGACCAGATCCGGGATTTCCCCAGCCAACCCGGCATAAACGTTCCAGCGCGCGCCGTCCTGAATGCCATCTTCGGGCTGAGGTACTGGAGTCTTTTCCACTGACCAGCCGCGCCGGGCAAGAAAATCGGCCAGAAAATCGCCTACCGCGCCTTCGTTGTAGGTAGTCGATTCGATCTCGCACAGTTGGCGGGTGAGCAGAACCGGGTCGATGGGGGGAAGCGCCTGAGAATCGTTCATAATATAGCTAGAATAGCGTAAACGTTCTTCAGTTTTCCGAAGCCAGCGGAGCGAAAGCAGAAGCGTACCCGCTCCATTCCACTGCGGCACCGGACGTAACCACTTGGACGTAAAGAATCCTCAGCTTTTGCGCGTAAAATGGGGAGTGGCATGACCACTACCGTCGCAGTCCCCAGTTCGAACGCGTTTCCCCTGGACTCTCCGACGCGAGCGTCTTTGCGCAACGTGGATCTTCATGGTCCCGCAGGGAGGCTTGAGGCGATTCTCAATGAAGGCACTCCGAACGCTCCTTGCGCAGTTCTCTTGTGCCACCCCCATCCCCTGGGCGGCGGCACCCTGCACAACAAAGTTGTGTATCGAGCCATGAAGGTATTCAACGCCGCCGAGTGGGGACTAGAGTGGCCGGTGTTGCGT
>Ga0181517_10004420_pt1 | contig 12817 bp, 10 predicted proteins | sample PEATcosm2014_Bin_31_FD_119748 | JGI IMG/M metagenome (GOLD analysis project Ga0181517, IMG submission 119748) | Peatland microbial communities from MTU Mesocosm Facility, Houghton, MI, USA - PEATcosm2014_Bin01_30_metaG | ecosystem: Environmental > Terrestrial > Soil > Wetlands > Peat | place... | reverse complement strand
GACTTGGCGAAGAGCCACTGGATGCGCGTGTCGAGCAGGACGGCGTGGTCGAGATCGGCGACCTCGCGGTCGTACCAGAGATGGATGGTGGTGATGGGCGCGGTGACAAAGCGGTCGAACTCGAAGGGCTTATACGCGCCGGGTTGCGCGCCTGCGCCGGCCAGCGTGTTCATTAGGCGCTCGGTGTGGCGGATGTCGGTGGCCAGCACGACTGCACCGGTCTCAATCTCCGCCTCTCCGGTGCGAATCTTCCATCGGCCCTCGGGCGTGCGAGAGATTGCGTCGACGCCGGAGTTCAGGCGGAGATCGACGCCGAGGCGGCGCGCCAGCTTCACGACTGGCTCGAAGAACTCGGTGAGCGGCTTGGTGGGAATGCCCAGCCGACCGGCCTGCGGCGAGCGCAGAAAGGACTCGTGAAAAATCTTGCCCGCGTACTTCACGGAACAATTTTCCGCGGTATCGTTCAACGCGCCGGTGACGATGGGCTCCCAGAAGTGACGGATGGCGCGGCTGGTCTGATTGGTGCGCTTGAGCCATGCGGCGAAGCTCTCCGCGTCGCTCCCGGGATAGCCGCGCAGAAAGCGAGCCAGCCCGGATGCGATAACAGCCTTGTCTCGCAGGCCCAACATGGGCGCGCGCAGGAAGCTGATGGCCTGGTGCGCGGGCGCAAGCAGGCGGCCGGGTTTGATCCAACTGCGGCGCGGGTTGCCCGAGGCCGATGGTTCGAGAAAGCAAAGTTCGTCGTACCAGCGGATGGACCACTGCGCGGCGGCCTGCTCCATCAGGTCGGTGAAGTTGGTGCAGCAGCCGAGGACGACATGCTGCGAGTCGATGGTCTCGTTGAGCGCGGGATGCGGGTATGAGTAGGCTCGTCCACCGACGAAGCCGCGGCGCTCAAGCAGCGTCACCGAGGCGCCGTCGCCGGCCAGTGCAACGGCTGCGGCGAGCCCGGCCACGCCCGCTCCGATTACGGTCACGTCCGTGGGGCGTGCATCCGCGGTCCGGCGGCGCAGGTCGGAGGCGCGCATCACTTGACCACGCGATTCCATGCGGCCATTGTAGCTCCGCACGCCAGGACGGCCAGCTTTTCTGCGGTGGAGAGGGCTACGCGCTCACCGAAGACCTCCATCTTTTGCGCTGCGATGCGGGCGAGCAGGCGGTGATAGATGGTGACCAGGACCCACAGTGCGGCGCGGCTGTCGGGGTCGATCAGCGGAGTGAGCTTGCCGGCCGCGAGATAGTATTTCTCGGCGCGGATGGCCAGCGTCGCCAGCATGGAGCGCTCGCGCTCGGTCATCGCGCGGCCGGCGGCGAGTGAACGTAGCTCGTCCACCGATTCGCCGAACTCGTCGAGCAGATCGAGGGGAAGATAGACTCGGTTGCGGTCCACGTCCTCCTTCACGTCGCGCAGGATGTTGGTCAACTGAAGGGCGACGCCTGTCTCTTCGGCGAGGATTTCCGCGCGTGCGTCGGTGTATCCGAAGATCCGGATACAGACCAGGCCGACGACCGATGCGACGAGATAGCAGTAGTGGTAAAGGTCGTCGAAGCTGGCATAGGTCTGGACGGGGCCGAGGTTCGAAGTCAGGGGTTCGAGGTCCATCGTGGTTCCGGCAACGAGTTCTTCAAGGAGGGAGTCGGGGACATTGAAGCGGCGCTGAGTGTGGCTGAGCGCGAGGAAGACGGGGTCTTCGTTTGTGTTGGGCGAGAATTGATTTGCCGCGGCGGTTCTCGACGCGCGCCATGCTGCAAGCCACGACTTCATCTCTTCGCGGCGGGCTTCTATGGGCTTTGATTCGTCGTCACTGATGTCGTCGGCGCGGCGCATGAAGGCATAGACGGCGCACATTGCATCGCTCTTATGGCGCGGCAGGACGCGAAAGGCCCAGTAGAAGTTCTTTGCCTCGCGCCGGGCGATGGCGCGGCAGAAGGCGTAGGCCGCGGCCGCCCGCGCATCGATGCTGACCGCATGGCTCATGACGCTCGGACTCCAGTTGTGCGCGTTCGCAGCTTGTCCAGCAACGCGCCAAAGAGCAGTATCAGCTTCTTGCGCCGCGTCACGACGGGCCTGCCGCGCAGCACGTCGTACTTCTGCGCCGCGATGCCGTCGAGAATCGCCTCGCCGCCCTTGCGGAAGAGGTCCAGGGTGACGCGCAGCTCGTCGTCCACGGTGATGCTGAGTGCAGATCCCTCGCGCAGCATGGCGCGGGTGCGGTCTACGATCTCGTGCATCATTGCGGCAAACTCCGGGGTGAAGACGCGGCCTTCGATCTGGCCCTCGGCCACGCCGAAGCGCAGCATGTACTCGGCGGGAATATAGCGGCGGCCAATCTCCGAGTCGCGCACAGCGTCCTGCCAGAAGTTGGCCAGTTGCAGCCCGGTGCATATCTTGTCGGAGAGCAGCGCGCGTGGCTCGTCGCGGTATCCGCAGACCATCAGCACCAGTCTGCCCACGGGGTTCGCCGAGTAGCGCGAGTACTCAACGGCCTCGTACCATGTGTCGTAGCGGGTCTTAATCTGGTCCTGCGTAAAGGCGCGCAGCAGATCGTGAAAGAGCGTACGTGGGAGGTCGCAGGCGACGATCGTCTCGCGCAGCGCGACGAAGACGGGATGTCGAGACTGATCCGGCGCGTCGTAGCACTGGTCGAGCATACCGCCCCAATTGCTCAGCAGGCGCAGCGCTGTTGTTGTGTCACCGACCTCATCGCCAAGATCGTCCGAGACGCGGCAGAAGGCGTAGAGGCTCTCGAAGTGCGGACGCACGAGACTCGGCAGAAAAAAGGTGGCGACGTGGAAGTTCTCGTAGTGCGAGGTGGCAAGCTGGTGGCACCAGGCTCGAGCCTCGTCCAGCGTGGGCCGCTCCTCTGGAGTCAGATACTCGGCCGGCGCGCCGTCGAGCGAGTCCATCGCGCAAGTCCGGCTGGCTTCATCCTGCTGTTCCATCATTGCCAGCTCCCATTGGGAAAGATGGCGGTCTTAATGTCGTGGACCTTGTCCGCGCTGCGTGTCATCATGCGCGCGAAGACGTTTGGTACCTCGCTCAGCGGGGCCGTGCGGGTGATGAATTCGGCGGCTTTGAAGCCGCCGCCGGCGATGAGGGCGAAGGCCGTGCGCGCGGTCTCCGGCGTCAGGTGGAAGGTTGCCTTCAGCGTGATGTCTCCGTAGTGCAGGCGGTTGGTGTCCAGGCCGACGACGGTGCCGCTGGGCGGGCCGCCGAAGAAGTTGACCACACCTCCCTTGCGAACCATGCCGACGGCCCACTCCCATGTGGCGGGACGGGCCACGGCTTCAATGACAACGTCCGCGCCGCGTGCATCATCGGTCAACGCGCGCACCGCCGCCACGGTGTCCACGCCTTCGGTAATGCGCACCACGTCCGTTGCTCCGAAGTGGCGCGCCGCCGCAATCTGGTCCTCGCGCTTGACCACGGAGATGACACGTACGCCGGTCAAACTTGCGGCATGGACGAACATCAGCCCGATCGGCCCCGCCCCGATCACAACCATGGTGTCGCCAGCCCGCGCGCCGCATGCCTCCAGCCCAAGGATGACGCAGGCCAGCGGTTCGGTCAGCGCGGCGTGCTCCAGCGGAACCTTTTCCGGCACAAGAAGAGTGTTCTTCTCCACAATGCGCGCCGGAATGCGCATGGACTGGGCGTATGCTCCATTGTTGAAGAGCAGGTTCTGGCAGAGATTCTGCTGATTGTGTCGGCAGAAGTAACAGGCGTCGCAGGGCGCGGAGTTGAGCGGCAGCACGCGGTCGCCAACGCGGAAGTTCGTCACACCAGCACCCACCTCGGCCACTACGCCGGCCAGCTCGTGGCCGAAGACCACCGGAGGCTTCAGCATCATGGCGTGGTAGCCGCGCCGGTAGACCTTGAGGTCGGTGCCGCAGGTGAGGGCAGCGCCCACCCGCAGAAGCAGCTCACCGGGGCCGATGGTGGGAACGGGTACCTGCTCCATGCGCAGGTCCTCGCTGCCATACAACACCGCCGCCAACATCGTCTCCGCCGGATGCTCTGAAATCATCCCACCATCTTCTCACTTTCAAGGCCTTTGAGGCCACGCAGAAGAGCAGGGGAGAAAAGAGGAAGATTCCGCGCTCAGCATAACGCGAAAGAATCTTCGCGCAGCGGAATGGTTCCCGCATCTGATAACCTGACCCACAGAAGATATGCCCATTCGGTCCCCAGACGTATTCATCAAACAGCAGGTCGCCAGCGTGCAGGAGTACTCGATCCTGGCGGGCAGGGCGATTGCCGACATCTTCTCTCGCCCGCGCTACTGGGCGGACATCTTCACCCAGATGGACTCCATCGGCGTGGGTTCGCTGCCCATCATCATCATGAGCGGGTTTTTCACCGGATGCGTGCTGGCGCTGCAGTCGGTGACCGCGCTGAAGGAGTTCGGCGCCGTCAGCATGACCGGATCGCTGGTCTCGCTCTCCATGGTGAAGGAGCTTGGGCCGGTGCTGACCGGGCTGATGGTCAGCGGGCGCAACGCGGCTGGCATGGCGTCGGAGCTGGGCTCGATGAAGGTGACCGAGCAGATCGACGCGATGCGAGCGCTGGGCACCGACCCGATCCGCAAGCTGGTGACGCCGCGCCTGGTCGCAACCGTCTTCATGCTTTTTTTCCTGACCATCATCGCCGATACGGCGGGCATCCTGGGTGGCACGCTTGTGGCCGTCAACATGCTGGGACTCAACGCCAGCTCCTATCTGCACAGCTCCTACAGCAGCCTGGTGCACGGCGACATCGTGCAGGGACTCACCAAGCCAATCTTCTCCGGCTTTATCATCGCCACGGTGGGCTGCTTCTTCGGCATGAGGACCACGGGCGGAACGCAGGGCGTGGGCCGCGCCACAACCCAGGCGGTGGTCGTCTCGTCGGTGTTCATCATCATCGTCGACTTTATCGTCACTCGCCTGATGATCGGCATCTTCGGCAGTTGAGAGCGCCCATGCCTGAAGGATTTTCCAGTCCCGGTAGCAGTTCCAGCACGGCAACCGCCGACTCGACCGCAAGCAATGCCCCAGTGGTGCAGTTCGAGAATGTGTCGATCGGCTTCGATGGCAAGCCCGTGTTGCAGGGGATATCTTTCTCGGTGGAGCGCGGGCAGACGCTGGTGCTGCTTGGTCCGGCGGGATGCGGCAAATCGGTGCTGTTGAAGCTGGCGAATGGACTCCTCAAGTCCGACAGCGGCTCGATTCGAGTTTTCGGCGAGGAGATCGACAAGCTGCGGCGACGGGAACTTTACGCTCTGCGCGCGCGCATCGGCATGGTCTTTCAGGAGTCGGCGCTCTTCGACTCGCTCAACGTCGAGGACAACGTCGCGTACCGGCTGCACGAGGAGCTCGTGCCGGAGGCTGAGGCGCACGCGCGCGTGGTGGAGGCGCTGAAGTTCGTCGAGCTGGAGGCGGCGATCGACAAGTTTCCCTCCGAGCTTTCGGGCGGGATGCGCCGCCGGGTCTCGATTGCGCGCGCCATCATCAGCCACCCCGACCTGATCCTCTACGACTCGCCCACCGGCGGGCTCGACCCCATCACCTCGACCACCATCATCGAGCTGGTGATGAAGCAGCGCGACGTCTGGCATACCACCTCGCTGGTGGTGACGCACCGCCTGCAGGACGCGTTCATTCTTGCCACGCACCGCTTCGATCAAGCGACCGGCGGCATGAAGCCACTGCCCAGGGACGGCCCAGACCACGGCATCGACGAAGGAACGAAGTTCCTTCTGCTCAACGAGGGGAAGATTGTCTTCCACGGAACGACCGAGGAGCTGGTCCGCTCCGACGACCCGTGGGTCAAGCGGTACCTCGAGTAGACGCCTATCGCTTGCCTTTTTCCCAAGCCTCATACGAGATGCGCGGAACGGTGACGAAGGCGTCGCGCGTCTTGACGTAGTTGCCCAGGCCGTTCATGCGCCCCATGGCGTGCAGTTCTTCGGCCTTGATGTAGGGACCTTTTCCGTCCTCGGCGGGCACGATGAACTGGTCTTCGACGTACATGGCCACCACGCGGCCCAGGATGATGCGTGAGCGACCGATCTCCATGGTGGTGAACTCGGTGCACTCCAGCGCGGCGTGGGCCTCGGCGATGCGCGGGACCTTGACGACGGACGAGGGCGCGGTGGTCAGGCCCGCCATCTCCAGTTCGCTGACCTCGGCAGGGAAGTCTGTGGCGCAGATGTTCATCTTCTCGATCAGGTCTTCCGTCACCACGTTGATGACAAACTCGCCGGTGCGCCGAATGTTGCGCGCCGTGTCCTTGGGGATGGAGCCGCGCCCGGGGCGGTTCATCACGCCCATGCCGACGATCGGCGGATCGGTGCACAGGTAGTTGTAGGCGCTGAATGGCGCGGCGTTCAGGCGGCCATTTTCGTCCATGCTGGTGACCCAGGCGATGGGACGCGGGGCCACCAGACCGATCAGCAGGTTGTAGATCTGGCGCGCGGGCGTCTTGTCCATCTCGAACTTCATCGCATTGTCCTCATCAAACAAGCCTACCGCACCGCGCACGAACGCACAGGTTCCGTCCCCATTTGCAAGTAAGGTGCAGGCGCTGCGCAGCCTGCTGCCGACGGTTTTGTAATGTGCTCTGTGCGATAGACTAACGAGGTGAAGAAAATTTCCTCTGCCTGGCTCGTTGGAGCCACAGTCGCGCTGGTTACCGCGTTCTTTTCCGCATCTCTTGCAGCGCCAGCGCAGACGCAGCCTACGCAGCCAAGCCAGACGCAACCCACTCTGCCTATCATCGCGCAGCCGTTGGAGTCGGCGGCGCTCGCGCTGCCGGATGCGCCGGAGCCGCAGAGCAGCGATCCGGCTGCACCCACGTCTTCTTCGTCACTGCAGAGCGTGCCTGCTTTGGTCGCGACGCCTCCGTCGGCAGTGCCAGCTGCTGCTACTGGCTCGGGCGATGCGAAGCAGCAGCAACACAGCGAGTCCGAGCGCGAGTTGAAGCAGGAGGAGCAGCAGCGTCTGCTGGGCGTGGTGCCCAACTTCAACGTGGTGCTGAACGGGCAGGCCCTGCCGATCAACGGCCGCCAGAAGTGGGACCTCGCGCTGCATGAAGCTGTCAATCCCTTCTACTTTGGCTGGGCCTTTGTCATTGGCGGAGGATACAGTGAGCTGGTCGACAGCAACAGCGGCTACGGCTGGGGGCCTGCCGGCTACTTCAAGCGCGTCGGCGCCAACTACGCCGACAACGTCAACGGCGAGTTGATCGGCAACGCATTGCTGCCGCAGTTGCTGCATCAGGACCCGCGCTACTTCCGCAAGGGAACCGGCTCCATCAAGAGCCGCATCTGGGTGGCCGCTCTTTCCACGGTTGAATGCCGCGGCGACAACGGGAAGACGCAGTTCAACGCCTCGAATGTGCTGGGCAACTACATCTCTGGGGCCATCTCCAACGCGTACTATCCGGCCGACCAGCGCGGCGTCGGACTGACGCTGGAGAACGGAACCGAGGTCACGCTCTTCGGCGCGCTGGGCGGCCAGTTCTACGAGTTCGCGCCCGACCTGATTCGGATTGTCTTCCACAGACATCCGAAGGCCAGTGCTGCGGCTGCACCTGCACCACCTGTTGCCACGCCTGCGGCAACCGCTTCCCACTGATCGTTCCGCAGACCTATTTTTTGCCTGCTGAGTTTGCCACGCCGATGACGGCCATCATCCTGCCGGTGAACCCGCTCTCGGCGCGGTGAGAAAAATACTTTCTTCCAGCGGCGGTTCCCAGTCCCGCGCAGGCGGTACATTCGCCGATGACCGTGATGCGCCTGGCCGGAATGCCCGCGTCGAGCAGTTGGCGGCGGTTGGCCTCCCACAGATCGAGATGGATCTGCGGGCCGATGTTGCTGTGTCCCGGCGCGCGCGCGGTGAGAAACAGCAGTGGGTACTTGTCGCGCACTGGGTCGGAGTCGAAAATCTCGCTGAAGAGTTCGCGCGCGTAGGCAAATTGAGACTCGAACTCGAAGCGCACCTCTTCGCCGACCGAGTAGCAGCAGGGGCCGATGGAGGGGCCCACCACGGCGACCAGGTCCTCGGGGCGCGAGCCGTAGCGCAGGCGCATGGCGCCGATGCCGCGCTCGACGATGCGCGCCAGCGTGCCACGCCAGCCCGCGTGGAAGGCCGCCACCGCGCGACTGCGCACGTCGGCCACCAGCACCGGGACGCAGTCCGCGGTCTGAATGCCCAGAAAGACGCCGGGAACGTCGGTCATCATCCCATCGCCACGCAGCACGGCGCGCCCGTCGGCGGTTCGCTGGCGGGCGGGGTGGGCGAGGTCGTTGGTCTCCACTGTGCGCAGCATTGCTGAGTGGAACTGGCGCAGGGTCACGGCCTGCGCTGGCCCTCCTGCAATCTCCGCCATAAAGCGGCGGCGGTTCTCGGCGACATTGGCGGCGTCATCCTGCTGGGTCCAACCGAGGTTCAGTGAGCCATTGCCACCGCCAGAATCGTAGATCGTGGAGACGCCCGCGGCGCGCGTACTGAAGCCATGACGCAGCCATGCGTAGCGCAGCCAGCTCGGCGCGCGAACCGGTTCGACTCGCTTCGCCGCCTTGTCGCTCCGCGTTCCATCATCTCCGTGTACCGCGGAAGGCCCATGCAGCGTCTTTTGGCAGGCGCGCGTAGTCTTCGTCATTCGTTCGCCATTCTGCCAGGATCCGGCGAGCGTCTTGCGCCGTCCGTGGCCTAGGCCAACGGAGGACAGCAGATCGTCCACCTCGCCGGTTGCCTCCGCATCGTCCTGTTGCTTCATTCCGCACCTACATTTGGTTTTACCGGGGTGTCGAGCCTTGGCAGAATAGGCAAGTTTCTCATCCATCGAGACTTTTCCTCGCCAGGTGCAACTTTTTGCTGCTCTGTCCGTCTATTCTAGTGGTTAATGTTAACTGTTTGCCAAACCATGCAGCTTGGCGGATAACCTCAGCAATCGCAGATATTTACTGAAAGAGTTGCATCCTGACCGATTGCTCTGTAAGATACGCGATTGCACCTATGAGTTTGAACGTTCCGAGTCACGCTTCCCAGTTCCTCCGCTCACGCGTTGCCAACGTGTGCGTGGCCATCGCCGGTACCACGTCTGCTGAGGTGATCGAAAAGGCGACCGTCGCGGTCAAGGAGACGCCGTTCCTCGAGTTTCGCCTGGATTATCTTGAGAAGCCGCTGCTTGCGCTGCCCAGGTTCAAGCAGTTCTTCGCAGACAATACGGCTGCCACCGCCATCGCCACATGTCGACGCTCAGCGAATGGCGGCAAGTTCGCTGGCTCCCTGGCCGCCGAACTCGAAGTCCTCACTAAGTGCGCGGCTGTGGGGTTCCACATGGTGGACCTCGAACTGGAATCCGCCGAGGCCCTCAAGAAAGCCGACCTGCAGAAGCTGCGAGAGACCGGCATCGGCCTCCTCATCAGCCACCATGACTTCAACGGAACGCACGATCTGGACGGGATATTCACCCGCATCAACGCCTTCCACCCCGACTTCATCAAAGTCGTTTCGACCGCCAAGTCGCTGATCGATAACCTCACTCTGATCCGCTTCCTCGAGCGCATGAACGACAACTCGAACCTCATAGGCATCTGCATGGGCGATGCGGGGATCATCTCGCGCGTGCTGGGCGTGCGCGCCGGATCGGCCTTCACCTTCGCCGCCGCCACCGTGGGCGAGGAGACCGGCCCCGGCCAGATCGCCGCACGCACCCTGCTGGAGACCTATCGCATCGACCAGGTTGACGCGGCCACCAAGGTCTACGGCGTGGCGGGAAACCCGATTCGCAGCTCGCTCTCGCCCATCATGATGAACACGGCCTTCCGTCGCGAGACGGTCAACGCCGTCTATCTTGCGCTACAAACGAACAAGCTCTCCGATCTGCTGAAGCTGGTGCATGACATCCCCATCCAGGGCATCAGCGTCACCATGCCGCTGAAGCAGGAGATCATGTCGCATCTGGAGCGAACCGACCCGCTCTCGGCCAGGATCGGCGCGTGCAACACGGTGCTGCGCGCGCAGGATGGCAAGCTCTACGGCTTCAACACCGACGTGGCGGGCATCACCGGCCCTCTGGAGAAGCGGATGCCGCTGGCCGGCGCCAGGATTCTGGTGCTGGGCGCGGGAGGAGCGGCGCGCGCCGCCGTCTTCGGCCTGCGCGAGAAGGGTGCCAACGTCTTCATCCTCAACCGCACAGCCGAGACCGCGCAGAAGCTGGCACGCCAGTCCGGCTCCAAGACCATCCGCAAGGAGGCCCTGGCCAAGTCGTCCTTCGACGCCATCATCAACGCGACGCCGATCGGCATGGCGGGCAACAAGGCCGCGCCTCTGCTGGAGGCTCGTGACCTCAACACCAAGCTGGTCTTCGACCTGGTCTACAACCCGCTGGAGACGCCGCTGATTCACCTCGCGCGGCAGTTGTCGATCCCCTTCATCACGGGCATTGAGATGTTCGTCCACCAGGGGGCGCGCCAGTTTGAAATCTGGACTGGCAAGCCCGCTCCCGAGGAAGAGATGTTCCGCGTTGTGCTTCACGCCCTGCGCCAGCAGGCTGAACTGGCCGCCGCCGAAGCCGCTGAGTCGAAGCCGGAGGCAAAGTCAAAGTCGTCGGCAAAGCCCGTAGCGAAGCCGGCAGCCAAACCGAAAGCAAAGACAAAGCCGAAGCCTGCCGCCAAGTCGCCGGCAAAGCCAGCCGCGAAGCCGAAATCGGTGGCAAAGCCAAAGCCCGCTGCAAAGTCGAAACCCTCCGCCAAACCAGCCGGAAAAAAGTCTGCCGTCAAGGCAAAGAAATAAACTCCATCCGCTCCGTTGGCGCAAACAACGCCGCAAACTCCTCTAATTGATAGCGTCCGGCAATTCATGTGAACCTGCCGCGGCGCGATTGCGTATCATGAACACTGCTCATTCCTGCCTGTGCGCGGCGTGCTGTGGGCCATGCAGAACATCCGTTGTCTTGAGGAGTCGTTTTATGAAGAAGCTGATGCTGTGCCTTGTTGCACTGGCCGCACTGTTCGCAACCCCCGCCCTGCGCGCGCAGGCCGCGGCTCCCCCCACGCCTGGCGATCTATCGGGTAATTGGCAGGGAACGCTGAAGGTAGGCAAGGACCTGCGCATTATTTTCAATATCTACAAGGGCGACAAAGATGGCTGGAGCGCGAAGATGTACAGCATCGATCAGACTCCGCAGCCGATCCCAGTCTCCTCGGTGACCCGGCAGGGCTCTGTTATCAAGATTTCGGTTACAGGGATCGGCGGCAGTTTCGAGGGCAAGCTGGACGCCAGCGGCAAGAGCATCGCCGGTACATGGACGCAGGGGCAGCAGCCCTTTCCGCTGACCCTCCTGCGTGCCACGCCGGAGACCGCGTGGGAGATTCCCGAGGCCCCCAAGCCGCTGACGCCGATGGCTGTGGATGCAGACCCATCGTTCGACGTGGCGACCATCAAACCCAATCCCTCCGGGGAAACGCATATACAGGGCCTTACCATGAATGGGCGTGACATTGTCGTCCGCAATGGATCTCTGGCGGATCTGATTGGTGCTGCCTATAGCGTGCAGACCAATCAAATCGTCAACGGGCCGGGGTGGTTGGAGAGTGATCGATACGATATCCATGCGATACCGGACCAACCGGGTTCGCCTAATCTCGTGCAGTTCAGGTCCATACTGCGAAAGCTGCTGGAGGATCGGTATCAGCTTAAGATCCACCACGAGAAGCGTGATCTGTCGGCATATGTTTTGACGGTTGGAAAGACGGGACAGAAGCTGACGCCTACGCAATTGAAAGGGACGCTCCCGGGATTTGGTGTCTCGCCAGGATCCGGTGGCCTGACACTCCATATGGTGAATGGGACGATGAACGACTTCACTAGCTTTCTACAGATGCTGGTTCTGGACAAGCCTGTCGTCGATCAGACCGCAATTGCAGGCAAGTACGACTGCAACGTTACATTCACTCCCGAAGATTGGCAGTTCAACGGACATCCGCCAAAGGTCAAAGCGTCGGATGTAACAGAAGCACCAAACCTCTTCGATGCGATCCAGCAGCAGCTTGGGCTGAAGCTGACGGCGCAAAAGACCGCGGTCGATGTGATCGTCATCGACCACGTCGAGAAGCCTTCGCCCAACTAACCCTCCGCCACGCTCCGCCATTTGCTCTGTTGTGAGCGCGGCATGGTCGCGCGTTTTGTGTTTGCCGCGGCTACTGGTCCGAACGATGCTCCAGCGATGAGCTTGAGCCTCCCATCGGCTCTCCGCCCATGGATACGCGTACCACGATGGGGTCGAGCAGGCGAAAGCGGACGACCGTCTCCGACTGAATCTGCACCTGCTGGCCGCGCGTGACGCTGTTTGCGCCCGCTCCCACGCCGCCGCCGGCTGCCGCGCCGATGGCCGCTCCCTTGCCTCCGCCGAAGATACCGCCCAGAATCGCGCCCACGGCTGCGCCACCGCCAATCTTCTCGGCTGTGTTCTTGCCGCGGGCCTCGCCCTGCTTGGTGAAGGCCTCGCTGGAGACGTCGATGCGCCCGCCCTTGCGGTTGATCGAGCTGAGCGAGATGGTGAGCAGGGATGCCCCCTTGAAGTGTGCCGCGTCCTGCACCGCGTCCACATGACCCGTGACCGGAGTGCCCTGCGGCAGAACCACCATGCCGTCCACGATGAGGTCCGTGGCGATCACGCCGGTAAATGTGTCGCCGGCCTTGGTGGTGGCGCTGTCCAGCGTCTCGGTGATGCGTACAGGGATCGTCGTGCCTGCGGTCAGGGTCATGTTGTGCTCAACCGGTACGGGCGCGGACGGCAGCGGCGCTGTCGGCGTCCTGGCCACACTAG
>Ga0181517_10004417_pt1 | contig 12823 bp, 10 predicted proteins | sample PEATcosm2014_Bin_31_FD_119748 | JGI IMG/M metagenome (GOLD analysis project Ga0181517, IMG submission 119748) | Peatland microbial communities from MTU Mesocosm Facility, Houghton, MI, USA - PEATcosm2014_Bin01_30_metaG | ecosystem: Environmental > Terrestrial > Soil > Wetlands > Peat | place... | reverse complement strand
TGTTCAATGCATCCATGCTGATATTTCTCCAAAGAGGATGCTACCAGAAATGGGGAGACCGCATTTTCCTAACAAGTCGCAATGGACTCACTGGAAAGAGGAGACTATTGACCCTGACCGACTTCATGCGTATTATTGCTGTCCAGTCTACTAACCAAAATTGGAGAGTACTGCGATGGGATACTGGAAGTCGATCTTTATCTTGTTGGTGTTGTTTCTTTCCCTAACAGCAAGCGGGCAGCAGGAGACAGTTCACACTTGGTCAGGGGCTTGCAAGATTTGTCAAAGTAGCATTATCAACCCTGGATGGTATCCAGATGGCTCCGGACTTTTTCTGGAAGAAATGGAAACTGATATTCTAGCTGTCACAGCAGGAGTTTCAATTACTGGGAACAATTTCGAAGTAGCATTTGGGACTCGCCTTTTTAGCTCGGGATCCGTATTGACCAATCCAATGGAAGATGTGACGCTTGAAACAGATTCATCCCCACATATGATTCTTATCCCGTTGGAAAACCCGGACTCGCGAATCTCAAAAGACGATGTTGGAGTGCAGAAACAGTTCCACAATAAGACGATAAGCATCACATCATCGGATGAAAGTGGATCAGGATATCTGTTTTTCCCCGTGGATTTTGACGCTTCCAAAGTAACAGTTGTGGTGCATCTAAATGGCGAAGTGTTCAGATTCCCATTTACTAAAATCCCCACAATTCGCGGAAAATTCGGAAACCCAGAGTATGTCTCTACACAGACAGCTAGTGGAATCGACAGCAATTGCAAGACGACAATAAATACTCACTCCGTGCCCACTGATCGGTTGTGCCCACCTGCTATCAGTAATGCGGAAACGTCTAAATCGCAGCTTGTGGAGGGTGTTTCAGCAATACCTCGAATGTGCACCAAAAACATATCCATCGCTGTCGCCGAAAACGGACAGATCGTTTCACTGGTGCCACAATTTGCTGCGAAGTGGATCAAGAACAACCAAAAGAAATATCCAGGTCTTTGTTTCTCTCAGATTCCTAATCCACAATCTATGAACTTTGTTTTGGTTTTTTCAACTTCTCAATCCTCGTTTTATGGAATATTCCCGACAGTCAATACCTACACGAACACAAGTACATCTCCTATATCTGGTAATGGGACTGTAACCAGCAGCTATGGCAGCACATGGAATTTTACATACGAGGGCACGGCTACGACGACAACCACAACAATGTATCACGAAAACTTACCATACACTGACACCGATAGAACCCTATACGTGAATGCCTATAGCCAAAACGGTGCTCTAATTTCACAACGTTGGCGAACAACTTCTACACGTGAAGGTGGAGATGCCTACAACACACTTGGCTATAATCTTGGATCGGCACTTGGAGCGATCCATATCAAAGAGCGGTTGCTCAGGGATGCTGTTGACGATGTTGCAAAGTAGGAGTTTCTCGTTTGAATGAGAGTATTACTTTATGAAGAAAAGAGGGGAATAACTATGGAATTTAAACACTGCGGTGCGAAAGCCCGCTTTGAGGACGTTGAGGACATTCATCTCTCAGCAGCCTACCGAAGGTACAATAGTCAATTGTTTGATGGATTGCTCTCCTCAAATGTCAAAGTCAGATGGGCGGAGCTGATTGGCCCAAGAGGATTTTTCGAGGTGAACGGGTGGTTACCAAATGTTGACCCATCTGAGCCCTATCTTTTTATTGATTCACGCCTCAAATGTTTATATCCACGCACAAGTAATCTTGTCGATCTCGTTTTACTACATGAAATGTGTCACTTCCGAGCACGCAATCATGACGAGGCGTTCGTCGTGGAAATGCTGACCGCTCTCGAACGTGCAAGTTGGGAGCCGCTGGTTACCAAGTGCGTGCCGATACCAATTGAAGAAATAATGTCAAAGCGATCATAGTGTTCGTGAGACTCGATTTGGTGGACTATGAATACCTAATACAGGGCGATACTGGGCCTTGCGTTCCTCTTTCGCGTTAGTCTGGAGGTAATGCGCACCGTCTACATCGGGATGGGCGGGAACCTGGCCAGTTGGGCCGGGCCGCCGGAAGCTACACTGGCGACCGCTGCGCTGTGGATTGAATCGATGGGGCGCGTGGTCTGCCGGTCTTCGCTCTACTCAACCGCGCCGGTTGGATTCGCGGATCAGCCGCGGTTCGTCAATGCAGTGGTGGAACTGGAGACGGAGTTGGAAGCGAACGATCTGCTGGAAAGGCTTCTCGGGATCGAGGCTGAATTCGGGCGCAACCGCGAAACGGGATTTGCGAATGGGCCGCGCACGCTGGACCTGGATATTTTGCTATTCGGCAACCAGAAAATCAGCGAGCCGGGGCTGGAGATTCCTCACCCGCACCTGGCCGAGCGCGCCTTCGTTCTCGTGCCTCTAAACGAGATTGCGCCCCACGCCGTCGATCCACGAAGCGGTAAGACCGTGGCACAATTGCTTGAGAGTTTATTCCCCGAGCGTGAAAGCGAAACTCATGCGGTGGTCAAGGTGGAAAGCGATGGTTGGCGCGCTGGCGCTATTGGCAACGCCACTTTGCACGGTAAGACTTAGCGCGCAATCTGCGGCGACATTGACAATGGAAGATAGCAGCGGGGTCGTGCTCGTAGGAGCGGCTGTCAACGATTCGCAGGGAAAGTTGCTGGGACGAACCGGAGCCGATGGGAGGCTGACCATTGCGTGTGCCGTTCCGTGCCGCCTGCGCGTGACTGCTGTGGGATTCTCTGAGCGTACCTTCGAACTGACAGCCGATACGACCATTCGACTTGAGCCGGCCGCAGTCGCGGAAAAGGTAACGGTAACAGCCTATCGCGCTCCGTTGGGTTCGCCGGAGAGCCCGGTGACCACGCGGCTACTGAGCGAGAAAGCTCTCAATACTACGGCTACGATCACACTGGACGATGAGTTGCGGCAGCTTCCCGGCGTGGAGTTGTTTCGGCGGTCGAGTTCTCTGGTTGCAAATCCCACATCGCAGGGGATCAGTTTGCGCGGATTAGGCTCTACCTCGGCCAGTCGAACTCTGCTTACTGAAGACGATGTGCCGCTCAACGATCCACTGGGCGGATGGATTCACTGGCAGGAAGAGCCGGAGTTGGCTGTGCTGAGCATAGAGCTGATGCGTGGTGGAGCAAGCGACCTGTACGGATCGAGCGCAATCGGCGGGGTGGTGAGCGTGATTCCGGCGCGGCCTACTGCGGATATGTTTGAGCTGCGGTCGAGCTACGGCGGAGAAGAGACTTTTGACGATAGTTTGCTGGGGCAGATGAAGCGCGGGCCGTGGGGAGTGCTGGCAGCGGGCGGAGCGCTGGGGACGGATGGCTATATTCAGGAGGCTCCATCGCAGCGCGGACCGGTGGATCAAGCCAGCAATGTGCACAGCCAGAATGGATTGCTGACGGCCGAGCACGACGGCCGGCCGCTACGGCTTTTCGTGCGTGGCAGCGGCTTCAATGAATTGCGCCACAACGGAACTCCCTACCAGTTCAACAGGACCCAACTCTGGCGCTACGCGGCTGGAGGCGACTGGCAAGGTCCGCACGAAGCTTCACTCGTCACGCGAGTCTACGGCTCAGACGAGCGCTACCGGCAGACTTTTTCGAGCATTTCCAATCTGCCGGATTTTGGCGATCCTGCTTGCTCCTATCGCTGCGGTGAGATTCCTACGCGCTTCTCGTTTGTCCCGAACAATGAACTGGGCGCGGCGGTGCAGTGGAACCAGCCGCTGGGAGCGGGGCTGCTGATCGTGGCCGGAGCTGACGCTCACGATGTGCGCATCTGGGACCAGGAGCAGACCTACGGAAGCTCCCGCGCGCTGACCAATCTGCACGACCACCAGCGGGACTCGGCCGGCTACGCTGAAGCGATGTGGGTGCGCAAGGAATGGACGCTGACTGCGGCGGGACGCGTGGACTGGTTTCAGAATTACGACGGCCGTCAATTGCAGTGGAACGGATCGAACTGGACTCCCGCCCAAAACCAGCCTCCGCAGTTTGGACAGCGCATCTTCGATCCACGCGTCGGCCTCTCGCGGAAACTCTTCGATCATTGGGCGGTTTCGGCATCGGGCTTCCGCGCCTTTCGCTCGCCCACGCCGAATGAACTTTACCGGTCAACGCAGGTGGGCAACGAGCTCACGCTTCCCAATGGATCGCTGTTGAGCGAGCGCGCCACCGGCTGGGAGACTGGCCTGGCTACCGATTGGCGCTGGGGCAGCGTTCGCACCAGCTACTTTCTTACCCAGGTCAATCGGCCCATTTCCGCTGTGACGACTTGTTCCGCGTGTTCGCCCACTCTGCTGATGCGGGAGAACCTCGGGCAGATTGAGAGCCGAGGGGTCTCAGTGGATTACGAACTGACGCCGATGCGCTGGCTGGCGGTCGACGGCGGCTATCAATATGCGCACGCTACCGTAACGAAAAATAATCAGGAGACGACGTTGGTGGGCAACTGGATTCCAGAGGTGGCGCGCAACCTGGTTACGATGAATGTGCGCGCATCTAAACCGGCGCTGGGAACACTCGCTTTGCAGGGACGATTGAGCGGTCGCCAGTTTGACGACGACGCCAACCAATACCTGCTGCATGGATACATCCGTCTGGACGCTTACGCCTCGCACGACTTCGGCAAGCGGTTCCAGTTCTTTGCGGCGGGCGAAAATCTACTCAATCGGCAGATTGAAGACTCCAAGACGCCCACCACAACGCTTGGAATGCCGCGTGAGGCGCGGGTTGGTTTTCTTGTGCGGTTTGGCGAGAAGCGAAAATAGCGGCAGCGCTTGCGGATAGAATCGTTGGGTGAGTACGGAGTTCAAAGTTATTGCAACAACGGATCCGGGAGGGCGCCGTGGGCAGCTTCGCCTGCCTCACCGGACAGTGGAGACGCCGGTCTTTATGCCGGTGGGCACGGCGGGAACGGTGAAGGCCGTTGCCCAGGACGTGCTGGAATCGCTGGGCGCGGAGATTATTCTCGCCAATACCTACCATCTTTATTTGCGCCCCGGCCATGAGGCCATCCAACGCATGGGCGGACTGCATAAGTTCATGAGCTGGCCGCGCGCGATGCTGACCGACTCCGGCGGCTTTCAGGTTTTCAGTTTGAGCGGGCTGCGCAAGGTGAGCGACGAGGGTGTGCGCTTCCGCTCGCACCTGGACGGGAGCAGCCATTTTTTTACTCCCGAGCATTCGATGGACGTGCAGATTGCGCTGGGCGCGGATATTGCGATGGCCTTCGACGAGTGCACTGAATATCCCGCAGATCGGACCAGAGCGCAAGAGAGCCTGCGGCTCACGATGGCCTGGGCGCGGCGGTCGCTCGATCACTTTCGCGCTCACCGCGACGAGGTGGTTTGGCGCGATGAATTGCGGGTGCCCCAGGTCCCGATTTTGGGACCTGGGAATGACGCTGTCGACCTTTCCACCAGCGGCCGCACGCAGAGTTTGTTTGGCATCGTGCAGGGCGGAATGTATCCCGATCTTCGCCGCGAAAGTGCGGAGCGGCTGGTAGAGATGGATTTTGACGGCTACGCGATCGGCGGGCTGAGCGTGGGTGAGCCGCGCGAAATGACGATGGAGATCATCTCCGAAGTTCTGCCGCTGCTGCCCGCCGACAAACCTCGCTACGTGATGGGCGTGGGTTACCCGGACGAGATTGAGCAGTATGCGCGCATGGGCGTGGACATGATGGACTGCGTGCTGCCGACCCGCGCCGCGCGCCACGGACTGCTCTTCACCAGCGAGGGACGGCTGAATATTAAAGGCAAAAATTATGCTGAAGACCAAGGCCCGCCCGACCCGACTTGCAACTGCATGGTTTGCTGCCGATATTCACGCGCCTATTTGCGCCACCTGATGCAGGCAAAAGAAGCGCTTTCAGGAACGCTGAATACGATTCACAATCTGGCTTACTACCTGGGAATCATGGATCGTGTGCGGACGAGCCTTCATCCCGAGGAATGAAGGCTCAGGTTCACACGCCGATGGCCGCACCCAGCATTTGTTTCAGGGCCTGCACATACTCTGTCAGCGCCTCGCGGCCGGCTTCGGTCATGCGATAAAGAGTTTGCGGCTTGCGCTGAACAAACTTCTTTTCGACAATAACGTAGCCGGCTTCTTCAAGCTTCTGCAGTTGCGCGCCCAGGTTGCCGTCGGTCGAACCGGTCCTTGAGCGTAGCCAGGTAAACTCCGCCTCCTCCACGCCGGAGAGCAGAGAAAGCAGCGCCAGGCGCAACTTCCCGTGGACCACAGGATTGAGCTCCGGCAACTCAGGCATGAGAGACCTCTTGCCCGTTTCTGCCCGCCTTGCGCTTACGCGATTCCGCGATCATTCCATAGAAGCCGAAAACGATCTGGCAGAAGAAAATCGCGATCAGAAACAGGATTCCCGCTTGGCTATCCGAGATAAAGCAGGAGACCGCGCCGGTGGCCCACCAGACAAGGGCGCAGGCAAATTGCATTTTCCACTTGAGGATGATGCTGGAGGTGGCATTGGCGGCGCCGAGCATCGCCCCGATGATGGCTATCGCGATATGCAGATCCATCCTGCCGCTGAAGCCGAGAGACAGCATGATGATAAAGGTGGAAATGCCCATGCCAAGCCAGATAGCCAGCATCGACCGGCCAACGGTCGTCTCAGGGCGCCCGCTCTTGATTCGTGAACCAAAGATACCGGTCAGAATTCCGGCGGCGATCATGGTGACGGGCCATGCCAGGGTGCTGCGGCCCCAGGCGGACCAGGCAATGGCTACATAGTAGGCTAGGCCCCATAGAACAAACGTCCAGCCCCAGCTTTCGGTGGTGCGCCGGCCTTCGGCGATCATGGTTTCAATTAGGCTCAGCCTGTCCTTCAGTTCCTGCTCATCAGCGTTTGTGTTCATCAGAGATTCTCCTTGAAGGTCATTTTTGCTTTCAGAGTGTTCCTTGTTATAGAGTACTCTAATAACTAGAGTATGCATTGTCAAGAACTATTTTGAAGATTTTTAAGGGTGCTCTCTTTCGGCCTTATGCGGGATTTGGCCTAGAAGACATGGAGTCCCAGGAAGTCTCTCTGTGCACTTGACTTGACTGCGCTTCGAAAAGGCCGCTCAACTCCCACATCACACGGACGACTACACCGGCCCAGTCGCCGGGGGTGCGCTGGCGGAAGAGACGTGCAGTGGGGTACCAGGGGGTGGTTTCAACCTCCTGCATCCAGCGCCAGTCGCTCAAATGGGGCAGTAGAATCCAGACCGGTTTGCCGATGGCTCCCGCCAGATGAGCGATACAAGTATCGGTGGTGACGATCAGATCAAGCGTAGACGCGAGCGCCGCCGTTTCAGCCAGGTTTTTGTCGCGGCGCGCACCATCCCAGACAAAAATATCGCCCGGCAAATCGGCCAACTGATCCGCGGCCGTGCCTTTTTGCAGTGAAACCCAGGTGATGCCGCGCAGACGCAGCAAAGGAAGCAGAGTTCTTAGATGCATGGAGCGCTGTGCGTCCGCCTTGTAACGGGGATTGCCCGACCAGGCAAGGCCTATGCGGAGAGGCCGTAGGCCTGGATGTGAAGGCAGCGAATAAGACCAAACGTCTTGAATCTCGGCAAGCTTTTCTGCCGCAAATTCCGGATCGGCGCCCAGGTAAGCCCCCGGTCGGGGAACTGTCTCGATTCTTGTCCCGAAGACGGCAGGCAGACTCAGCAGAGGACATTCAAGATCAAACTCCGGCGGCCTTTCGCCCAGCTGCGCGATCTCCGCTTGATCGCAGCGCACTACGGGCAATGAGCGCATCAGCCGCTCCACAGCTGGCTGCACCTGAAGAATCGGCACGCCGCCGCGTGCCGCCACCAGAGTGGTGTAGCGGCAGAACTGGATGGTATCGCCCAATCCCTGCTCGGCGTAGAGCAGCACACGGCGGCCTTCGAGCGGTTCGCCCCGCCAGCGCGGCTGCTTGAAGATTCTTGGAGCCCGATGCACTTCGCAAAATCTCCACCGCGCCTCGTACTGCGGCCAACCCCTCTGCCAGTCGCCCAACCGCAAGCGAGTCAGCGCCAGGTTATACACGGCTCCGGCGTGCTGCGGATCGCGCTCGACAGCCGCCTCGTGTGCGCGCAGAGCCTCGTCCATCCGGCCCATATCCAATAAGGAGTTGCCGCGGTTGGAGGTCGACGCCCGGTTGCCCAACCGTTCGGCGCGCTCAAATTTTTCCACGGCCTCGGCAAAGCATCCGTCATTGTGCAGCAGGATGCCGTGCATATTCACAGCTTCAGAATGATCCGGCTGGCGCGCCAGTGCCCAGCGCAGCCATTGCCATGCGCCGGCCAGGTCGCGCTCGGCGGCGCGGAACTGGCACCAGGCGATATGGGTCTCCACTTGAGATGGATTCAACGCGAAGGCCTTGCGCAGATACGTCTCGGCTTCAGCGGGACGGCGGCGTTCGCGCTCGAGCTGCGCCAGGTTTACCCAGCCCGCAATCAGATCGGGACGCAACTCGACGGCTCGCAGCAGTGCTGCCTCGGCTAAGGCCTCGCGCCCCTGCTCCCGCAACAGACTGCCCAGATTCATCCAGGCCGCGGCAAAATCAGGACGCCGCGTCAGCGCCCGGCGATAGCGAGCTTCAGCTTCTTTCAGTCTTCCCATCCTGGCCAACACAAATCCGGCGGCAAAGTCGGCCTCCGGAAGCCGTGACTTCAGAGCCAGCGTCCGGCTGTATTGATCAAGCGCCTCTTCATTGCGGCCCATGCACGCAAAAGCGTTTCCCAGGCCCAGGTGAGCGGCTGCCAGCAACGGCTTTTGATGTATGGCCAGCTCAAACTCCCTGGCCGCTTCTTCCGCGCGCCCGGTCGAGATCTTCAGTTCACCTAGCCCCATCCGCGCCAGCGCGTTTCCGCTGTCCCTGTGAATGGCCTCTTCGTAAGCTCGTTCGGCTTCCTCACCGCGGCCGTCGGCTTTCAATGCCTGGCCCAGCGCGACCCATGCAACCACCATCGCAGGTGCAACGGCGACAGCTGCCTCGGCCATTTTCACAGCTGCCTCGTGTTGCCGGCTGGCTAGCGCCACCAGGCTGATGCCCACCAGCGCATCCGGCCGGCACGGGTTCTGCTCCAGCATCCGCTGATAGCTCAGCACCGCCTCGGTCAACCGCCCGGTCAGCCCATTTGTGCAGCTCTTTTCTCTCGACGGAATCTCCGGCGTATCGACAATCACTGGCCTGCCTCATCGCAGGGATGGTCCCACCTGCGATTTGTACTGCCTGCAACTGGTCAGCCTCTCCGCATGACTTTAATGGGTAATTTCTCAAAGTAAATGAACTCGGGTGCGCATTCGCCGATTTTCAGGTCGGATCAATATTGGGACAGGCTGCGCGGCCACCAGACTTCTTTGGAAGACTGAAGACGACAAAGGGGAGCGCTCGAGCATGCCCCCCTTTTATCGATTCGTATTCAACGCAGATCGGTATCAGTGCGGTAAAATCAACAATCCGGATTCCAGCAGTTTATCTGTCAACCGGTCGAGGGCCTGTGGGAATTTGTATGCAATGGTTCGTACGCTCATCCCCATCATTCCGGCCGTCTCCACCTGCGTGTACTCCTGCAGAACGATCCGGCTCAGCATCTGGCGATCCAGCCATCCTAGCTGGTCAAGACACTTTTCTATGTCGAGGACAAAGATCACGGCATCCTCAAAGGTGCGAACCGGCCGGCTGGAACACCATCCCCGCGCAACCGGATCGCCTAGAATCGACGGCGACCTGCCCACTTGCATTGATGCATATAGATAACGCCGCAACATGTTTTCTGTATGCTTTCTGTAAAATCCCAGGCTCACCACCGGGCAAGCCTCGGGCGTTTTTGCCGGCTGCTTTACTTCTGCCTTTGCTACCGGCTTTTCGTCCCATTTCCTCCCATCTTCCTGCCATCCTTCCTGCGGATAGCTTGCTCCCCAAACCACTGGCAACTGGAGCGCTGTGCTCATCGCGTGCCTCCTGTTGCCTCAACCATCGCCCACACGCTAGTGAGCGGTTTGCGGCCTGGGCGTCCGCGTCGTTTGCGGCTTTCAGGCGTTGGAAATTCGTGCAGTTTGACTTCACACTCCCTGCAATACACGCTTTCTTGATTTTGGGCGCGGTACCAAAGACAACCGCATCCCTCGCAAACCTTCAAATGCACGCGCAATTCCATGATTGTTTCTCCGTATTCGAGTCTTCTCCCGTCGGACTTGCATAGTTCTTGTTGTTCCGCGGGGTGAAGAGAACCAGGTGCGGCAACTCAGGTTTCTCCGGCCCTGATGAAGAATCGCCCTCTGTGTTCTCTCGTTTTGTCTCTTGTTCATGGCGCGCAGATCCTGGAGTGTCCGTACTGGCCAACCCAATACGCCTCTGCCCGGCGCAACGGGACGGGATGGGATAACCGGGAATTGGACCGAAGTCCTCCGATTTCTGTTCATTGGCCGCTGAAGAGGGCAGAATTCCGCCCCGCTCAGCCTCATGGCAATGAAGCAGTTCCCAAAGGATTCCCACAAACCAGTACGAGATTAAGTAAAGCCAATGTAGATATATGATTCTCTTGCGTCAACGTCCCCAGACTGTTTTCTGATTAGGAGCTTTCCAATCGAAGTTCAAGCGCTGAGAATGAAGGCAAATCATCCGCGCAAACTTTTCCAACAGAAAACAATGAGACTTCGTCTTCATTGCTGGTGGCGGATTATCCACAGATGAATTTCACTCAGATGCATGAGCACCTCCGCTTGGAACTGCTCCGCAGGATACGGCGGGGAACGCTCAGCGTCTCGCTATTGGCCCGGCAAACCGGCTTTGGCCAATCCCACATCTCCAATTTCCTTCATAACCGGCGTCAGCTTTCGCTGGAGGCCATCGACCGCATCCTCTCCGCCCAGCACCTTGAGGCTGCCGACCTTCTGCCATTCACCCATGAGGCCAGAGACCGGCCGGACGGCGAAGACAGCAGCCTGATCCCTGTCGTTTCCCATGTCACGGCGCTTTTTGAGCCGTATATCCGCCGCACCGTGGTCTTGTCCATGCTCCATTTGCCCGCGGGATTCATTGAGTCGTTGCGCGCGCGCGTCACCAATCCCCGCCGCGCCTGGCAGCGGTTTGTTGCCGTGCGAGTTTCCTCCGCCGACGCCTTGCCGATGGAGCCGCTGGTTCTGCCCGACGCTATTGCGCTGCTTGACCGACACTACAATTCGCTCATGCCCTACCGCCCCAACCGGCCCAACGTTTACGCTGTGCGGCATGGCTCCCACCTGACCCTGCGGTATGTGGATTTTGTCTCCAACCGGCTTGTCCTGCGCCCGCTGAACATCGCCTTTCCCGTGGACCTGATCGAAACAGATCCCGGTGAGACGGTGGGCGACCTGCTGGCAGGCCGCGTGGCGCTGATTCTGAATGAGCCGTGATTGAATTCGCAGCCTAAGTTCAGATCCTGTGGGTCGTATCCGGATTTTCGAAACGCGTGTAGCGCGAAACGAAGTACAAATGCACCGTGCCGGTCGGGCCGTTGCGCTGCTTGGCGACGATGATCTCCGAGTCCGCCTTTTCGTCCTCAGACATCTCTTCGCTGCGGTTGTAATAGGCTTCGCGGTGGATGAAGGCCACCACGTCTGCATCCTGCTCAATGGAGCCGGATTCGCGCAGGTCGCTGAGGAAGGGGCGCTTGTCTTCGCCGCGGCGCTCGCTGGCGCGGGAAAGCTGCGACAGCGCCACCACCGGCACATTGAGCTCCTTGGCCAGTGCCTTCAGTCCGCGCGAGATGGCTGAGACCTCCTGGGTGCGGTTCTCGTAGCGCTTGCCGCCGGCAGACGGCAATGTGGCCGACATCAACTGCAGATAATCGATCACCACCAGGTCAAGACCGCCGGCGACCTGCCGCAACCGTCGCGCCCTGGCGCGCATTTCTGCCAGAGAGATGCCTGCCGTATCGTCAATGAACAAGCGCGTCTCAACCAGGTCGCCAAGCGCCTTCTGAAGTTTGTCGCGATCCTCGCGGAAGATGGAGCCGGTTTGCAGCTTGCGCTGGTCCACCGGCGCCTGGCTGGCCAGCATGCGGCGAAGCAGCGACTCCTTGGTCATTTCCAGGCTGAAGACGGCCACGATCGCCTTGCTGTTGACCGCGGCATGCTGTGCGATATTGATGGCCAGGGCGGTCTTTCCCATCGATGGCCGGGCGGCGATGATAACCAGTTCGCCTTTTTGCAAACCGCTGGTCATGGTGTCGAGTTCGTAAAAGCCGGTGGCCAGACCGGTGACTTCGTGACTGCCCTGGTTGTACAGATTGTCAATCGACCCGAAGGATTGCTGGACGATCTGATCCAGGCTCTGAAAGCCCTGGCTGATTCCCTTCTCCGTGACTTCCATCAGCTGCGTTTCAGCGGCGCCCAGGACTTCGAGAGCCGGTTCGCCCTGGTCGGCGGCGCGGGCAATGGCCATGGAGCAGATGCCCATCAGCTTGCGCAGCAGGCTCTTGTCCTTGACGATGCGGATGTACTCCTCGATCACCGGCCGGCGGGGCAAACCCTCGGTGAGCGAAGCCAGGTAAGCCACTCCGCCGACAGCCTCGACCTCTTTGTAGCGGCCCAGCTCGTTGGCCAGGGTGATGATGTCCACGGCCCGCTGGGAATTCATCAACTCTGTCATGCGCAAAAAGATGCGGCGATGCGAGTCGAAGGAGAAGTCATCGGATTCGAGCTTCTCGGCGGCCTCGGCGTGGGCGGCATTGTCCAGCAGAATAGCGCCGAGGATGGTTTTTTCGGCATCGATGTTGGCCGGCAATCCGGTGTCGAAGGCGAGGTTGGGCAGCGTGGCCATATCAGT
>Ga0181517_10004416_pt1 | contig 12825 bp, 9 predicted proteins | sample PEATcosm2014_Bin_31_FD_119748 | JGI IMG/M metagenome (GOLD analysis project Ga0181517, IMG submission 119748) | Peatland microbial communities from MTU Mesocosm Facility, Houghton, MI, USA - PEATcosm2014_Bin01_30_metaG | ecosystem: Environmental > Terrestrial > Soil > Wetlands > Peat | place... | reverse complement strand
GCCGGCTTCCGCATTGACCCCACCATCACCCCGAAGATCGATGGCGATTCTTCCCCTCTCGCCCTCAACGTCCCCCATTCCGAACTCGTCCGCATAGTCACCAGCCCGGAGTATGTCGGAAATGTCGAAGCGTTCTGCGCGCCCCCCAAACCGCCCGATCCCGCCGCTCTGGACGGGATTCTCTGCGGCGCCGGCCACAACCATTGCTACATCGCTCCCAATGGCGAGGTCTTCCCCTGCGTCCAGTTTCCTGTCTCGTGCGGCAACGTGCGGCGGCAAGGGTTTCTCGATATCTGGCGCCATTCCCCCGCCATGAACGAAGTCCGCTCCGTCCGCGTGCACGATCTCCCCGTGTGCGCACCGTGCAGCCACATTGCCAATTGCACACGCTGCCCCGGCCTCGCTCTCATGGATGGAGACGTCCGCGGCCCCTCCCTACAGGATTGCGAGAAGTCCTGGGCCCGCACCGGCCTGGTACCTACGGGCTGCCCGGCACCTCTCGATCTCACCGCATGAGCATGCACCTCCTGATCGAGTGTGCGCGCGCCCGCCCGGATGACGCTGCCATCCGCTGCGCCGCCGCCGCAGTCGCGGACTGGAACCAGCTCCTCGATCAAGCCGCTGGCCACGGCATGGCCCCGCTCCTGTTCGCGTGTCTCTCCAGGGCATGCCCGGACATCGTGCCGCCCCCTGTTCTCGGCCGCCTGCGCGAGAGGTTCGAAGCCGTGGCCCGTACCAACCTCAAACTCGCTGCCGAGTTGGTCCGCCTCGTTGCCCTGTTTGATCGCGCCGGCATCGAAATCGTCTCCTTCAAAGGCCCCGCCATCGCATGGTCCCTCTACGAGAGTCCCGCGCTGCGGCAGATGAGCGACCTCGACCTGCTGGTCCGCCCCGCCGATGCCCAGCGTGCCGCCGATCTCCTCGTGGCCTCCGGCTGCCGGCCCGCCTGCGGCATCGACCTCCGATTCTTCCGCTCGCGCCGCGAGTTGCTGCTCACCTCGCCCGCTGGTGTCGACCTCGACCTCCATTTGGCCCTGGCGCCCTCCCAGTTCTGCCATGCGCTCGACCTGGACCGCTTCTGGTCGCGGCTCGTGACCGTCTCCGTCGCCGGCCCCTCCATCCGTAGCCTGGCGCCCGAGGACCTGCTCGTCTTCCTCAGCGTCCACGGCGCCAAGCATTTCTGGTGTTCCCTCCATTGGCTCTGCGATCTCGCACGCCTCATCGGTCGCACCGCACTCGATTGGGACGCCGTTATGGCCTACTCGCGAGCCCGCCGCATCTCGCGCACTGTGTCCGCCGGCCTGTTGCTCGCCGCCGATGTCCTCGGTGCCGCGGTCCCAGCCGAAATCCTTGCCCGCGCGCGCGCCTGTCCGCGAACTTTACGAATCGCATCCCGTGCCCAGCTCTGGCTCCACGGCCGCCCCGTGCCTCCAGTTACCATGCCCTTTGAGCTTGGCTTCCAACTCAGCCTTCTCGAACGTCCCTCCGACAAACTCCGCCTCTGCTGGGGCCTCCTCGCGCCTGGGCCAGTCGATGTCGAATCCCTCACCCTTCCCCGCTCTCTCTTCCCCGTGTACTACGCTTTCCGCCCCCTGCGCCTCATAGCGATGTACAGCGGCTTTGCCGCTCGCCGTGTTTGGGCCGGCACTTGCCACCGCGCGTAGCCAGCCAAAATGGGCACATGGCGCGTTCGCCCAACCGCCGCAGCGCTGAGCCAGCGCCGGCAGTTGCCCAACTCCGTACAGCCTCCGCCGAATACACCGAAGAGACAGGGCTCCAGACAGGGCGCAAACTCTGCCTTGTGAAGGCGAAGACGGCTCTAATGCAACTCGCAGAGCCAAAGGATGGCGGTTTTTTGAACGAAATGGGCCCCACAAGTCCAAAATGAGAATTCCGGCTTGGATAAGAGTAATCCGCAGTAGCGGCTGGGAAGGCATCACAAGAAAACCTTGGTCGGTCTTGAGCCTGGCACTGAGTCCAAAGGGTGACAGCAGAAGTAGTGGCACAAGCCGAAAGATTCTCGTCGCCTGCTCGATGGAAGAGCGGCTCGACCCATATCGCCACGGTGCTATCGCTATATTTCGGCATCGACCTGGTTCTGCCCCAGGACTACTGGGGCTACCGAGAGCAGAACTTGATTCCAGCGCAGATGGAGGAGTACTTGGATCGGCCCTTCGTTGCCCAGATGCACGTCCGGCCGCACGTGTCCAACATCGATCTGATTCGACGGTATGGGCTCTCGGTCGTTTACGTCTGGCGGAACCTCGGCGATGTGATCGTTTCGTTCGATGACCACATCCGCCTGGACGATTATCGAAACCCAGTGTGCTATGTCGACGACCGCGATCGTTATCTCGCACTGCCCCAACAGCATCGATACCGGTACTTGATCCAGAATGCAATCCCGTGGTACATCGCCTTCTATTTGTCGTGGCGGCGCGCGTTGCCAACGGTGGCCGGCATCAAGACATCGTACGAGGATATGGTCGCGCAGCCCCAAGCGTTTTTCACGCGGATTATCCAGGGACTGGGAGGAGAGATCGAACCGGAGCGACTCAGCGCGATTCTTCAATTGAAGCACCGTCACACCAGGTTCAACCGGGGAGTTGTTGGGCGCTCTGTGGAGCGGCTCTCGGATGAGAACAAGGGCCTGTTGGAGGATTTGCTCCTGGGCCACATTGAGGACTTATCGGAGCTCTGGTTGGAACTGCCCTGGCGGGACAAGACGGATGCAGCCAGAGCGCCAGTTTCAAGTCAGTCCCTCTTGCATGAACTGGCGTGCTGTCCGTACAACCGTGATGCTGGCGTGGTGAGCGCCACTACTCCCTACCTCCGCATCGAGACCACCGGACCTGACTTCTTCTTTGTCGTCCCCTCGACGGTGTTCGCCGTGCAAGAAGGCAGGTCGGCAAGGCTGAAGTTGATTGTCCGTGGCCAGTTCGGCTCGATTTTCACCCTGCTTTGGCATGGGGAAGGGGAAGACTTCTCGGAGGCCAGAGCCATGCAACGGGCCTATGACGGTCATGGCTGCGTCCGCACCGTGGAGTTCCCTCTTGGTGACGTGTCGGGGCATCCGACCAGTTTTCGGCTCGGTTGCTTCAACGGCAACCAAGGCTCTGGAATCGGCGAGATTCTGGAAATAGTGAAATTGGAAGCCTAACCTCCTTTTCTCCTAATCAGTTCACAAGGCACGGGGCCAGGTCCTTCAACGCGTGGTCGCTCAACCGCCGCAGCGCTGAGCCGACGCCGCACAGATGGCTCACTGTTGCCGGACTTCGTTCAACCTCCACTGCTGCATCGGTGTCGACGGAGGCGGCGCATGCAGCAAAATCAGGCGGCCAGCACGCGGGGGCCGCAGAGGTTTTTGCGGAATGCATTGGAAAGGCAGGGCTTCCCTGCTTTGGATTCTACCGGCCGGGCGACAACCCCGCCCTTTTTGAGCGACAGCCGAAGCCTTCCATTAATCCAGTTCCTGCTGTCTTGACGAAGCGCAGATTTGCTTTTGGGGGGGTACTAGCCCAAATAGGCTAGACAGGGCTTGCAGGTCCGAGGGCCGTTTGATACATTGAATCGGATACGGCAGTCCAGAATAGAAACTCCGGGTACAACGGAATTGGCCGGAGTTCTGGAATGGAGGAAACTTTGCGAGGACTATTCTTTTTCGGCTTGCTAGCGTGCCTTGCGCCGCTGAGCCAGGCGAGCCTGATTGGCACCACGGTCACAGGGGTTATGAACGTCGCCGGCGATCCAACAGACAATTGGTACGATCCTGCAAACGGCTTCGTTCCGACGACCGGCTACCAGAACTCGGCGAGCAACTCTAATTCGCCCACGGTTACGATTGTGGGTGGGAACGAGTTTGGCTATAACGACGGCTTTAACCTGGACGTCACCAGCTTCGGCGCCGGCGGCTTCATGGTCACGGATTCGGTGGAATCCGGTGGGTCCAACATCGCCATGACATTCACGTTCACCGACACCGCGTTTTCCGGTGCCGGCATTAGTGAGGTCTCCAGCACGTTCTCGGGCTTGACGTATGGAATCGCAGGAGATGTGATTACGGTCAACATTCCTGCAGCCGATGTCACGGCGGGTAACACGCTGTCGGCTTCCTTCGTGCTTACTCCGGAGCCGTCGAGTTTTGCGTTGCTGGCAAGCGGCCTGATTGGAGCGTTCGTTTTGGCAGGGCTGCGCAAGCGCTCGACCCCGGCGAGGCGATAACAATCACTTCGTCCTCGCCGCCCCTGGCCACTTCAGTCTCCATCTCGCGCCGCAGTTGGTTTATCCTGCGAATCGCTCGGGCTACTCCGGCCTCCGTCGATCCCAACTCATATTCCTGATCGCCGTATCGGCCCACGAAGGTGCCCGATTCCACTCGGATGAATCCTGGGTCGTCTGTGCGCTGAGCCAACTCCAGATAGGCGGCATCGTACACGGATAGCCGGTGAGCGCGGGCCAGCCGGAGGACTGAGTTTTCGGCAGGAGATTGGTCCACCCGGAGTCGGAGCAGTTGCTCTAGATGCGCCAGGAATTGGCCGACGTGGTCGCGTTTCTCGACGGCTGCGGTTAGAGCGGTCTGGAACTCGGCGCGGAACTGCTGCTCCTGTTCCGAGGAGACCAGTTCCGCAGTTTCGATCAGAGCCGCCAGTTGATCCTCGATCACATACAGCGGCGCGCGCGCTGCCGCAATGGGTGGCCCGCAAAAGGTGAGCACGCCCAGGGGGCGAATCCTGTGGCGAGTGTCAGTGTGTGTGTAGGGCCATACGGCGCCGCTCCTCCTTGTCCGGTCGCAAACGCTGCGACGACGTAACTAACAACCCGCCTATCCTTCTGCCAAGCTGTTCGACCTCAAGAGTGCACATCGCGGCAAAAGGCTCTCCTGGAGGATTGACCTGCCCAGGACGTTCCCGGTCAGTCGTTCAGGACGATATTCAGCAATCGCCGCTGCGCTCGGCGTGTCCATATCTATGCAGGCGAAATCCGCAATGGAGCCTGCGTTCCCCACAAGCGGCATTGGCTGAAGTTGGCCGAACTCGTGGGAGTCGCGCCGGGAGGGTGACAACGGTTTCTCCGGCAAGCCCACTTCATGACCGTCATCGTAGGGCAGGCCGGGCGAGAGCGTTTTCCCACACAGTTTAGGTGAACGGGACATCACGGGACTAGTCTCGGCGCCGGGCCGCAGCGCCGCGAGCGCCTCGGGGTATTCAAACGTGGTACACGTCAGCAATCCTCGGGAGATCTGATTCCAGGTGTAGTCACGGCCGCACCTCAAACCGTCTTTATGGCAGACATGGAAATCGGAAGCCGCCAGCCGGAGCAATGGTGCCACCGGTGAGCGACGATTTGTCGCGATTGGCGCCGGTGCAACAGCGGGTTGCCGATATATATTCGGCCACACGTGACGGAGTATTCCGTTACCTTCTGGCCCTCGGACTGGACGCGGCGAGGGCCCAGGAGGTAACGCAAGACGCTTTCCTCCGGTTGTACGTCGCCCTGAGGGACGGGGCGGCCATCGAAGACCCCAAGGCCTGGGTTTACCGCGTGGCGCGCAATGCCGGCGTCGACAGTTTGGACCGGGTCGTCAGGGAGTCGCCGTATGCTGCGGCCATTTCCGAAACGATAGCTAGTCTTGGCAAAAACCCTGAGCAGGAGTTGATCGAAAAGGAATGGCTCGAAGGATTCCAGAATGCGATTGAGAGCCTGTCGCCGCAGCAGCGCGCCTGCCTGGAACTCCGCGGGCAGGGTTTGCAGTACTGGCAGATTGCGGAAGTCTTACAGGTGCGCACGTCGACGGTCGGAGAATTCCTGCGGCGCGGGATCAAGCAAATGAAGAGGTGGAACGAATGCCGGAAATAGAACACCCAACGGAAGAACTGCTGGCGGCCCTCTTCGAGGAGCAATTGCCCGCAGGCGAGGTCGAGCATCTTCTCGCGCATCTCGATTCCTGCCGGATCTGCGAACAAAGAATGAGCCTGATCGAGCCGGCATTCGCACGTTATCAGCGTTGTCGCGAGCTGGTCGCGCCCCGGCTTCCGAAACCGCCGCAGGACTGGGGAAACATCGTGGCGGAAATGCAGAAGGTGGAGCGCGCGCGGCGGACGGCTCCCACACTCGGAAGAAAACGCGGCACGGTGCAGCGTTGGATAGGTGCTCTCGCCGCTGCAGTTTTGGTGGGTGCGATTCTCTTCTGGCCGCAACGCAGTACGGAGTTGCGCGCCGACACGCTGTTGCTGAAAGCCAGGAGCGCGACGCCACGCCGGTCGACGAATTCGCGGTTGACGGTGCGGACTCCCAGGTCCACATTTCTTCGGCCGGCGGTCTTGTCCGGCACGACAACGCAAATCCAGGAAATGAACACGATCCGAATTCGGTTCGTCGCGGCGCACTATGACTGGAGCGATCCTCTCAGCGCGCGTGCATACTCAAACTGGCGCGCGAAAATCGCGCACCATACCGTGGAGGTGTCCGAGGATCACGGGCGGTCCACGATCCGCACGATCGCGATCGAGGGAGCCATTGCGGAAGCATCCCTCACCCTGGACGCAAGGGATTTGTCGCCTGTGAGCGCACGGTTCGTGTTCTCGCCGCAAGACTGGGTCGAGATCGCTACCGCTCCGGATTCGCCGGTGGACTTGCGGCCGCTTGCATCGGCGCCTGGCGACGCACCTACGGCGCAGCACGAATCCAAAGTGGAACAGGGCGTAGCCGAACGGGAGCTCATGACGCGCGTGGCGATCGACCGTTTTGGCGCCGGAGCAGGCGAGCCCATTGACGTGGATGTGGAGCCGGATGGCCGCATTCTGGTCACGCCCTACCGGTTAGGACAACTGCGAGAGAGCCAGTTGCGGGCCAGTTTGCAGGGAATCGAGCGCGTTACCGTGCGATCTCCAGAGGCATCGGAACGGCAGGAGGAGTTTCCGGCGTCTCTGGCAGGCGCGGATCCGGCTATCGACGCGAGTAATGCGATCGCATCGCGAGCGCATTTGTTGAGCCAGCTCGCGGAGCGCTTCCCTCCGGAAACGGAAGCCGAGTTGAGTTCGTCATCACGAAAAGACTTGCGCGAGATGCGAGTGCGCCACGCGCGCACGTTAGAAGGCGACATTGACACGCTGGCACGAGTGCTGGCGAAAAGCCAGCCTCTGCGGTCATCGGTGTCCGGGGTTGCCGATGATAACCAGATTCCCAAAGCGCTGCTGGAGTCGGCAGTCGCGGTGAATCGGATGGTCGCCAGCCTTTACGCCGAAAAGCCTGGCGACGGGTCCACCCGGCAGCGGCTGGGCGAGGAACTCTCGCGCTTGCGGGATCTGGCGCACCGGTATTCGCAGGAGGTGCAGCGTTGAGAATCGTCCTAGCCGCCATGCTCGGCTGTGCCTGGCTGCCGTGGCTCACGGCCGCGGAACTGGGCCGCCTGGAGGGTACCGTGCGCGATGGATCTCAGGCGGTGGTTCCCGGTGCGCTCGTCTCCTCGATTCAGGAAGAGACCGGCTTTCAGTTTGTCGCCGCAGCCAATGGCAGCGGGGAGTACCGCCTCACCGTGCCGGCGGGCCACTACAACATCGTCGCCCGGCGGGTGGGGTTTCGCACGGTCTCTCGCCTGAGCGTGGTGGTGACGGCCGACGCCACGCGGAAGGTTGACTTCGAATTGCATCCGGATTCCGTTTTCGAGACCATTACGGTCTCCGATTCGGTGACGCCGTGGGGCCGCACCGACTCCCGCTGCGTAATCGTCGTGCGGCCGGACGATCTCGACGGACTGCCGAGCCGCGACCGCACCGTCACGGGGCTCCTGCGCGACGCGCCGGGTCTGCTCCTCACTCCCGCCAACGGGGGCGAACCCGGCCAGGTGTCCAGCCTGGGAGCGCGGCCGGACTCGAACAATTACCTGGTGGACGGATTGAGCGCCAACAACGCGGTCGCCGGCGCCGGATGGCCGAGTTTCCTGCCGGTGGCCTCTCTCCCGGCCATGTCAGCGTTGGGCACCACCCACGATCTTGCCGTCCTTGACGCCATCGAAGAAGTCGTCATCGATCCGCAAGGTCTCGGCACGGGGACAAGCCAGGCGGCGGGCGCCATCATCATGGTCCGCACGAAATCGGGAACCGATCAATTTCATGGTTCGGCATTCGGCATTTTGCGGCCGGGCGGGTTCGCCGCCAACGATTGGTTCGCCAATCGAAATGGAATGGACGGCGGCGCCAACCTCCTGACTGACGGCGGTGCTTCCGCGGGTGGCCCTCTGATGCGTGATCGAACCTTCTTTTTCGCCGCGGCCGAGATCCTGCACTTGCGGCAGGACTACTCCTGGATTACCACGGTGCCGTCGATGACGGAGCGCGTGCTGGCTCCAGCCACCCTGCAGCCCTTTCTCGATCAGTTTCCCGTGCCCAATGGCCCGGCGTTGAACTTCGGAATCGCCGAGTTGCGAGGCAGCAAGTCCTATCCAGGCGGGCTCGACGCGGGTTCCCTTAGGCTCGACCACCGCCTGCGGCCGCGAACCTGGGCCTTCTTGCGCGCCGCAGTCACACCCTCATGGAACGAGCTCGGCTACGCTCAGGTGAATCTTTCCCGGTACCGCAACACCGTGGCCGCTCTCGGTGTGACTCACGAAGGTTCGCGCTGGACACACACCACGCGCATCGGTTTCCGCCGTGCCGTGGCGGAAACCAGGTTACTCGCCAACCCCGAGACCGCCGATTTCTATTCCGCGTTCCCCAGCATGGCGGCCGATTTCCTCAGCCTCAGCGTCGGCGGCGCCGGCTCCATCTCACTCGGCCAGAGCGGCAGCAACCGGCAGGACTCGATTGAGATCTCACACACCGCCGCCCTGCGGATCGGCCGTCACAACCTACAGGTGGGAGCGGACTACCAGCAACTGCAGCCGCTGCGCAACGGACCGGTCGAGGGGCTTACCATCGCGTTCAGCACATATAATGACCCTACCTATGCACCTGCGGCGCCGGTCTGGGTAACTCAGTCGGAAGTACCTCTGAATGCCCTTCGCCTGAATCAGGCGTCTGCCTTCCTGCGCGATACGTGGAGTATCTCTCCGCGTCTCACCGTCGTGTTGGGGATGCGCGCCAACTGGCTTGGCGCTCCGCCGATTCCCATGGCACCCTATCTTCGTTCGGTCGACGAAACCGGTTCGTCGATCCAGCTCGCGCCGCTCGCGGCAGGGACGCTCTGGCATCCGGCCCTAGCGCCGGACCCGAGCGCCTCTCTCGCTTGGCGTCCCGGCATCGGCGGCGGCATGGTACTGCGGGCCTCCTGGAGCGAGATCCACAATAACGGATCTCAGGTTGCCGCCACCTTGTTGAACCCCGTGCCCGACTCTGCCTTACAAACAGTGGAGGGCGCCTCGGCCTACTTTTCCCCGATGAGCTTCGTTTCGCTGGCGTACGGCTTCTCTTCGGACCTGCGGCTGCCGGTGACCAGCCGTTGGTCGGCTTCCCTGGAACGAGAGTTACCGCGTCTCGGCGTCATGCAGGTTTCCTATTCGGGGATGTCCTCCGCCAACCTGCTGCGGGTGGAAGACGCGGTCAATCCAGCGCCCGATCTTCCCAACCTCGCGCAACTGCTGTTCGCCACCAGCCACGGGACGGCCGTCTACCATGGCTTGAATGCCGTCTACCGGCGCCCAGTCGCCAGCGGGCTTCAAGGGCAGGTCGCATACTCCTGGTCGCATGCCATCGACACCGGATCGTCGAACTCTTCGCTCTTTCTGATTGCGCCCGGCTTGAGTGCGCAAAACGACCGGGGCGACTCCAGTTTCGACGCGCGCCAGACGCTGACCGCCGCAATCTCATATACTACCCCCACGCTGCGGCCATTCAGCGGGCTGTTGCGGCGCTGGGATCTCGGCACATTCTTCTACACGAGGACCGCTTTCCCCGTAGATGTTCTTTCCTCGGAATCTCTCGATGGATTTGCCATCGCGAACCTGCGGCCTAACCTGATTCCCGGCCTGCCGCTTTGGATTCCCAACGCGAACGTGGCCGGCGGCCGCCAATTGAATCCGGCGGCGTTCGCCCCGGCCGCCGCCATTCCCGGAAACCTCGGCAGGGATGCGGTACGTGGATTTGGCATGTGGCAGGCCGATTGCGCAGCCGGCCGTTCCTTCGCATTGTACGAAAAGCTGCGGCTCTCGATTCGTGGGGAGATTTACAACTTATTCAACCATCCCCAGTTTGCCGACCCCATGCCGTATCTGAGTAACCCGATGTTCGGCCAATCGGGATCATCGCTGAACCTGATGATGGGAAGCGGCAGCCCAACCAGCGGGCAGTCTCCCGCGTTTCAAATGGGCGGGCCCAGATCTTTGCAAGTGTCGCTGCGCCTGAGTTATTAGAGGCAGGCGCTTTTTACGGATACTTATGAGGTCATTTTTATGACGAGTAAAACGAACATCATGCTAGCGCTCATGTTAGGCCTGGTTAGCGCCGGGACCGCGATGAGCCAACCTTCATTTACGATCACACAGCTTCCGAGTACGCCGCACCCGAATGACGTCATCGTTTGGGTAGGAGCCAATGGCCAGATGCTGGGCACCACCACCGATCCGGCAACCGGTATCATTCAGTGCGCTAAGTACCAAAACGGGGTGTGGAGCGTGTACTCGACTCCCGGTTACTCATGCTACGTGAATTCAGCCAACAAGAGCGGCCAGTTCGTCGGCTACTTGATGCCGCCGCTCAACGCGAACGGCACAGTATCTAACTACCCCTTTGCCAACCTGGATGGCACCTTCTTTGTTCCACAGCCTCCTGGCGTGACCTACGCAAGTTCCGGCGCTAACTCAAGCCAGGGCATGGCATATTCCATCAACGATAGCGGGGCCATAGTGGGCGAACTGTTCGGCGCCACTGGTGCCCCGGCCGAATACGCAGGCTGGATCTACTCGGGACTTCTCCAGTACCGGATGCTGGGTTCCGCCAGCCTTCCCTATACGGATGGATACGCCATGAACAACAGCGGAGTTGTCGCGGGCGCAGCCACTTTCGGCGCAACCGGAAGCGTCACATCCATGCATCCGGCCATTTTCTCGACCGATGGCAGTGTCAAGGACCTCGGCACTTTTGGCGGAGACCAGGGTTGGGCGTATGCCATCAACTCCAGCGGTCAAGTTACCGGATGCGCCAACAACACTACTACTTATACTCTCTTCTATGGCGTAACTCAGGGTTGCGAAGCCTTCCTTTACGACGGTATGACGATGCAGCGGATTCCGGTCCCCGGCACGAATTACCTGAGCCAGGGATTTGCGATCGACGACGCCGGCAACGTCATAGGCAATTACTACAAGGAGTTCAACAATTGGGGCGTACCGGACGGCTATTTCTATTACAGTAACGGCGTATTGTACATGCTGGACAGCACGATCATTTCGAACCTGCCTGCCGGGGCGAAGGTCGTCTCCGCAAGTTTTGTTAGGGGGACGAGCCAGATTCTGGCCGAACTTCTGTTAGCGAATCAAGCTACAGCCTGGTACCTGCTGACTCCGGCGGTTAACAACGCGCAGCCGGCCATTACCGCGGTTGTCAACGGCGCCAGTTTCGCGGCGCCCATTTCGGGCGCCAGTTGGATCACCATCGAGGGTGGAAACCTGTCCACGACCACGCGTCCATGGAACAGCGCCGATTTTGTGGGCAACAACCTGCCGACGCAGCTCGATGGTGTTTCGGTAACCGTCAACGGCGTCCCGGCATATCCCTGTTACGTCAGCCCGACTCAACTCAATGTGCTGGCTCCGGATGGCGTCGTTCCGGACGGTGCCAGTGCCGGCCAGGTTCAGGTGCAAGTTATGAATCTGCAAGGATCCAGCAGCGTCTTCACTACCAATGCGATCGCCGCGGCACCGGCATTCTTCGTGTCCGGTACCAAGTACGTGGCCGCGGAACATGCGAACGGTGTTCCTATCGGACCGGCGGCGCTCGGTGGGAACTTCACCCCCGCTCAACCGGGTGAAACCATTGAGTTGTATGCCACTGGTTTCGGTCCGATGAACCCCTTTAGTCCGGCCGGCCAGATCCTCGCCGCGCCGGCGCCTTTGGCAAATAACGTCACCGTCACGGTTGGAGGCCAGCCTGCGGTGGTCACGTACGCCGGCGTCGTCAGCAACGGCTTGGACCAGTTGAATGTCACCGTGCCGCCGGGTTTGCCGAATGGCGACGCGCTTGTCGTGGCGGCCATGTCCAACGGCTTCGGCCCGATTTACATAACGCAGCCTGGGTTAGCCATTACCGTGCAGCAGTAAGGTGATGTGGGGCAGGATGGCACGCTGCGGCGGGTGGGCAACCCTTCACCCGATTGGCTGATGGGCTTGGCCGATTGCCAATTGCTGCAGGATGTCATCCTGCCTAACAAACTCAGGAATTCCATTTCGCTCGTCGCAAGAACCCGCGGTTGCCAGGGGCCGTTCATCGCCGCACCCAACTGGCCGACCAGCTCGAACTTCAGATCCTACCAGGTCGCCAACCTTTACCGATTCCTGGCGCGAACAGTCCATCCGTCCGACAACCCGGATGAGTCCCGTGATACGCCGTTCCATGAAAGTGGCGTTGCTCGACCACCAGGAAACGTAGAATCGACCGGCATCCCGGCGCGGCCAAAGCCCAAGTCCGCGAGCGTTATCGCGCCATATCGGCAACTATTCCGGCCAGATGGCCATCATTGGTCAGCGGGCGACGCGCCCCGGTCGAGAAGAAGTTTACCCGCCGGATTGCGCCAGACCCGCGCGATGGGTCGGGCGCCGCGACTCGATTGCGTCGAGTAGACTCCTCCGGAAGAGTAGAGCGGCACCAGCGCCTGCGAATTGAGCCACTGCTCCTC
>Ga0181517_10004413_pt1 | contig 12828 bp, 8 predicted proteins | sample PEATcosm2014_Bin_31_FD_119748 | JGI IMG/M metagenome (GOLD analysis project Ga0181517, IMG submission 119748) | Peatland microbial communities from MTU Mesocosm Facility, Houghton, MI, USA - PEATcosm2014_Bin01_30_metaG | ecosystem: Environmental > Terrestrial > Soil > Wetlands > Peat | place... | reverse complement strand
GCGCTATCGCCTTCGGGGCTTTGGGTCGTTTCGGAATTCGCGATCCCTGAGGGAGCATTCGGCCGATGGGTGGCGCGGCCTGTCGTCTGGATGCTCTATCGCGCCTTCGCGCTGCTGACCGGACTCGCCGTTCGCAATCTGCCCGATCACCCGGCCGCCCTGCGCGCTGCGGGCTTCACCCTGCGCCAGCGCCGCAGCTTTCTGCGCGGGCTGCTCGTCGCCGAGCTCTGGGCGGCGGCTTAAAGACATCGTCTGCAGGTGTGCGCTCATAGCGCCGACGGGGGGCGCGCAGAAAATGTTACAAATCTGTTAATATTGGGCTCCAAGGAGCACGGCACGTCCTCAGGCCCCAGCCGGTTCAATCCCCATGATTCTCTTCCTTATGCGCCATGCGAATGCCGGAGCCATTCGCGACAATCCCGTTCTTGACGCCAAACGAGGGCTGATCAAGGAAGGCAAGGAGCAGTGCATGCTAATGGCGCGCGTGCTTGGCGCCATGAAGGCTCCCGTCGACGTGATCGTCTCAAGCCCGCTGAAGCGCGCCATGCAGACCGCGCAGCTGGTGGGCACGGAGCTTGGGTACGACGCCAAGGTCGAGATCAGTCCGTCGCTGGGATTGAACGGAAGTTACGCAGATTTCCAAAAGCTCTTGGCCAAATATGCCGACCGCGAGGGTGTTCTCGTGGTGGGACACAATCCCAGTCTCTTTCAGCATCTCGGCCGTCTCATCACCGGCAACGGCGGGGCCGCGGTGCGCATGAGAAAGGCGTCGATTGCCCGCGTAGACATGAACCACCATCCGCCGCGACTGCAGTTGCTGATGGATCCGCGCTCGGCGCGCACCATCTACGCCAGCGTGACGAAGAGCTCGCGGCCGAAGACCTCTCGGAAGTAGCCGGCCTCCTTGCGCAACGACCAGAGCTCAAGCTCCGCGCCGGTGCGCCCCGCACGCAACTCCAGATGGATGCGCTTGGGGTAAGCTCTCACCCCGACACGTACAACGTCGCTCGCGCGGTCCTGATTGAGGGCCACTGCCAGGCGCAAGAGCACCACCGCACGCTGCACGTTTTTGTGCTCATCGGCGGGTATGTTGCGCAGGGCGCGGTCGCCGGGCTGGGGGCGGCTCTTGCCAAGATAGCGCGCGATGGCCGAGACCAGCGTGCGCTGCAACTGCGTGTACCCGTAAATTTCCGAGCTGGAGATGATGTACTGCGTGTGGCGATGATGTCCCTGGTGATTAATGAACTTGCCGGTGTCGCGCAGCATGGCCGCTGTGGCGAGCCAACTCTCATACTCGGGCGGGAGTTCGTGCACCGCTTTCAGCTCGCGGAAGATCTGCACGGCGTGCGTGCGGACCGGATCGGCCTGGCGGCGATCGACGCCGTAGCGCCGCGCTGTGGCCAGCACGCTCTCCCAGCGCTCGTGCTCGAACTCGCGATGCGCCTTGGCGCGGGCGTCCTGCTCGGCGAGCATCTGCGCCAGAATGCCGTCACGCAATCCCAGCGGTGAATAGCGGAAGCCGGACAGGCCGAAGGTTTCAAGGACTTCGGCATACACCTGCGCGCCGGCGACGATGATCTCAGAGCGCCGCGGCCCGATGCCGGGCACGGCTTCACGCTGCGGAAGCGACATTTTGGCGAGCTTTGCGGCCAGCTTGCGCACTGCGCGCGCTGGCACCATGCCGGCGAGAATCGCGGAACGATGCCTGGTGTGATCCGACGCCAGCCGAGCCTTGGCAACGGTCTTGCCGGTTTTCTTGCCCCCGGACTTGCCATTCCTGGCTGCGGCTGACCAGGCATCGGAGAGCGCTGCCGCCGTGCCGGAGGTGGCGATGACGAGCGGCGCGCGGCCCGGCTCAATACGGCGATGGGCGCGGCGCAGTTCGCGCGCGATCAGCCGCCGCATGCGCGCCAAACCGTCGGGCGCAACGGGGTCGTCGCTGAGGAACTGCTCCGTCAAGCGCACCGCGCCCAGCGGCAAACTGACGGTTTCCTTGATGCGCTTGTGCTCGGAGAGCGTGATTTCGCAGCTTCCGCCACCGAGGTCGAGTAGCAGCACGCGACCGCCTGCGCCCGGCTCTGAGCCGATGACGCCGAGATGAATGAGCCGTCCCTCTTCGAGGCCAGAGATGATCTCCATGTTCCAGCCGGTTTCAGCTTTCACCCACGCCTGAAAGGCAGCGGCATTACGCGCGTCGCGCATGGCGGAGGTAGCCACCACGCGAATGCGGTCGACCCCGTGCGCCTGCACCGCGCGCTGAAAACGCTTGAGCGCGCGCAGCGTAGCCGCCATGGCTTCAGGAGAGATAAGGCCGGTGTCGAAGACACTGCCGCCCAGCCGCGTCACCTCGCGGTCTTCGGCAACCGTCTTGAGGCGGTGCGCCTGCACCTTGGCGATCTTCAACCGGCAGGAGTTGGAACCGATATCGATGGCGGCAAATGTCGGCATGGTTTGGCGGCTCGCTCCGGAAAAAGATTCGACCCATCGCCAAGATACACGATAGCGGGGTGCGAGGACAGTGATCAGGTTTCAGGGGTCAGGTGTCAGAGCACCGCGTCAGTTTTGCAATATCGGCCGCAGTTGGTTCAGCGCGCTGACGGCGCCTGCTCCGTCGCCATTCTGCAGACTCAGGAAGAGCTTGTCCCAGGCGTCGCTTCCGGTCTGGAAATGGTTTGACGTCTGGATGTAGTAGCGCGTGCCGTCGAAATCCCACATCCCCGGCGCCATCTGATTCACTCGGTTGGCGAGCGATGCAGCGGTTGCCTGCGCCGCCGATTTATTGCCGCTCGCATACTGGCACGCGAGAAGGATCGTGTCGCGAACGATGATCTGGGATGGGTTCAGGTCGGAATCCTGAAGAGATGTGGCCTGCGATATGCACACGGTGAACTGCTCCGCGGACAGTGCGGCCTCAATCAGGTCCAGGTGATAGGACGGCGTCGAGTCCTGTGCGACAAGTTGCTGATCGAGTTGGAACGCCCGCGGGAAATCGAAGGCAATCTCGTGAGAAACGTGCGCGAGATCGTGGAGCTGCGTGGGATCGTATGCTTTGCCGCTGGCATCGAGGCAGACCGAATCGGTGTTATTGAAGTTCTGATCGTAGCCCCAGAGCCAGCCGAAACAGCCGGTAGGATACTGGGAGCTGATGGTGCGCTTGTCCGCGACCGGTTTGCCGTCAGGACCGTAATACAGGTTTCCGATGGTGCGTCCGGCAGAATCGTATTGAAACGCAATCTTTTGATACCCCTTATCGGCATAATCCAATGGCGATCCCTGCGCATCGAGACAGCCCTTCATTGTGGCGTTGCCGTTCTGATCGCGCTCGTAAGCATAGCCGTAGCAGCCCGTATCCTTCTGGGCGACTGGCTTGTCATTCACGTCGGAGAAGCGCTCCTCCATCAGGGCGCCGTGATCGTCCAGGATGTATGCATCTTTCCAAAACCCTCCTTTTTCCCAGAAGGCGGGGTGGTTTTCTGCGTCATAATAGCTTTCTTCGATTTGATTCCCCCACTGGTCGTATTTCCAACGAACAATCGGGGGAACTCCGTCGGGGGACGGCACGGGCTTGCCGCTGGCATCTTCGAATATCGTCTGGGTCTCCTCACCTCGTGCATCCCGCGTATAGTTCTTGCTGACGAAACCGCCGTTTGCCGGGATGGGGCCTCCCGTCGACCCGAGAAACTGCTGCTGGACAAATCCCATACTCGTATTCGTCTGCTCGATGACATTCGCTTGAAATGTCGCCCGCGACCCGCTCCCGGACAGAAACGTGATTTCGCTGACGTACCCCTGCGGATCGTAGCGAATATCTGAGCTCGAAATGGCCGAGCCGTCGGCCGCGACCACAAAGGCTAACCGCGTGTTCCGGACGCTGCCGACCTTCTTGAAAGCTTCAGCCTGAGCGGCGGCATAGGTGAGCATAAAGACGGTGTGACCCTGCTTATCGAGCGCAGTCTCGTTCACAACCTGTCCCTTTTCGTCGTACGTGAAATCCAGCCGGCAGAATTGCCCGTTCATGCCGTTGGTGGGAAAGAAGAGCGAGCTGTCGAGCTGCGATTCCAGGATGAGCTGCCCGTAGCCGTTGATCGCTTCCACGGCCAGCAATTCTCCTCGAAATCCCTTGCGTGTGACTCTCAGCGACTCCGAGCGATGAACGATCTCATCGTTGGATAAGCGCCCGATCATTGCATAGGCGCCATTTCGCCGCATGAATGACGCATAGTAGGAAGTACTCGGATGCACGTAGGCGAGCCAGTAGAGCACCGCGCAGGCAATTCCGGCGACCGCTACCGTTGCCCAAAGGCCCGCCCTCAACCTTAGTTGCCTGAGTTTTTGCTGCAGCTGCGCCTGTTCGCGCAGCTTCCGGCTTTTCTCGACCAGGCCGGTGAGCAGATCGTGGGCCAGCTCCACGTGCCGCGTGCCCAGGCGATCTTCAAAGCGCAGCAGCCGCCGATCCACCAGCGTCTGCAGGTCGGCATCGGAGATGTGTTCGCGCCGCGCTTCCTCGACGGGCAACGTGGCGCGGAATCCGGCCGGCGTGACCAGATGTTCCTCTACGAACATGCGCACGGAATCATCGAGTCCGACCAGGCTGCGCTCGTACAGCGACTCCAGGATGCCGCCCTTCTCAGCGGCCACCAGCTCGCGCGTAATCTGGGTTTGCCCCGTGGCCACCATGCGCTCGAACAGCTCGTTGCACATGACGTTCAGATAGGCCGGCTCGACCTCTTCCTCGGTGCTGCTGAGGCCCTCGCCGCGGCGGCTGCTGATGACGGCCTCGATGATGTCACTTGCAACTTCATCGGTGACCCATGCTTTTCCGGCATTGCGGATGATCTCGAGACCGCGCGCGGCGTCGAGCGGGCCCAGCGCGAAGCGGTTGCGCATAATGGCAGGAAGGATGGGCCGCAAGGTATCCAGCCGCCACACGAAATCCTCGCGCAGCGAAAGCACGACCTTGTAGTTGGGCGTTCCTCCCTCGACGGATTGCCGTGCGCCGGATGCCTCCGCCCTTTGCTGCACGACCGGGGGAATGCGATTCTCCGCCAGGTCCGCCAACTGCTCGAGGATGTCCGCTTCCTCCTGCCGCCGGCTGCCAACAGTGAAGATCTCCTCAAACTGGTCGAAGACCAGCACCGGAGCCAGCCTGTCGTTGCGCGGACCCCAGAAGCGCACGCGGTGGAAATACTCCCACAGTGTCTCTGGTTGCGGAGCATTCTGGGCGCTTTCAATATCGATGCCGCTGTCGCGCGCGGCCGCCTCAGTGAGCGCCTTGACCTGCTCCACGGGACTCGCGGCCTGCGGGCCATAGTCGAGCCGCAGAACCACGGGAAAGCATCCCGCCTGGCGCAGCCGTGGAAATACGCCAGCTCGCAGCAGCGATGTCTTTCCCAGGCCCGAGCGCCCGAACAGAATCGTCAGCGTGTCGCGCTGGATGAGCCGCAGCAGTTCCTCGATCTCCGCCTCGCGTCCGAAGAAGAGATGTGCCTGCTCTTCCGTGTACCAGAAGAGTCCCGGCCAGGGGTTCTGTGCCTGTGTGAGAGGAGACACCGGCGTGCTCATCGCAGAGCCCTCCGGAAATTGCGGATTCCCTGGCTCAATGTCTCGATGAACTCCGGCGGAATGCGCCCGTCGCTCACGCGCGTCCATTGCAGGTCGCGGTAAGGAGACCCCACAAATTTCGCGCCCGCGGGCGTGTCGTCGATGACCAGCGGCTGAAGGTAGAGGTCTTCTTTGCGCCGGTTCATCGACGCGTCCTCGGCCATCCGCCACTCCCGCCACACAAATCGCGGATTCGCTCCAGCTTGTTCCAGGGTTCGCGAAATGATGGGCACAAAAAAGGCGGCTTTGTAAATGTTTTCGCGGATGGTGTCCTGATATACGTTGCCTGGTTCGGCGGGAAGCTCCCGCTCGTCCATCCAGGTATCGATATTGCTGGCTTCGAGCTGGTCACGGATGGCGCGCACCTTGGTGCGGTCCTCGCTGGCATAGCTCAGGAACACGGCGCCGGTCTTGAACTCGGTGGTGGGTGTGGGGCTGTCAGTTGCGTCGGAGCCACTGCTCTGGCGGCGCGCCTGCCACCGCTTGTAGAGCTGCTCGGCGAAATCCACCGGAGAGATCGAGGTTACGACCTTGGCCTTTCGCCGTTTCAGGTACTCGGCCAGCCCGGGTTCGCAGTTGGGGCTGACGTAGTACATGTTGAGGTTTTCCTGATTACGGCGGCCATTGATCGCGTGAATGAAGAACCGGCCGAGCCAGTCGGGCATGCTGCAACCGAGAAGAAGAACGGTTTTCTTCTGCAGGTAGTCGTACAGGTTCTGGGGCGCTTCCTGGGGATCGAGCAGCGACCAACTGTATTCGATCAGGTCGTCTTCTGTCTTGGCGAAAGTTCCATCCGTGGGGCTGCTTGCTCCGAAAAGGCAGTAAACGCTGGGGGTCCTCTCTTGATAAAAGCTGCTGGCCCGGTCGATTACGTTCTTGACCCCCCGCGGCGCGAACTTGATCTGCTCCACCTTGGTCCCCTGCCGTGCCTCGTTCATGGCCTGGAACATCAAGTGGTCAACAGTGGTCGTGATGTAAAGCGAGAAGTCCTGAATCCGGGCGAGATTTCTAAGGGCGTCGGGGACGGGCCAGGAGCGCAAGCGCACTACTTCATCGATGTCGAATGCGACGTCGTTCGCGAACTCGATCTGACTGAGCTGGTTGGCAACGTCGTAGATCGTCCAGCGGCGCGCGTCTTCGGGGCGATCGATGTGCGTCTGCGCCGCCAGCTCGCTGCCCCACATATCGTAAAGGCGCTTTAGCTCGCCGTTTTCCGGCACCACCAGCAGTTCCGGCCCCAACACCGGAATGACCGAGCCTTCCAGAATCAGGTTGATCAATTTGTTCCATTCCCGTTCCGTCATCTCAATGGAGCCAGATGCGGTGGGTTGGATAGGGAGCGATGAACTCATGACCATCCCTCGTGCTCGAGAGTTCGCCTGTGCGCGAAAGAGAAAACACCTGGATAGCGACCCTTCAGTCAGAGAAAGCAGCCTCTAATCGTCGATCTCCGAGTGGCTCCAAGTGATAGGGTTTTCTGCGCGTTGCGGGCTCGATCCTCACTCTATCACGAAGCATGCGGAATCCAAGCAGAATTTCGCGGCGCTTGCCGCCAGGCCCGTGCCCACCGGACCGCACGGCAGCAACGCGCCGCACGATTACGGCTTGATGATGGTCACCAGCAGCGCGGACAGGCCGTTCCAGGCGATCTGGATTCCGATGCAAAGGAGAATGAAGGCGATCACGCGCAGGATTCCATGAGCCGTGGAGGGCGGAATGATCTTGGTGATTTTGGGGGCGTAGGCGTAGCAGAAATAACAAAGCACGCTGATAGCAACGACGGCAAGAAACACGCTAAGGTGCGCCAGAATGTTGTGGGTGAGATTCTTATCGGAGATGTGCGCGGTGATGGTCAGCAATCCAACCAGCGTTCCCGGCCCCGAGGTAATGGGAAAGGTGTACGGGTAGAAGACGCCCTCTTCGAGATGCCGCGTATCGGGTTCGCCACTCTGGCCGGTCTCTTCCTCCTTGTTGCGAAAATTGGCGCCGGCGCTCCTCTCGTTCAAGACGCCCCATCCCATGGCCGCGACTACCAAGCCGCCGGAGAGTTGGACGATGGGCAAAGAGATGCCGAAGAACTTGAGGATGGTCGCGCCCAGTACCTCGAAAACGCCGAGGAAAACAATGTTGCTCAGCGCGATGCGGCGCGCCAGCGAGTGCAGGACGTTGGACGGCGCGTTGCCGACCAGTCCCAGAAAGACCAGGGCGGACCCGAGCGGGTTGATCAGCGGCAGAAGCACGCTGAACGCGATAAGAAAGACCTTCCAAAACGGCAAGAGAGTTCTCCCTTGGTGCATCTTAATGCCTCAACGAGCCCGTGAGACCAGGGACTTTCGCGCCAGGGCACGCCCGGCCAGCGCCTTGCACTGTGAAACGCCGCAGTAATCCGGCTGATATTCTGGTTCTGATAGTGAAAAACGCGATGAAAGCAAACGTCCACACGATCGATCGGCCGCGGCAGGCGCCTTCTGTGCGCACCGTCTGGCTGCTTTTTGCAGCCATTTTTGTCACGGTTTATTTTGCCTCGCTGTTTTCGCCGCCGCTGCTGGACGACGTGGACGCGGCGCATGCTCAAGCGGCACAGCACATGGCCTTGAGCGGCGACCTGATCACCTCGAAGATCAATGGCATCCGCTACATTGAAAAGCCGCCGCTGCCCTATTGGCTGGTGGCCGGGATGTACCGGATCTTCGGGCAGAATACCTTCGCCACGCACCTGCCTAACGCGCTGGCCATGCTGGGACTGACCTGGCTGGCATGGTTGTGGGCGCGGCGGACATGGGGCGATCGCGCGGGATTCTATGCCGGGCTGGGCGTGCTCACTTCAGTGGGCTGCTTTCTGTTTACGCGCTTCATCATTCCCGAGGCGATCCTGGCGTTTTTCCTGCTGCTGGCGCTCTACGCGCTGATCGCGAGCCTGGAAGGCGGCCGGCCTGCGTTCATCTACTGGTCTTATGTGGGCGTGGCTCTGGCGCTGCTGACCAAGGGCCTGATTGCGCCGGTGTTCTTTCTGGGCGCGGCCATTCCCTATCTGCTGCTCACCGGGCAATGGCGGCGCTGGAAGGATCTGAGGCCGGTGACGGGATTGCTGGTGTTCCTGGCCATCGCTGCGCCATGGCACGTTCTGTGCGGCATTATCAATCACGACTATGGACACCCGGTGGGCAATCATCCCACCGCCGGAAACGTGCACGGGTTCTTCTACTTCTACTTCATCAATGAACACGTGCTGCGCTTCTTCAACCTGCGCTATCCGCACGACTACAACAAGATGCCGGGGGTTTGGTACTGGCTGGGGCAACTGGTGTGGATCTTCCCATGGAGCCTGTTTCTGCCGGCCGCGGTGGCTGTAGCATGGAAGACACGACGCCGTTGGCTCAAGCACCTGCGCCACGATGCCGGCGACACGGTGGACTTTTACCTGGACTACGCCATGCGCGATGACGTGGCCAGCCATGTGCTGCGCGTGAAGTTCCGCGCACGCACCATCTGGCTGTTGACCCTGTTCACGGCATGGACATTGCTGTTCTTCTCTTTCTCGACAAACCAGGAGTACTACACGTTCCCGGTGTGGCCGCCGCTGGTGATGCTGATCGCGGGCGTGATGGCGGATCTGGAGATGCGGCGCGGCGCCAAGGACGCACCCGCGCTTTCAACGGCGTGGCTGACGGGCGCGCAGGCGGTGTTTGCGGCGATTGGCGTGGTGTCGGCTGCGGCGCTGGGCTGGGGATTATGGACTGCGCGCAACCTGCCGTACGTTCCCGATATCGGCACCCTGCTGGCGCATCGCGCGGTGGGCGACTACACGTTGTCGATGTCGCACCTGTTCGATTTGACCGGTGAATCGTTTGCGGCATTACGGCTGCCGGCGGCGCTGGCAGCCGTAACGCTGCTGATTGGGCCGATGACGGGATGGCTGCTGCGGCTGAAGGGAAAACATCTTGCGGCCACGGTGAGCATGGCGCTCACCATGACGGTTTTCTTCGTCGCCGCGCACATCGCGTTCGCGCGCTTTGAGCCCATGCTCAGTTCCAAGCAGATGGCGGACACGATCCTGGCCAAGGGCTCGCCCAGCGACACCTTCATCATCTACGGCGACCAATCGTCGGGATCCTCGGTCATCTTCTACACCAACTCCTTCTTTAGTGGACGGCCGGCGATGCTGGTGATACCGCGTTGCGGCCAGCACGGCGAGGGATCGACGCTGCTGTGGGGCTCGTGCTATCCCGATGCGCCGGATATCTATTTGAGCAACGACAAGCTTCAGGGGATTTGGGGCGCGGGACAGCGCAAATGGATCTTCGCCGAGGATCCGGATCGCGACAACGTGGAAAAGGCGCTGGCCGGAAAACTGATTCCCGTCCAGACCATTGCCGACAAGACGCTGTGGACGGATCGGCCGCTTGAGTGAGGCGAGCTCCTGCTCGATTTGAAGGTGCGGGAAATTCAGCGCAGTATTCTCGCGATCTCCAGGTCGCGTTTGGTTATGTTATTCCCTGGCTTTCTGTAGAGTGCGCGCTCTAGCCCTGAGCGCCAGGATTAATCGCTCCGACCCCCTCGCATCGAACATGTTAACCCATTGCCAACGTCGCAATCGATTTGGCACATCGCATTCCTCGAGCTTGAGTGGAATAACGTAGATGGTTCCCTCGGGCTGTTCGTCGGCAACGTCTAGGACCTTTCTGATCTCCTTTTGGACGTAGCCTGCCTTCGTAACGGAGCCCACAGAGAGGCACACGACGACGACTTGACACGAGCGCACTGCGCTTGAAACCTCCAAGTCCCACTCTTGGCCCGGCAGGAGTGCCTCCTCATCGAGCCATGGGTCAAATCCTTCATCCTTCAAGAACTTGTAGAGCTCGCGAACTGCTGGTTTATCGCTTGAGGAGTGGCACAGAAATACCTTGATCTGTTGATTCTCTTTCGAATATTCCGGACCACCTTTCTCCAGTGTCGCCGGCCTCGGCAGTTCGGCTCGTCTCTCGTCCTGCTTGACCGCCAGATTCTGCCCGCCGACCCACCGCTGGACCACCTCTTCGATAACTTCCTCGTCCACAGTGGCGATTGGGTTGCCGATGTTGTGCTTTTCGGTGAGGGACTGGTACAAATCTCGTTCTTTGCGCTCTTCGTCGGAACAGGATCTCGCCTTCTCCCACTCATGATTCGCGACTGCCAATTCTCCTCGATGGGCTAGGTATCTCAGTCGCCTCTGGACCTAAGAGACCTCTGCCGGGACTGCGGGTTGGCCTAGTTTAACGCGCGACCCAGCAGCGTCAATTATTTCGAGCGCTTTGCCCGGGAGAAGAGCCCCGGGAAAATCGTGGATTGTGCGCCGTGCCGCGCACTCGAGGGCCGCCTCCGTGTAGACGACGCCATGGAACTTCTCGTACTTCCCCCGTCGTGAGCGCAGGACGTCAAGTACCCCAGCCTCATTGAATGGGCTAATGGATATTTTCCGTAGACAATTCTCAAGCCACGGAGCGGCGCCGACCAATTCCCGATAGCCGCTCGGGGTGGTCGCGGCGACGAATTGTATCTCCCCCTTAAGTATCGCTCTCTTGATTTGGTCCCCTGGCACGTCTAATGCCAATCTAGAAGCGGCCGCAAAGAACGCCTCGACATCGTCGACGACAAAAATCAGATCATTTAATCGTCTGGCGGCTTCAAAAATGGCTGTCAGTCGCTGCCCTACCCTTTCGCGTTCGTTCTTCCACTGGAGAATGCGTTCGGGGTCAAGCAGGAGAATCCGCTTTCGCGCCAGCTGCTCAGGCACTTTCCCGGATGCGATTCGCTGGGCAAGACCTTCTATGATCGTTGACCTCCCCACGCCAAATTCCCCGATTAGCAGCGGGTTTCTGATATGGAGGCTACAAAGAACCTCGATAATGCCGTCGAGCTCCCTCGTGCGCCCCGCTACGGGGTCGAGATTCTCTGCTGCCGCGGCCTCAGTAAGGTCGCGCGAATGCTCCTTTATCAGTGACTCGTCGGAGTTCTGGCCAGCCAAGTTATGCGGCCTTCGAATAAGTTCATCGCGGACCTTCGATAGAGTTAGGCCCTGCTGGCGCAGAAGTTCAGCAGTGAACGACTGGTCCTCGTGCAACATTCCCAGGAAAAGATGCTCCACTCCAATGTGCTTATTGCCCATTCCCTCCGCGTCCTCTGCGGCATACGCCAAAATCCTCTTCGACTCATTTGACAGGGGAAGGTCAGGAGTTCCGCTTATCCTTTCCTGTGTTCTGGATCGCTCTTCAATTTTCTCTCGAATTGATTCCACAGAGCGGTGCGAACGTAGGAACCGAGTAGTCAAAACCTTGTCTTCGCGAAGGAGGCCAAGGAGCAAGTATTCGGATTCGATGTATGGCTGTCCATGCTGGCTGGCCTCGTAGCGCGCGAAGAAAATCACGCGACGCGCCTTTTCGGTGTAACGCTCGAACATTCCGTGCTCCCTCGCTACAAGATTCGGCTCGATCCAGTGTAATGCGACCGAGAGGACAGGAATCAGGGATCGGAAGATTAGACCTCCGCGGGCACGGTTCGAACATATAAGTACAGATAGAAAACGCCCAGAGCCAGCAGGATGAGCGGCGCCGGAATCATTGCCAATGTGACGGACAGCCCGGAGTAATGCGTGGCCTGGAAGAGCACGATCCAGAAAAGATCGCCCGTGAGCACGAAGGCCGCGATGGTAAGCCAAAGCGCCGTCCATCCACGCCAACCGCGCTGTCTCCAGAGCATGGCGGCGGCGGGAATGGTGAGCAACAGGAGCCGCGCGTCGTAGGTGCGGTGATAGACGGGCAACAGGGCGAGAGCAGAGATGGAAGCGAGAGCGAACCAGGCCAGCCGCGATGAGTAACCCACCCTCCATGTTTTGACACACCAGACGAGGATCAGGACGCCGCAAATCAAGTAGGCGATTGGATTGTAGAAGCTGGGATCGTCGCGCAGGAGGCTCAAGCCGGCCTGGAGGCTGACGATCATGCCCATGCCGCGGCCGCCGGCAGTGTTGGGCCCGGGATAGTCGCGGCCGCCGGTCGACATGGCAGTAAGAATGTTGGCGTGGTACTCCTGCGGCCAGTGCGGCGCGACATGGTAGAGCCACAAGATCGCGGGCATGGCCATTACCGTGGTGAGCACAAGCGTTTGCAGGGCGCGCTTGCGCTGCACGCCGCCGGCAAGCAGAAAGTAGAGCCAGATAGGGCCGGCGTCGTGAGGCTTGATGAAGAGGCT
>Ga0181517_10004412_pt1 | contig 12830 bp, 12 predicted proteins | sample PEATcosm2014_Bin_31_FD_119748 | JGI IMG/M metagenome (GOLD analysis project Ga0181517, IMG submission 119748) | Peatland microbial communities from MTU Mesocosm Facility, Houghton, MI, USA - PEATcosm2014_Bin01_30_metaG | ecosystem: Environmental > Terrestrial > Soil > Wetlands > Peat | place... | reverse complement strand
GGCATCACCGGCTACGCCAAGTATGTCCTGATCAAGGACACGCTGACCGCCAATGGCCGTCTCGAATGGTATGACGATACCGACGGCTTCACGCTGGCCGGCGTTCATGCCAGCGTCTACTCGGCCACCGTGGGCGTGACCTACGTTCCGGTCCCCGGCGACAAGTATCTTAAGTGGCTGGAAATCCGGCCCGAGATTCGGTATGACTACGCCACGAAGCCGATCTTTGATACCGGCGAGGGCCCGGGCCAGCATGGCCAGCTCAACCTCGCTGCTGACGTCATCATGCAGTATTAGGTTCCCATGAGAACTTGACAATTCCTCAGGCGTCGCGGACGGCAACTCCGCGACGCCTTTGTTTTTTTGCAGAGGGCAGTTCAGTTGCCAATTCACATCCCTCTTGGCGGAGGGAAGGAGATATTCATGATCGTTCGCAAAGGTGTGGTCTGCATGGCGGCGGCCATGTTGGCTATTGGTTCCTACGCACGGGCACAAGACACGTCACCGCAGCCGGTGTCGCCGACGGTCGAGCAGCCGCTGACCCAGGCACTGGACATGATGGGCGCCAAGAGCATGCCCATTCAGGTTCAGGGGTATATTGAAGCCGGCTACATGTACGACCCCAATTCCCCTCGCATCGCCGAGGGGCCGACGTACAGCTTCTTCGATTACCTGAAGAATCGCCTCTTCCTCGATCAGGCCGATCTCACGATCTTCCGCGAGCCCAAGCCCAGCGGGAAGGACTTCGACTGGGGCTTTACCCTCGAAGGCGGATTCGGCTCCGATTACAGCTTCTTCCATTCCAACGGCATGATGGACAATCGCGCCATTCCGCCCTTCGGCGGCCCGCAGGACCAGGCCGATATCGATCAGGCCTACCTCAGCTTCAACATCCCCGTGCTGAACGGCGTGATCGTCAACGCCGGTAAGTTCGGCGACACGCTGGGCTACGAGCACATCAACCCGTGGAGAAATGCGCTCTACAGCCACAGCAATCAGTTTGACCACATTCCCGCCACCTTTACCGGCGTCAATGCCAACGTGGCCCTCAATTCGCAGTGGAAGGCCATGGCCGGCATCACCCGTGGCTGGAACCAGTCACTCAAGGACACCAACGGCGATCCCGATTTCATCGCCCAGGTGCGATACACGCCGACCAAATCCCTGTCGTTTGCCGGCGGGCTGACCGAAGGCCCCGAAGCGCCCAGGGGCGTCGGCCCGGCCGTCGAGGGCCTCAAGGCCGATGACTCCGACTGGTGGACGCTGCTGGATCTCTATGGCAACTACACCATGTCCGATCAGCTCAGTTTCGGCGCCGGCATTGATTACGGCGACGCGCCCCATGCCATCAACAAGCCCGGCAATCACGCCGGGCAGTGGTACGGCATCGCCGGGTACGCCGGTTACAACCTGATCAAGAACACGCTCACCGCCAACGCCCGGCTGGAATGGTATGATGATACCAACGGCTTCACGCTGGGCACCGGCGCGCATGCCAGCATCTACTCAGCCACTCTCGGCGTCACCTATATTCCCTTCGCCAACGACAAAGTGTTCAAGTGGTTGGAAATCCGCCCGGAAATCCGCTACGACTACGCGACCAAGCCGATCTTCGACACCGGCGAACACGGCCAGCTTAACCTGGCCTCGGACCTGATCATGCAGTTCTGAGTTCCCGGGCAATGGTCAATACTCTTCATGGGCGTCGCGCCAACCCCGCGACGCCCATTTTGCTTTTGCCCGCGGGAGAATGGCCGATTTTCCTGGCACGTGTAAGCCCATGCGAGGTCGCCTCTTAATCCCCTCTCCCTGTACGCAGGGGGAGGGTTGGGTGGGGGTTGACCGCTATGGCGTTGGTCGCGGCTCCGACTGGACAGAGCCTTTGGCAAAGAACCCCCACCTCTATCCTCCCCCTGGGTACATGGGGAGGAGGAAAAGTCGGTCGCCCGGAAATTCTGGCACGCTCGCCCGCGGGAGAGTGGCCGCGAATTCCCACATCGCGTTCAATTTCGCTTACAATCCGTCCGATCTTTCCCATAAGGGATTTTATGCGCATTGACCGAATCATCACGCCCGGCCGGCCCACCGTCAGCTTTGAGTTTTTCCCGCCCAAGACCGATGCGGGATTCGCTTCCCTCTTCACCACCATCGAGGAACTGCATCCACTGCAGCCCTCGTACGTCTCGGTGACCTACGGCGCCGGCGGCAGCACGCGACAGAAAACCATTGACCTGGTCGTCCGCATCCAGAAACAACTCGCCATCCGCTCGATGGCCCACCTCACCTGTGTCGGGCACACGGCCGATGAACTGGGCTCGATCCTCGATGAACTTTACGCCGGCGGCATCCGCAATGTCCTGTGTCTGCGCGGCGATCCGCCCACCGGCCAGGCCGGGTTCACGCCCGCGACCGGCGGCTTCGCCCATGCGGATGAACTGGTCGCCTTCGCCCGCGCGCGGCACGATTTCTGCCTGGCCGTCGCGGGTTATCCCGAGGGCCATCCCCAGTGTCTCAATCTCACCCGAGACCTTGAGCACCTGAAGCGGAAGTTCGACGCCGGCGCCCAGTTTGCCATCACGCAGCTTTTCTTCGACAACGTCGATTTTTACAGATTCCGCGACCGCGCCCGAGCGATCGGGATCATGGCGCCGATCATCGCCGGCATCATGCCCATCCTCAACGTCGCCCAGATCAAGCGCTTCGTGAGCCTGTGCGGCGCCAAGATCCCCCAGCCACTGCTGGTGAAATTGGAATCCCTGGAATCCGACCCCGCCGCCGTTTACGCCGCCGGCGTCGATCATGCCATCGCACAATGCCGCGATCTCCTGTCCAACCACGCCGACGGTTTGCATTTCTATACGCTCAACAAGAGCAAAGCGTCGGCCGACATTGTGCGAGCGCTGAATGTGCAGCACGCGACTTAGGGTTGTTCTTATGATCTGACGTTAATTCCATGTTTTGCCGGCCGCCTTTTTGGGCTTTTCCGTTTCCAGCAGGCGCGGTACATTGCCCTTGTGCCGATTGAAAATAACGAACCCACCGTGGTCCGCAAACAGATCGAAGTCCTGCACGGCATGCAGGCCATCGTCGAGAAAAATCTCCACCTGTTAGCGCCCGTCGCCGACGCCTGGCAACCCTCCGATTACCTTCCCGATCTCTCCGCTCCCACTTGGCGCGAAGACCTTGAGAAGTTCCGCGCCCCGGCCGAACAACTCAGCGATGAGGTGCTGGTCATCCTCGTCGGCAACATGGTCACCGAGGAAGCCCTGCCCAGCTATGCCATCTCGCTGAACCTCATCGCCGCCGATGAAAGCGGCGATTCCCAGACTCCCTGGGCCCGCTGGATGCGCGGCTGGACCGGCGAGGAAAACCGCCACGGCGATCTGCTCAACACGTTCCTCCGCTTCACCGGCCGTACCGATATGCACTCGATCGAGCTGACCATCCATCACCTGATCGCCAACGGCTTCAATCCGCGCGCCTATCCCGACGCCTATTCCGGGCTGGTTTACACATCGTTCCAGGAACGGGCGACCAAACTCTCGCACGCGCGGGTGGGTGCGCTGGCCATGTCGCAGGGCAACACCGCTTTGGCCAAAATCGCCGGGAAAATTGCCCACGACGAATCGCGCCACGAACAGTTCTATAAGACGATGATGAACGAGGTCTTCAATATCGACCCCGAACGCGCCATGCTCTGCTTCCGCTCTCTGATGCGGCGCATCATCGCCATGCCCGGCCGGCTCATGTACGATGGCAAAGACCCGAACCTGTTCGATCATTTCGCGGCCGTCGCGCAGCGTCTGGGCGTCTATACCGTGCATGATTACATCGCGGTGCTGCGTCACCTGGTGGCGGAATGGAAAATCGCGGGGCGCTCGGTCGCCGGCAAGGCCGCGGCGGCACAGGATTTCCTCTGCAAGCAGGCCGATCACCTGGAAGCCATCGCCGAGGCCGTCGCCACAACCGTCGTCAAACAGCCCCCCGTTGCGTTTAGTTGGATCAAGGACCGATCGGTTTGAGTCTGAAATCTGAGATTCAACTATCCCGCCTCCAGCGCCCGCCGTAAATTCCCCCCGCATTGTTTGAGCAATTCCACCGCCGCCGGTTTGCCGATCCGCTTTCTTTCCATCACTACGGCCGTCTTCACCGATCCATCCACCTCGACGAGCCGGCGCATGGCCGATGCCTTATCCAACCCCGTCAGCATCCCCACGATCCGCGCCCCGCGATCCCAGAGCTTTTGATTGTTCAGTTTCAGATCGACCATCAGATTCTCATACACCTTGCCCAGCCGCACCATCGCGATGGTCGTGATTTGATTCAAAACCAGCTTGGTCGCCGTCCCCGCCTTCAGACGCGTCGATCCCGTCAACACTTCCGGCCCGGTGAGCGGTCGGATCACCACATCCACGGCCGGCTCGCCCTCGAACTTCTCGACGCAGGTCATAAACACCGTCCGCGCCCCGCGCTCTTTCGCCCGCGCCAGCGCCCCATGCACAAACGGCGTCGTTCCCCCGGCCGCAATTCCCATCACCACATCGTGATCGTCCACCTGCCGATCATCCATCGCCGCCGCACCGTCGCCGCTCTCGTCCTCGGCCCTCTCGACCGCCCGGAACATGGCCGCATTTCCGCCGGCGATGATCCCTTGCACCATATCCGGCTCGCTGGAAAACGTCGGCGGGCATTCGGCCGCATCCAACACACCCAGCCGTCCGCTGCTTCCCGCGCCGACATAAATCAGCCGTCCCCCACGCCCCAACGCCGCCACCACCAACTCGATCGCCTTGGCCACTTCCGCCCGCACGCCCGCTACCGCCGCGACGGCCGTCGCGTCCGCCGCGTTCATCAATTCCACCGCCGCCGTGGTGCTGAGCCGGTCCAGGTCCATCGACTCGGGCAAGCGGCGTTCGGTGAGTAATTTCGATCGATCGAGCATGGGCAGGTGGTCCAACTATGCGCACCGCTGTTCGGGAAACAGCGACAGCAACCCCTCGCGCGTGGCGGGACAGACGCCGCGATCGGTTATCAGCCCCGTCATCAAACGCGCCGGCGTGACGTCGAACCCGTAATTTGCCGCCGGCGTGTCCTTGGGAGTCAGACGAACGGTGGTAAGCGCGTCATCGTTGCTCCATCCAGAAATGTGCGTCACTTCGCTGGCATCGCGCTGTTCGATGGGAATCTCCTTCACGCCATCGCTCAGGTTCCAGTCGATCGACGGACCTGGCACGGCCGCATAAAACGGCACGCCGTTGTCACGGGCCGCCAGGGCCTTGAGATAGGTTCCGATCTTGTTGCACACATCCCCGGCCGCGGTGGTGCGGTCGGTGCCGACGATGCACAGATCGACCATGCCGTGCTGCATGAGATGCCCGCCGGCGTTATCGACGATCACCGTATGCGGCACGCCATGATGGGCCAGTTCCCACGCGGTAAGGCTGGCCCCCTGGTTTCGCGGCCGGGTTTCATCGACCCAGACATGCACCGGAATCCCACAGTCGTGGGCCGCATAGATCGCCGCCGTCGCCGTCCCCACATCCACCGTCGCCAGCCAGCCGGCGTTGCAATGGGTGAGAATGTTCACCGGCCGGCCGCGCGGCAGGGATTTCTTGATCAGTTCCAGCCCAAATCGCCCGATGGCGCGATTGATCGCCACATCCTCATCGCACACGGCCGCCGCCAATTTCCATGCCGCCGCCGCCCGCTCGGCCGGCGGAAGAGCGCCTATCTCCCGCCGGCATCGCTCCAGCGCCCAGCGCAAATTGACCGCAGTAGGCCGTGTCGCCAGCAGTATCCCAATCGCCTGTTCCAAGGCTGCATCGGACGCATCGGCCGCCATCGCCAGCGCCACGCCAAAAGCGGCCGTCGCCCCAATCAGCGGCGCCCCGCGAACCTGCATGGATTTGATGGCCGTCGCCGCCTGCTCAATGGTCCCCAAATCAATCGTCGCCAAGTCATGCGGCAGGCGGGTCTGGTCGATGATCCGCACGACACCCGCCCCAACCGGCCAGATTGTCCGCATGGAAACGCCATCGACGCGCATGGTTCGATGGTATCAGAATTCACGGCAGGGCCACATCCTTGAACTCAAACGGCAGAGCGGCCGGCTTGATCTCTTGCGGGATATTGATCTCGACCTTGTCAGGCTCGGCGGCCGTCTGGTCGGCGTGGGCGTCCCAGAAGGCGATTCGCTCGCGGTATCCGCCGCTCACGGTCGCGCGCGGCTCCGAGGCGGTTCTTCGCACCAGCGGCTCGCCGGTTTTGTCCACGATCTGCACCAGCGCATTCAAGTCCAGCGGAAACGGATCGGACGAGGCAGGATCGGTTCGCTCGATGCCGACGAAGACGTCCAGGCTCCGGCCCAGGTTGCTGGACTCGTTGCCGATATCGACCAGCTCGATCGTCCACGGCCCAGCGACGGCCTTGGCGCCGACCTGCAGTGGCCACACGACTTTGTTCGGTTTGGTTACAACCGTCACGGGCACATAGCCATGCAGAATCGACAACTGGGTTGCGCCTGGCGCGGGGACAGCGAACATCGGGAAGTTCGCAAAATGGGAGCCTATGACCGGCCTGCCGCCGTTGTGGTCGTCACCGGAGACCAGCGGCACGTCGTGGTTCAGATTGTCGCGCGTCGTCTCAATGACCGGTGAGGAAAAGCCCGCGATCGCGACGCGGGGATCGACCTTGACCGAAAGCGAATAACCGGCGGATACGTCCGTAATCGTGTCCTGGTTCACACTACCTCTGAGCGACACCGTTTGATGATACCCCCGCCGCGCCTCGATATGCGCGGTGAAAAGCGGCTGTTCGCAGTCCTTTCCCGTGTTGGGGGCTATCGGGTCGAGCGTCACCTCCATGCCATCCCCGTACGCATCGACATTGGCCCGCTCGCCAAGTCGGCGGGCGGCCTGCCAGAACGAGACGCCATCCAAATCGAAGTCGATATCGGGGTGGCTGCCATCGCCCCAGAGATCAATAGCCCGCGAGAATCCCATCATTCCGGTGCTCACGCGCTTGGCGTCGAAAAACGTCACGCCGGTGGCCTTCCCCAGCAACGTGAATGCGTCGCGCCCGGATAGTCCCTTGGTCTTGAGCGTGATCGGCGGAATATGCACCAGTGTATCGATTTCCGCCGGCCGAGTGGTCGGCCGGGTCGCATCGGCGGCGCGCGATGATCCTGATTGACAAGACAGAAACAGGACTGAAACGGCGATGGCGATCGTGCCTTTCCACATGGCAACCTCCGGAGTCAATTCCCCTTCTGCAAGGGGATATCCTTAAAGTCGAACGGAATGATGGCATTTTCGATTTTCAGCGGCACATCGACCTGCAATCCGGCCGGCTCGGCGTAATCGCCATTGGCCAGCGCCGTCGAATAGTCGAGCCAGGCGCGTTCGCCGCCGCTGACGGAAAGACGCGGAGGGTACGGGTCGCCGTCCGGTGCCAGCGCCTGCCCCTTGCTGTCCACCGCTCGAACCAGCGGGACCAGCGTGCCGGGGAGAGGAACCGTGCGCTCCCCGGCGTATTCGAAGCTCACCAGCGCCCGCTCGGCGGCGTAGTTCTGGTTACCCGCCATGATCCATTTAGTGAAATCGGCCACCTCGATTACCCAAGGCCCGACCGTCTGTTTGTATCCGAGTTTGAACGGCAGTATTACCGACTTCATCGAGGTCACGATCGAAACCGGCAGATACCCCCTCAATTCCCCGATTCGGTTTGTCCCGTCGTTGACGGGCGCCAGTGAGGGCATGCAGCACACCTGCCACAGCGACTCGGGGCGGATCTGGACAGTGCAATGTCGCTCCGGCAAAGCGTGGCCGGTCCCGTCGGTCGCCACATCCAGGTGCAAATCCCCCATTGAGCAAATGCGGATGCGCGGATCGACGTACAGGAAAATGAACAAGTCGGAATACCCGCCGCCCCCGCCGTAAACGCGAATGGCGCCGTTCTTGTCGGTTCCCATGTCGATCGGCGCGTTGTTCGGATCGCCGTTGTAGTTCCTCGCTACATCCAACGGGATCGCGCCCAGCACCTCGGGGCATACCTCCGAGACGGCGCTGGGAGCCGGCAGCGAGCCCCAGCCTGGATTCTTGTCCACCACGACATCCAGCCCTCCGTAATCGATGGTCAGCCCTGCGCGCGCGGTGATCCTGCGCATTGCCTGCCAGAAGCTGACACCGTCCAGATCGAAATCCAACGGATCGAATTTCCGCGACGCCCACAAATCCCATTTTGGCGACGTCGCCGATACCTCCGACTCGGCCTTCACGTCGTATCCAAACGGATAAATCGCGACCCCAGTCTGTTTTGAGATCGCCGCCAGCGCATCGCGCGGGCTCATGCCCTTTGTCTTGAGCGAAATCAACGGTAGGGGGACGACTTTGTCGATGGTCGGCGCAGTCGTGGCCGGTTGGGTCGCCGCCGGATCAGCGCCCAGCGCCGTGTACACCGTCGCCAACAAAACCGCCGCGAACGATATCCCTCGGATTGACATGTCCCGTCTCCTTTCCCGCCCATGACCGCTTATACGGCCATCCCGGCCGCACCCGCGAGGCGGCGCCAACGGACCCACCTTCCCTATCTACACGCTCCGACCGCGGTGCGTTTACGCAAAACGCGAATTATTTGACGGCTGGCGCCGCAAACTTACGGCGGGTCATAACCGCTGCCACCCCAGGGATGGCAGCGGGCGATCCGCCGCACCGCCAGCCAGCTTCCGCGCCACGGGCCGTATTTCGTGATCGCGTCGATGGCGTATTGGCTGCACGTCGGCTGATAGCGGCAATTCCCGCCGAGGAACTGGCCCAGCGTCGCCCGGTAGAGGTTCACGAATTGGATCAGAATCCAGCTCATGTTTTGTCAGCCGCCGCCAGCCGCACGGCCAGGTCGGCAAAGTGCCTCTGATAATCGTCCAGCGCCAGCGGCTTATGCGGATGAACGACGATGACCAGATCACGGCCGGTGGGAATCTTATGCTGAGCCAGCCGGAACGATTCGCGGAGCAGTCGTTTGATGCGATTGCGAACCGGCGCGGTTCCAACCTTGCGGGAGATGCTGATGCCCAGCCGCGATGTCGGCAGGGTATTAAGCCGCCAGAAAACCGTGATCGGCCCAAGGCGGATTCGTCGGCGCTGGGCAAAGACATCATCAAACTGCCGCATCCCCGACAGCCGTGCGCGGCGCGGGAAGGTGAAGCGGGGATGGGCGGGCGCGGGATTGGTCACGATCCGTGCATCATATCCGGCGCGGATTGAATTGCTTGCAACGTCAGGTGGGGGAGATTGTGCCGGCGGTGACGGGTGGCGAGATGACAAGGTGACCGGGTGACCGGGTGACCGGGTGACAAGGTGACGGGGTGACGGGGGCAGGGCGAGGCCGTTGCGCTGCACTGGGCTATTCCGGCGATTTCCCGCTTTTTTGTTGCGTCGGCAACAAAAATGGACATAATTCCACTGAGCATTTTGCCAGAATGGCCGGCGGTTCCGCGCCGGCGGGTTTGTACGTCGGAATGACCATCGTTGGCGGAGGGTGCGTACGTGTCGAGGCCGACATTACGTCGTCATCGCCGGGCAACCATCAGTGCCGCGCAGCGCGCGGGGCCATCCGCGTACCAAGTCGAGGCGCTGGAAAATCGCGTCCTGCTTTCCACGTTTTTCACCCTGGCTTCGTTCAACGCCACCACCGGCGAAACTCCACGCGGCAGCGTGGCCGTGGACTCTTTCGGCAACCTCTTTGGCGCGACCGAATACGGCGGCACCAGCAGCGACGGCACAGTCTTCGAAATTGCCCAAGGCAGCGGCATCGTCACCAGGCTGGCCTCGTTTATCGGCGCCAACGGGCAATCGCCGTGGGGCGGTGTGGTTCTGGACTCCTCCGGCGACATTTTCGGCACGACCAATGGCGGCGGCGTTGGCAGCAGTGATGGCACGGTTTTCGAGGTCGCCCACGGGAGCAGCGCCATCACCGCCCTGGCCTCGTTTAACAACGCCACCGGCGAAAACCCTCAGGCCGGCGTCGTCCTGGACTCCTCCGGCGACATTTTCGGCACGACCAGCGGCGGCGGCGACGCCAACAGTGATGGCACCGTTTTCGAAATCGCCCACGCCAGCGGGGCTATAACGACCCTGGCCTCGTTCAACGGCGCCAACGGCCAAGACCCCAGCGTTGCCGGCGTGGTTCTGGACTCCTCGGGTAATCTCTTTGGCACGACCACAGGCGGCGGTGATAACAACCAAGGCACGGTCTTCGAGATCGCCAATGGCAGCTATGCCATCACCAAACTGGCCTCGTTTAACGGCGGCAACGGATCGGAATCCAACGGCGTGGTTTTGGATTCCTCCGGCGATCTCTTCGGCACAGCCCAGAATGGCGGCACTTATGGCGACGGCGCAGTCTTCGAGGTTGTCAAGGGCAGCGGGGCTATCACCGCCATGGCCTCATTTAACATCGCCAACGGGCAATACCCTCGCGCCGCCGTGATCCTGGATTCCTCCGGCGACCTTATCGGCACGACCTACGGCGGCGGCACCAATGGCGATGGCGCAGTCTTCGAAATCGCACAAGGCAGCGGCAGCATCACAACTCTTGTCTCGTTCAACGCCACCAACGGCAAGAACCCTTACGCGGGCGTTGTTCTGGACTCCGCCGGCGACCTCTTCGGCACCACCGCCACCGGCGCCAACCCCAACGGCACGGCTTTCGAATTGACCGCCGCCACGCCTGGCAGCACGGCCGTCACATCCAGCAACGCGTCGCCCATATACGGCCAGCCGGTGACTTTTACGGCGACAGTGACGCCCAGCGTCGGCGTCGGGCCGACGGGGACTGTGCAATTCCAGATCGACGGCAACGATGTCGGCAGTCCCGTCGCCCTCAGCGGCAATACCGCAAGTTACACCACGTCAACGCTGAGCGCCGGCAGCCATTCGGTCGTGGCGGTCTACGGCGGTGACGGCAACTACGCCGGCAGCACCAGCAGCGCCGTCACGCAGCATGTTGGCCAGGCATCGCTGACGCTCAGCGCCAACGCCGCATACCTTAAGCTCGCCCCCGACGGCCAGCATGTAGACGTCTGGAACAGCGACACGGCCAGCGGCTCGCCCGATCAATACGTGCCGTGCTGCGATATTTGCGGCGTGACTTACACCGGCCCGGCCGGGGGCGATCAGGTCATTGTCGATTTCTCCAATGGCGATCCGTTGCCGGCGGGCGGGATTTCACTCACTGGCGGGGCGGGGCAGAACACGTTGGAGCTCGTCGGCGATCCTGCCAGCGATAGCGACAGCGTCGCCATCAATGGCGGGTTGTTTGCCCTTCCCGCCAATGCGCCGGGCGCGGGCACGCTGAATTATGCACTGGGCACGGTTTCGATCGCGGCTGGGGCGGAATTGGCGCTGGGGCAATCCGATTCGCAGGCGGATCAAACCGTTTTCACAGCCAACGCCCTTTCTGTCGCCGGAATGTTGGATATCACGAACAACACGCTGTTGGCCAATGAAACCAGCGTGCCCCTGTCGCAGGTGATGACCTGGGTGCAGAACGCCGCAAGCCAGCCTTGCATCATGAGTTCCCTCGTCACCGGCCCGGATTCGCAAGCCAGCCGGGCGGTTGGATACGGCGACTGGAACGACGATCCGCTGACTGTTCCCACTGATTACGTGGAAGTGAAATACGTGCCGGTCGGGGACACCAATCTGGACGGGATGGTCGATATCACCGACCTGACCCGGGCGATCAACAACCTGGGCCAATCGGCGGGCTATGGGGGCGGGGACATCGCCAACCAGGGAATAGTGAACATCGTCGATATTGCCGACATCATCAACGATCTTGGTGGCAACCTCAGCGCAGGCGGCGATGGCGCGGACGCGCCCCGTACGTCCGCCGCGGCGGTGCAATCGTCGCCAGCCGCAACGTCCACGCATTCGGGCGTGACACCGCTATTGGCCGGCAACTCAGGCGGTACGCTGTTCTCGCAAACACAGATTCAAGAGAGTTGGCTGGATTGGCAGGCCGCGGCGCTGGCTAATTGACGGCCCGATCAGGATGCCTTCTTGAACGTTGCGCCATTTGCGGTGATCGAACCATCGCTGTTGATGGTAAAGACCGTATCAGTGACCGGAGTCTTGACGGTCACGGTGTTGCCGCTGACGGTGTAATCGGATGTTGATTTACCCATCATTCCCAAATCCAGCGTGGCTTTGCCGCCGCTGAAAGTGATGGATGTGCCGCTCACGCTATTGACGTATTTGCCGTCGACGCTGGGTCCGCCGCAGCCGGCAATGGACGCGGCCACCCACAAGGCCATGCCGATCATGAACAGCCGGCGCATGATTCGCGTTTGCATAGAATACCTCTGTTGTTTTGCGGTTGGATCGCGGGGAATGGAATCGCGGTGAGGCGAGTGGCCCATCAGGTCCACTTTTTGCCCATTTTGTCGATGCCGGATTTCTTGAGGTCTTCCGGCGTCATGGCGATGCGAAATTCGACATCAGCGCTGAATGTCAGGAACCAGGGCTCTGCGTAGGCCGGGATTTGCGATGCATCGGCCATGTCCACCACCAGCACCGCTCCGCGCGTGCCGTCCTGCTCGGTGAAATAGGCGGCCTGGGGCTTAAGCTCTTCGAGGATGTGCTGGAGCTTGGCGCCGGCGGTTCCATCCTTGACGGCGGCGTTGAATTCCTTGTGGGGGATCTTGACGTTCATCAGCATCCGCATGGCGAGGCTCCTCGTGTGAATGGACGGCGAAATCGGTTCATCGACGCAGGCATCGTAAATAGGCATGCCTCCGGAAATGGTCAACGGCGAAAAAAATGGATGGAGGG
>Ga0181517_10004410_pt1 | contig 12836 bp, 13 predicted proteins | sample PEATcosm2014_Bin_31_FD_119748 | JGI IMG/M metagenome (GOLD analysis project Ga0181517, IMG submission 119748) | Peatland microbial communities from MTU Mesocosm Facility, Houghton, MI, USA - PEATcosm2014_Bin01_30_metaG | ecosystem: Environmental > Terrestrial > Soil > Wetlands > Peat | place... | reverse complement strand
TGCCAGTTGAAGTCGTCGCGCACGATCGGAATCGGCACACGGCGCTTTTGCCCATCGAACGACGTGTAGGGACCGCTCAACCCGGACAAGCCATACTGGTTGACCCCGGTTGGATTGTATAGGTCTGGAAAATCGTACTTGGAGATATTGTCGCCGTAGTAGAACTCGTTCACCTTGTTCTTGCCAATTGTCCAGACGTGGCTGATGACGTATCCGTAGCTGCGATCGCTGAAGGGGTGTGTAAGCGGGTCGGTGGGGAACTCGGGAAGCGACTGAATCGCGTTTTCGCGGTTGATGGTGAACCGGCCAAAAACCCTTTGCGTCGACGTCAGATTGTAGTCAACGCGGGTGACGTAGGTGATGAGGTTGTCGGGGGTCGGAGTCGTAAATCGGAAGCCGCCCGTATTTACGCCATCGCCCGCAGCGGGATCGTTCACGGTGGCGGGATAGCGCGCATTGATAAAGGTAAGTTCGGCCTGGTCGAAGCCGATTCCGGCCGGGTCAAGCGCGGCCACCTGAGCTGCGCTCAGTGTGGAAATGCACGCTGGCTGGGTGTTCAGGCGGCTGCTGTCGCCGCACCCGGGACCACTGTTGATGTAATTGAGAGTCCCGCTGCGGAAACCGGGAAGCGGAATAATCGGTTCGGCGGTTGCCGACTGGACGATGCGGGAGTCGGCAAGATCGAAAAAGAAGAACAACTTGTCTCGCTTGGCGGGGCCTCCGAAGTTTCCGCCAAACTGATTCCGGATCAGCGGGGTGCGGGGAACGCCGTCAAGGTTATTGAACCAGGTATTGGCCACTGTGGTTGTGTCCCGATGGTACTCGTTAACATCGCCATGAAATTTGTTGGTGCCGCTCTTGGTGACCAATTGAAATTGTCCGCCGCTGCCCGTTCCTATCGAGGAGGCCAGGCCCGCAACCGTCCCAGTGAATTCTTCGATTGAGTCGACCGGGGCGTTGGCAACAATTGCAAATGTCGCGCCGGCTGCGACGTCGTTTACGTCCAGCCCGTCGACCGTAACCTCGGTCTGGTCAATGCGCGCGCCGGTCACAGCGCCTTGGTTGGAATCGACTCCCGGCTGCAGGTAGAAAAGTGTTGTAATTCCAGCGGTTCGGTCGTAGATCGGCAGCTCGTTCAGCTGTTCCACATTGATGTTGTTGCCGATGCTGGCGTCGGTCGTGTTCAGCGTCACAACTTCGTTGCCCGCCGACACCTCCACCGTCTGCGTAGTGGCTCCCACCTTCAGCGTTGCATTTTGCGTACGGGTGATGCCTACGCTGAGCTCAATACTCGAGATCTCCTCATTGGAGAAACCTTCATGGCTAAACACCGCCTTGTACCCTGGATTCGGCGGGACGTTCGGGAAGCGGTAGGTGCCCGTGCCGTCCGTCTTCTCCGTGTACGAAACGCCAGTTGAGCTATTGGTTAGCGTCACCTTCGCGCCTGGAATCACTGCACCCGAAGGATCGGTGACTACGCCGGTCATGGATGAGCTGTCCTGAGCCTTCAGTTGGGTCGAGACCAACAAGGCAAGCGCCAGAAAGAAGAGCTTCGTCAAATTGCTTCGCATGCGCACGACCTCCCGTGTCCTATCGATTGTCGGATGTCTTGCAACTTGCCTTCCACTCTGCCATCTTGAATAACTTCCTGATAATAATCAAGATAAATAATGCACTACGCCCTCAAAACCACACCCATGGGCCTTGCGCGGTATGAAAATCCATATATCAGCCTGTTTTTGTCTGGCCCAGTTCCCCGCAAATGGCTCGGCCTGGCTTAGACGCCAGGCCGTACTTGGCTTCCTTGGTTCCTGCCCTTGCAGCGTCAGATGCGCATCGGCATCAGAACGTAGCGGTATTTATATTCCGCGTCAGGATCCTCGGGCCGCATCTGTCCTGCCGACTGCGAATCCTTGAACTCGAGCCGCACTTCGCCCTCGTTCCCAAGCGCTTTCAGGAAGTCCAGAATATACCCCGAGTTGAACCCGACAACGATGGGATCGCTCGCGTACGGAGTATCGATCGTATCTTCGCTTTCGCCGGACTCCGTCGAACTCGAACTGATCTTCAGCTCGTTGCCTTCGAGCTTCATGCGGATCGCGCCGGAGCGCTCATCGGCAAACTGCGCCACCCGCTGGATCGCCGACGACAGCTCGCTCGCCCGCACCACCGCAAACTTGGTGTTGTCGCGCGGCATCACTGCCTCAAAGTTCGGAAACTGGCCGGAAAGCTTGCGGGTACTTAGCGTCCGGTGACCCACGCGGAAGAACAACGTGTGTTCATCGTCGGCAAATTCCACCTTCTCAGCTTCCGTGGCGGAGAGAAGCTGCTGCAACTCCTGCAGCGCCTTGCGCGGAATCAAAACCCGCTTCTCGCCACTGATGCCTTCGAGTGATTCGTTGGGCTTTTCGACATACGAAAGCCTGTGCCCATCGGTCGCCACCATCGCCAGGGACTCCGCCTTGATCACCAGCAGGGCTCCGTTCAGCGTATAGCGGGACTCTTCGTTTGAGATGGCAAAGATGGTGCGCGCAATCAGCGTCTCCAGAGCAGCGGTCGATATGCTGGTTACCGCTACGGACGGAAACTCGGGAACCTGCGGATAGTTCGCCCGCGCCATTCCCACCATCTTTGTGTTCGAACGGCCGCTGCGAATCTGAACCCAGTGGTTCTCGAGCAGCTTGATGGAGATGTCGCCCTCGGGGAGCAGCTTGATGTAGTCGTACAGCTTCCTCGCCGGAATGGTGCACGCGCCAGGCTTCTTCACCTTCACTTCCGTGCTGGTGCGGATTGCCTGATCCAGGTCCGTCGCCGTGATGCTCAACCGGTCGCCTTCGGCCTCGATCAAAAAATTCGAAAGAATCGGAATGGTGGTCTTCCGCTCCACCACGCTTTGTGTCGCGGTGAGTTCCTTTACCAGGTCCTGCCGGCTTACGGTAATCTCCATCGCTGACCCCTGCACCGCAGGCTTCTCCGCTTCCGTCTCCACGATCGGCATAGTTCAACCCTCGCTCCAGAAGCACCTTCCTGCGTTGGCCCCAGCCTACAACACATTGCGGCCACGCGAAAGTGCCTGCGTGTTCTTCTGTTTGATTGTATTCACGTTCTGCCTTCTCCTGCGGGTGGAAAACCAGTCAACAATCGCTGAAATCTCTGCCCATTCGAACAATCCCTTCCAACTTGGTCCCCTCCAGCTAAAGTCCCGGCTGGAATTCTTCTGCCAACCGCTCCTACTCCGGACAGCCCATTCTTGCCTCCTTGGGCCTGCATTGATCTTCACCTCGGCTACGGGTACTGGAAGAGGAGAAATAATAAAAGAAAAAACAGTAGTACCCGTAGTTCAAGCAGGAAAAGTGGAAATCCCCCCGAAGAGCCACTGCTGGTGGCGCTTGACAGCCTGCGCGGATTTCTAAATCCCGGTTGTGGAACTCTGGAGTATTGGAAAAACCTGCTTCCTCTTCAAACACTCTCCCCTTCTTTCCCACGCTTCCCACAGGGGGCTCACATCTGCCTGTGCAAACCTGCTGGATTGTGTGAAAAGCATGTCCACGCCCGCATGAATCAAGGGTTTCCGGCGCCCCAATCCTCCACAGAAGACGAGCTCTCCACACCTTCCACAGCAGCGGTTTTTCATGAAGGAATTTCGGCTCAAATCGATCGTTGTTTCCCGTACACGTTCAACCTAACCTTCGCCTTCCCATTGCTGAATAGGTCACTGTTGCTCATCAACGTCGCATCGCTTTTTGTCTCCCATTCACAACTAGACTTGAGCTGCGGAGGAGCGAATTTTGACCATCGATGTTTCACGCCTCGAAGACCAACTCCTCCACATGTCCGCTGACGGAGCGCCCGGACGAGAGTTCAGTGAGGCAATCGCCGAATTAGCCAGAACCGGCAGATTCGAGGAGTTGCGTGCCATTCTGCCCGACATCGTGTATGACGAACTCCGGACTCGCTACCAGCTCGCGCCCCAGGCTTTCGTCACCGAATGGCGGATGCTGGCCCAGGAGATGCGCCACGGGTTCATTCAGCACGCGCGCCAGCGGCTCACCTCGCTCACCCGCCTGCAGCATGCCTCGAATGGCGCCGCAACCCCCGCTTGGCAGGAGATTCAACGCGCTCTTGACTCCCAGCAGAACGATTTGCTCCGCGCTGCCTTCGCTCTTGAGTTGCTTGAGCTCGTCGAGCCGGCAGTCGCGCGTGCAGCCCATCTTCGCGAATGTGTTGTCGCCTCGCCGAGCTCTGAGGATGCCGACCGCTATCTAGACGAAGCTACACGCTGCTACTTCTTCGGCCTTTTCACGGCGTGCGCCGTAATGTGTCGTTCGGTTCTCGAGGAGGCCATCAAGCAGAAGCTGCCCCCATCGCTGGCGCGCCTGGTGCGCACCCGCTACCGCAACGCCGCCACTCTGGGCAATCTCCTCCATGAGGTCAACAACAACCTCCAGCTCACCGGCATTCACGCCGACTTCCCCCGCGTCGCCAACCAGGTGAACGACACCGGAAAAAAAGCCGTCCATCAGGGCCTGCTCTCGGAAGACGAGGCCCGCCTCTGCCTCCAGAACGCCCGCCAGGCGCTGCAGTTGTTGCTGGGCAGCTAAAACAACTTTCAATCCCTCCGGCGAAATTAGTCCGTTCACAACACGCTCGCGAGCGAACTCCGGGCGGCCTTTGAGTTGGCGGCCCGGTACCCAGGCTGTGCGAAGATGAACGCACCATGGCCCGGACGTCGTCCTCGTCTCCTGCGGAACACGGCTTGAAGCGGCAGTTGGGGCTGCGCGATCTGGTGTTGGCGCAGGTGCTTTGCGTGGTCGGAAGCGCCTGGGTTGGGGTGGCTGCGGGGTTGGGCCGGGGCCAGGCTCTTACCTGGATAGCCGCAATGTTGCTTTTCTACTTTCCTATGGCCGCGGTGGTCATTGCCCTCAACCGGGTTATGCCCTTGGAAGGCGGACTCTATGTGTGGGCCCATCGGGCGTTCGGTGAGTTTGGCGGCTTCCTCACAGCCTGGAATCTTTGGGTCTACGCGATTGTAGATATTGCCGCGATCCTCTATACAATTCCTACCGAGTTGGCTTACATGATTGGACCCAGGGCTGCGTGGTTGCCGGAAAATCACCTGGCTTCCCTGGCGATTGTTACCTGCATCGTGGCGGCGATAACCATTGCAGCCATCCGAGGGCTGGAGTGGGGCAAGTGGATTCATAACGTCGGCGGGATGGCGATGATTACGGTGTTTGCGGCGCTGATCCTACTGCCTGCTTACGTGCACTGGAACCACGGATCGGCAAACTCAGGGGTCAACATGGGGACTGGTTTTGCCTTGGCGTTGCCGCTACGCAGCATGCGCTCGATGGCGCTGTTTGGGCAAATGCTGGTAGGCGCGCTGAGTGGCCTTGAGTATATTGCCATCTTTGCCGGGGAGAGCCGGCAGCCGGAGCGGAGTATCACGCGCTCGGTCTGGATTGCCTCGCCGATTATCTGCGCGATGTTCATCCTGGGGACGGGCTCGGTGGTGGCCTTTGCAGCGCCCGGGAAGATCGACATGATTGCTCCCATTCCGCAAACGCTGCGCATTGCCCTCGGGACTTCGGGAGTTGGAAACCTGGTTGCGATCGTTGCGATCTTGCTCCTGCAGTTCAGGATTTTGGGCGCGGCCAGTTATATGTTCACAGGAGCGACCCGGCTGCCAATGGCGGTGGGTTGGGATCACCTGTTGCCGGCGTGGTTTACGCGCTTGCACGTGCACTTCAAAACGCCGGTGAATTCGATCGTATGCATTGCGGGAGTCGTTCTGCTGCTGCCCGTGCTGGCAACTGTGGGCGTTCATGCGCAAGAGGCCTTTCAGGTGCTCGCGAATGCCAGCATGACTCACTACGAGCTGATGTATATGGCCATGTTTGCCATTCCCCTGGTCGGCGCCACGACATTGCGCAAAGCGCTGCCCGGCTGGCTCAAGTGGGTCTCGCTCGCCGGGTTCTGCGCTTCGCTCTTCAGTCTGCTCACCTCGACGTTTCCGTTTGTCGATGTGGTGAATCCACGTGCGTATGCGGCAAAGATCGGTGGGACCGTAATCCTCAGCAACGCCGCCGCAGCCATCTTCTACACCCTGAGAAATCGCCGGGCCTAGCGCTGGCGCGCCTCATTCGCACCCGCTACCTGAATGCGGCCACGCTGGGCAATCTCCTGCATGAAGTCAACAACAACCTCCTACTCACCGGCACCCACGCTGACTTTCCCCGCGTCGCCAACCAGGTAAACGACACCGGCAAGGAGGCCGTGCATCAGGGTTTGCTATCAGAAGATGAGGCACGCGTCTGCCTGCAGAGCGCACGGCAGGCGCCGCAGCTGTTGCTGGGGAGCTGAAGGAATCGTTCCAGAGATCGATTTCGTAGCGCAGGTGGAAATTCTGAGAGCGCATCGCCTTGGGGACAAGGGGTCGAACCTGAATCAGGCCGTAATCGTAAAGCGCTTTGCGCGCCCATCGAATCTGATGTTCCAGCCCTTCAAGACATCCCGTCCGATCAAACAAGAGAAGTACTTCTCCCTAGTGAATTCGGCGGAAAAAATACGGACAGCCTCGATTCTTGGGAGATTCGTGTCGGGGAAACTGACGGTGCCGTAGTACTCATCGCATCTTTGCTCGCCGCCCAAGGTCCTTAACATTGCTCCGGCGCCAGTCTGAAAAAGTCTCGCGCTTTTGGCAAATGTTCTGCTAACAAGCGTGAACGGTGATCCAGTATCAAGCAACGCGGTTTGTGCATGAGGTGGCGGGAAGTCCAACCCAATTGCACGGCCATCTCGAATAACTTCGTCGGTGTTCATTACGACGACATGTATACGCGGACCCGGATCAAAAGGGTCTAAAGGGTCCCACTTGAGTTCTACGTAGGCCATATAATGCATTATAATGCAATAATGTACCTATGGGATGAAATATATGGGGTCGCTCGCCAATATCTGCTTTACAAGGAAATACCTGCTTACACCAAATCTGCGCAGGCCAGCTCTGAATGCCTCGGCATAGGTGCAGAAGAACCCTTCGGCAACGACGCCGCCTTGTATTGCAACATACTCGCCAGGGTGAGATCGCAACCACTCGTCACGGTGTTGCTCAAACAGATCATTCTCCGCAACAAACAAGCCAGTACATTCCATTCCAATCCCCTACAGAATCATAATTTGCGATCACCGCTGGCTCATAGCGTTGAATCGAGGCTCCGTACCAATGCGATAATGCAGTGAAAAGCGATTTGAGCGATGAGCCCAAGAGAGAAGCACATTCCGAGCGATGCCCAAAGGACATCGGTTTGTCTAACGGCCGAAGATCGTGCCGCAGTTAATTGGATCGGCACAGCCCGCCGTTTGGCGAAAAGCAAGCGGACGACGATTAACGACATTCTTGTTGACGCACTCTGGTACTTCTTGGAGAAAACCGAGGGCAAGACTAAGGAGCAGATCAGTGTCATGGTGCCAGTGATTCCGCCAGACGAACCGATTCAAAGGAACGTTACGGAGATGCGGAAGCTCGGGAACAAGCGCTGACCGGGGCTTACGCCGCTCCAAATCGCCGCACATCCGCCCGCAGGGTCGTTGTCCACCCTCTTCTATACTTGAAATGTTCATGTCTTACGCCGAGGCCATTACCCAACTCAACCGCATGGTGCCCGAGCTCTACGCCGGCCCCGGCCAGCCCCGGCGCAAGTTCTCGCTCGAAGAGATTCGCATCCTGCTTGCCGCGCTCGGCGATCCGCACCGCCGCTTTCCGGCAGTTCTCATTGCGGGAACCAACGGCAAAGGCTCCACGGCCTCTTCGCTCGCTTCTATCCTCACCAGCTCGGGGATTCGCGTCGGCCTCTACACCTCTCCGCATCTCGCCCGCGTCAACGAGCGCATTCGCCTGAACCGCGTCGAAATCCCCGACGATGTCTTCGCCGCCCTTTATTTCCGGGTTCACGACGCAGCACAGCAGCTTGTCCTTGAAGAGCGCCTCGCGCAGATGCCCAGCTTCTTTGAAATGCTCACCGCGCAAGCCCTGCTTTACTTCTCCGAAGAGTATGTCGACCTGGCGGTGCTCGAGGTGGGCATGGGCGGCCGGCTCGACGCCACCAACATCGTCGATCCGCTGTTCTCCGTTATCACTGACATCTCGCTCGACCACACCGAGTGGCTCGGTTCGACCATCGCAGCGATCACGCGCGAAAAGGCTGGCATCCTTCGCCCCAACGGAACCCTCGTCACCCTCCCTCAGCATCCTGAAGCCAACCAGGTGATCGGCGAGGTGGCCATGGAGCTCGGTGTGCGTGGCGTGAGCGCAGCCGCCTACATGCCTCCTATGGGAACCGCCAACGCTGGACCCTATTCCGTTGAGGTGCTTGGCGCGTCCATCCAGGTCGACTCGCCCCTCGCCGGTGCTCACCAGCATCGGAATCTTGCGCTGGCCATTGCTGCTGCCGTTGAGCTGGCCACCGCCCACAACTACCCCATTACGCCCAAATCCATAGCCGAAGGCCTGCGCCTGACCCGTTGGCCGGGCCGTCTGGAGCGTATCTCCCGCGGTGGCGTGGAGTGGATTCTAGATGTGGCGCACAACCCCGCTGGCGCCTGGGCCCTGCGCGCCGGCCTCAGCGGTGCCGGCCTTCCGGACACGCCACGCACTCTCGTCTTCAGTTGCCTCCGCGACAAGCCCATCGCCGAGATGGCGCAGATCCTCTTTCCCGTCTTCGACCGCGTCATCCTGGTGCCCCTCCATGCAGCCCGCGCCGCGGCGCTTGACGAGATGGCCGCCGCAGCCGCAGCCACCGGTTCCACTTTTGTCACCGCCGACACAGTTTCTGAAGCTCTCGCTCTCGCTTCAAGCCAGCAGGACTCCGGCCAGCGGGGTTCCGAGCTGGTCGTCGTCTCCGGATCGGTCTATCTCGTCGGTGAGGCACGGACCCTGCTCCTCGAGGGCCGAGCGCCGAACACCACGACCCAGACCGGACAGAATCCTTCGGGGAGGCCCCAGCCGTGAGCCGTCCTCCCACTCCGTTGCCCCGCTACTACCGTTGGCGCACCAACCTGTTCAACATCCCCGTGATGACCCTGATGACGGTGGCCTGCGGATCGGTCGCGCTATTCTTTTCTCTGTTCGAAAAGAGCGGACGTGTTCAGCATTGGATCGCCCGCCTCTGGGCGCGCGGACTTGTCTGGGCTTGCGGTTGCTCGGTCACCATCCACGGCCGGGAGAACTTCCTCAAGAACCCAGTCGCCGTTTACGCCTCCAATCACACCTCCTACATGGACACGCCGGTGATCTTCGCCAGCCTGCCCTTCCAGTTCCGCATCCTGGCCAAGAAAGAGCTGTGGCCGATTGCCTTCATTGGCTGGTACCTCGACCGCTCCGGCCAGATTCCCATCGACACGCGCAATCCGCGCGCCTCGCTCTCCAGCCTCGCCGGTGGAGTAAAAGCGCTGCGCTCCGGGACGCCGCTCTTTGTCTTCCCTGAAGGCGGCCGCACCCCAGACGGCGAGCTGCAATCTTTTCTATCTGGCGCTGCTTTCCTCGCCATTCGAGCGCAGGTTCCCCTGGTGCCCCTCGCGCTGACTGGCGTGTACGATTTGCTGCCCATCCACACACGCCATCTCTTCCCCGGGCCTCTTACGCTCCGAGTGGGCAAACCCATCGACACAACCGGAATGACCGTGCGCCAAACGGATGAGCTCACGGAGCGCCTTCGCGCCGCCATTGAGGCGATGCGGAGGCCCGCCAGCGTAGCGCCGGCTCACGAATTCCACCCTGTTGCATAAGCTTGATTACCGAAGAGAGAAATCCTCTATCGCAGAGACCGGTTTTGTCATTACACTGGTGCATCCATGTCTCTCCACATCGCCATCCCCGAGCCAACCAGCAGCGACACAGAGTACAACCAACGGTCGCTACCGCCCTACCTTGCTGCCCTCCACTCCGCCGGTGTAACCCCCATTGTTATTCCCTTGCACGAGCGACCGGACCGCGTCGCACGGCTGCTTCTCGGTGTTCAGGGGATCCTGCTACCCGGCAGCGGTTTCGATGTCGATCCGCAAAGATTTGGCGAAGATCCAATCCCCGAGTGCGGCGAGGCCGACCCCGGCCGCACCGCCGTCGATGAGCTCCTGCTGCAGGACGCCTTCAACCTCCAGAAGCCCATCCTTGCGATCTGTCATGGCGCGCAAACGCTCAACGTCTGGTGCAACGGCTCCCTGATCCAGGACCTCAAGACCCAGGTGAATCACCAACCGGGTCGCACTGTTGCCCATGCTCATCCCGCCCGAATTACCCCCGGATCGCGGCTTTCACGGCTGGTTCCTTCCGCCGAGGGGCCTCTGCCGCAGGTAAACTCCAGCCATCATCAGGCCGTTCGAATCCCGGGCGACAACCTTCTAATTGCCGCGGTTTCCCCGGTCGATGGCGTCATTGAAGCCGTTGAACTCGACTCGGCGGCGCACTTCGTTGTCGGCGTGCAGTGGCATCCGGAGCGGACCTACACGCAGAGCGCATTCTCGCGGGCGATCTTCACGGCCTTTGCCGCCGCGGCTTCGGCATGGGAGCCACGCACCATCGAGCACTCTGTAGCGCAGGTGTAACTCGGGATGGTCGCCGCGCCAAATCACTCCGGCCCGGAGGACGTTCCCCAGGACGTCTGCCGGCGTCTGAATGTCAAATTGGAAGCAGCCGGGATGGCTCCTCTCGAGCCGTCTTTGGCAACCCGTTTCGCCGCCTACCTTTCGCTTATTCTTCGCTGGAGCCAGCGAGTCAATCTGACTGCAATACGAGACGAAGAGGGAATCCTCTCCCGGCATTTCGTTGAATCCATTGCGTGCGCGAGGGCGTTGCCTGCTGGGATCATCACTCTGCTGGACCTGGGTTCGGGAGCTGGCTTTCCCGGGATCCCCATCGCGCTCTGCCGGCCGGAAATCTCCGTCACCCTCGCCGAATCGCAAGGCAAGAAAGCAGCCTTCCTTCACGAGGCAGCCCGCGTCCTGGGGCTCTCCAGCCGGGTTCTCGCCGGCAGAGCTGAATCAGAAGCGCGGTTCTACGACTGCGTTGCCCTCCGCGCGGTCGATCGCATGCCTGGTGCCGTCGAGGTCGCTGCAGGCCTCGTCGGCGAGGGTGGGTGGCTCGCCTTGATGACAACCGAGTCGAAAGCTTCTGCCCTGCAGTCGGCCGCAGGGCCATCCTTCACCTGGACTGACCCGATTCCGCTCCCAGGCAGCGCCGAACGCCTCATAGCGCTCGGTCACAAGATCGGTCCGGCTCCCAACCCAGAGTAGAAACTCATTCCTTCTGTTTCTTGCCCAGGGTGAGCTTGACGGTTCGTGTGCTGCTACCGCTCTCGACGGTCAGAGTGTAGCTGTCCCCAGCCCTGCCAAAGAGCAGCTCCGGCAGAATGCCTCCAACGCTTTCCCCCAGCGGAGTCTGGTTCACCTGCACGATCTCGTCTCCGGCCCGCAAGCCCGCCTTTGCCGAGGCACTGTCCGGATTGACTGATGTAACAATCGCGGCGTCCGCCCGGTCGAGATCGAACTGAAGCCCGGTCGTGCCGAGTTCGCCCACCTTGACATATCCATCCTTGCCAAAGGTCTTGTAGCAAATGTCAATCGCCAGCGGGCCTGCGGGACCGGCCCCCATGCATGGAATAAACTGCCCCTTTGAGTTGATCATCGGGTGCACGTAGATGAGAATTGTTCCCGACTGGGGCCCGGGTGGCGCGGTCTGCGGATCGCGCACTATGTTAAAGTTCAGTTCCTTGCTGTCCCGCCGCACCCTGAGGTCAATCCCCTCCCCGCGCACGCCAAATGTCCTTTCCACGGCGATCATCCCCGGAGTAGGCTTTGTCGGCTTCCCGTTGATTGCCACAATCAAGTCTCCCACCTGAAGTCCGGACTGCGCTCCGGCCGACCCAGGCACGATCTGCGTGACCCGCCCGTCGTCCTTGCCAGAGATGCCAAAGGTGAGTCCGGTTATCCCAACCTCGTTCTCCTTGATCAGCCCGGCGTCTTCCGCAATCTTTATGCACTTACCGACGATGGGTCCGATCCCAATGCACGAGGCCTTCGATCCCTTGGCGTCTGCCAGCGCAGTGCAGTGGCCGACCTGGGGCGTTAGAAGCGCGAAAAGAATCAGAGCCAGCGGCATCGCAAACCGGATTAAGCGGAACGAAGATAGCCCCCCTTTGCGCTTGCGAGTGACCTGACTGGGAGTGGGCATTGCGAATTCAAAAGGCATCGTGGCCTCCGGGAAGTCTTGGCGGTTGAGGGGAACGCGTCGATACAGACTCTCATCCGGAAGGCATTTATGCCAAGTAGAATGAGTGAGACGGGTTGCGACACTGCGAGCGCGTGAACTCACCTACGATCTGAACCAGGCTCAATTGGCCAGCTTGATCGCAGCCAGTTTGCGCACCGCCGCCAAGTCCGTCCGCCGCTTCACCAGCAGCCTAACCCCGGTTCCTTCCGGATAACGAGGTGCCTCGTCGAGGAGCTTCTCAAGAGCTTTGGAGAGGGAACCGTTACGAGCCGCCTGGATTGCACGGTCTCCGAGCACGAGAGCAGCACGGAAGCATCCATCGCAAGGGCCCAAATAGAGGATCGCCCGTTTCTTCAGTTTCAGCCGGAGCGACCAGCCATATTTCGCCCCTGAACAGGTCCATTCCTGGTCGGCGACTCCGTGCTCGCTGGCAAGCCAGTCAATAAGCTCATTCCAGAGCTCAATTTTCTCTCCCAACGCTGCGGTCAGTTCCCCAACTGTAGGGTGCACCTTTCTTCCGATGAAGGCATTTGGACGTTCCATCTTGCTCCTCTTTCACTGTGCCCGGATC